>Ga0065711_1047205_pt1 | contig 12463 bp, 8 predicted proteins | sample Hoacrofraction12_FD_59098 | JGI IMG/M metagenome (GOLD analysis project Ga0065711, IMG submission 59098) | Hoatzin crop microbial communities from Cojedes, Venezuela - Epithelial fraction 12 v2 (version 2) | ecosystem: Host-associated > Birds > Digestive system > Esophagus > Crop | place... | reverse complement strand
CAATAGCCGTGTTACTGATGCTTCAGAACAATCACACTTTCTCGCTGGACAGCAGAGATCTTCACAGACTCAGCTGTGTACCAGACAAGGGTGAATTAAGTAACATAATCTAGTAAGCATTTCAGTCAGGGTGCATTCTGCTATGAAAGTCCACCCCCCTCTAGCATCAGTAACTAACTACAGAACATATCTATCACTCTTTCCACGAAGGAAAGAAGCAAGGATTGCAATTCTGCAACCCCTTCAGAAAATCTAGAGCATATTTCTTCCTAGTGCATGCTGCCACTGCTCTTATCCCAAAGACTCCTTGTTCTAGAGCTCACCGACATCAATCCTTCAAGAATCTCTCAGATTCATTATTCATTAATTGTATAAGGGGCTGGCTCCACGTTTGAAAATACCGCACTTACAGCATGTACAATCCCTGCTGTTCTGATATGAAATGCATGCAAATCTTCTGGAGAGATGTGATAGTACTGTTAAAAGCTAGAAGGCTTTTAAATTACCTTTTGAAAGGGGATGTGAATGGAGGTTCATCCAACAGATGTGTTACTGGTTCTTGCTTTTGATAACATTACATCAGATGAGCAACAAAATCTAAAGGACAGGGAATCTAAGAAAAACCTCAGAGTTTCCTTTTCTGAAGGAGAACTAGCAGGGCTAGAAGTCAATTTTCACCCTGTTATTTCCCTGGCCCTTCTGGACAAAAAAAAAGGAGATTCAGATATCATACTTCTTATACTTGTGTTCTTTTAGGCTAGTGGGATCTTAGGTTAGGGGAAATCTTCTAATCTTTAAGTTCCATGTTTATCCAACAAGAAAAGAAAAAGAAAACAAAAGGGCACAAGCAAAAGCTTCTCATTCTAAGCAGCTTCTCTTCATATTAAAGGTCAAAAAAAACCTACTTCTGCATTTCAAAGACCATGAGGAAAAATTATTCCACAAAGACAGTAAAGACTAGTCCTGCATAGATATTCTGCTGTTTTAACTTTCAGTGAACTCTCTCCAAACAGAGGGACCATCAACTTTATAATGCTCAGCATTCCTCCTGAATTGAAATGCAGGCAAATTGATCTGAGACTAAAGGCTGGTTTGTTCTCAGAGCAATTAAGAAATTTGTGACTAAGAAAAGAAAGCAGCCCAGCAGTTCTTGTAGGTTACAAATACGAAAGTCAAGTTTTGAGCTCCTTTTTCATCTCTTGAGGCAATTTGGCAATTCATTGTACTTGATCCTGTTTCATCTATATCATTGGTAACGTGCAGATAACCATGCTTGCCACCAATTGACAGGGAAGAAGGCAGGAGAGGGGCAAAATACTATGGCAGAAACCATACCTGGACAGCTAGGAACTGACACTTACTAGGCCACAAGCTGTTGCCCTTTTACACAACAAATACTACTTTATTTTGCAATTACTCCATTTATTTTAGAAGGTTAGCAATGGGGTAAGGCAGTTCAAAGCACAGGTACAATCAGCCTGATTCCTCTTCTGCAATTACAACTAGTGCTGACAGACTGCCACACTAATGCCTCATCAAGCTCAGTCCAAATATAGATTAAAAACATTGTATAATGAGAAAACAATTACAATTCGTTTTGTTCACTGCCTTCTTCAAAGTTTAAAATGAACTGAAAACGCAAACATTTTTACTACTTTGTATTTTCATTTGGCACCAACGCTTGTGACAGACTGCAAAGGAAAATGATATATACATCATCCCATTTACAAATACTTGCTATACAGTAGCATTACTGCGAGATGGACTTCTAACAATTACAGTAAATTTACAGCATTGTGAGCACACGCAGATTGCACTATCTCTATACCACACACATTTTACACATGTGAAGATTTCTACTTCCTAAGGAAATTAATTTAATATTATAACATAAAATGTAACATTTATCAAGCTTTAACTTTGACCTACTTGAAGCTTGCCCAGTGATAGGTCCTCATCTCCAAGAAACGGCAAACTACCATGCCCAACCAGATGCCACCCCCGTTACAAAGCAGGATGTCCAAAATGACTTGATCCCACCAGCATTCAGCAAAATTAGGCAGAAGGTGCATGAAGAAGAGCTACAGAACACAGCAAAAAGATTCTGGGTGAGGAACAGCACAGAATTCATACAAATTCACTTTTTAAGTACACATTCAAAATCAGCTTTTTAGTACATGTCATACTTCAGGGACATGAGCCACAACCACTGAAATTAGATGGGCATCCTTCTACTAACTTCAGAAGGCCATGGACAGAACCACATCAGACATCAGAGGTTTCCTTCTCACCATTCCCTGTTGGGGCTAAGCTGTATATAAGGATGCCATGCAGCTCTTGGCCTCTCAAAGATGATACACAGAACATTCATAGAAATGCATGAAACAAGCAAAACTACTGCATTTCTTGAGGAAAGAAGGTGGTTTGTGTTTTAAAAAAATAAATTGAATAGAATCTTTGTTTCATACTACTAAATAGTTTTAAGCAGTATGTTTTCTAAACCAGCAACAAGATGCAGTAAGTGGAATGGATGCATTTGTAACAACTGTCAGTACTAAAGCACGTTGGAGTTCAGGACTTCATAATTGTTCTACATCAAAACTCTTTCTCGCATTTACTATTTTTAGGAAATTTAGTGACTGCAAAAAGATTAAGAGTTCACCAATATTACAGATGCTACAAGCTTTGCTGCTATACTTGACCCAGAATGGCTCAAGAAGTTAAGAGCATATTTCACCCTCCCTTTCTGCTTGGTCTCTGGTAAGCACTAGTGATGAAAGTACGTTTGCAATGAAGATACTGGAAAACCAGCCAGAAACAAACCAACACGAGCCTGAAAAGCTGTCAACCTTCTGGATATATCAAAACATATTCAGTCCCTTAAATATTTCCACTGGAGGGCATACAAATCATTTACCTCTGAAGCAATCTGTTCCCTTCTGAATCCTCAGCTTACACTGAAGACCACTGCGAGGCATTAGTAAGGCAATTAAATGTATTTACAGATTAATTTGGTGAGTTTACACTTTTGATAGAGTGAAAGAGGACAACTGAAGAGAGTTAGGGCAAGGTATTAACATAATTTACTGAGAGCTAGAAATGGATTCAGCATGTCTCATTCTCCTTTAACATAAATAGTTGTATTCTCTATTCTACAGGAAAAATCACAGCAACCTAAAAATAGACTGACAAAGTTAGCTGTGGAACAGAATAGACAGCCATGTGTTAAGCAGTCCCTTTGGAATACTCCAGGAGATGCTTAACAAAACACACAGCAAACTAAATAATATTCTTACCTCCACAAAAACAGTACAATTTTTGTCATTTAATGTACATGCACTGTGTCTGTGGAAGATGATTGGTATGATTTTGTAATGAAGCATCTTTTGTTAAAAAATGTATAAATAAAATATTGAAAAAATCAGATGCAGGAAAAGGAGCAAGAAGAATGTTTTCTGTATACAGCAAGAATGAATACTGGTCCACTTCTAATAAATTACAGTGACTGATATTGACAATGACAGTTCCTTTGAAAACTCTTGCAAAAGCGCATCAAAGCAACTTGCTTTTCTTTGCCAAGGCTAGATGAATTTCAACCTGCAGAAAAGAAAACTTTAATTTCTCTTCAGGACCCAAGCTATACAATGTTGCTCATTATCCTGCTACAGTTTCCCTTTCATGTTTTACATTAATTTAAACTGAAAGGGGCACTAGGCTACAAATGCCGATCTGCAATAACCCAGCCAAAGACACCACAAGTTACAGGTAGCAAGGCAGCAAAAACCAGAGCACAGGTGTTAGTCAGCCCATCTCTAAGGTGCTAGCTGTTTTCTCAGCACGAGACACCAAGGTCTGCCTGCATCCCCAACTTTAATCCAATAGTATGGAGCAGGAGCCAAGTGTTCCATTTCAGAACAGGAAGACAGCTGAAATCCATTAATGCTAATAGGAGATGAACAGCTAAATCCCTGTGTAACTGCCCTGATAACTTCTGTAGGTTTCTAATGACTTTACCGAATTAACTAATTCATTACAAATCCATTTGAGTGGTGATAACCTCTCTCTCTGCTGAGCCTTACTCAACATATCGTCTGTTCCAATGATCTGCCTTTTAACAACAGAGAATACTAGACACCCCATGCGGTGTCAAATTGAAGACGAAGGCTGTGTGATAATCAACTGAACAATAAGAGTGCGTGTGAAACAAATCCAAATTTATTCTTTTCCAGAGGGAAAAAATTACTACAATAACCAGTGAATTTGTTTTTTGTGGATCCGTACTTGTGAAATCCCAATCTTGAGCAGTTTCAGAATACCTTTTTATGTCAGGGAACATGAATAAACTAGGCTTGTGGGGTACAATTTGACAAAAGAAGTGGCTATGACTCAGGCCTCACAACAGAAAACAACACACTGAATGCTCCGAGTCAGGGAATATTAGTCAACATCTGAATAGCATGAGTGTAGACTCCCATAACAGCAGAAAAACAAAGTACAGATGGCACCAACAGGCTGGCCTAGGTTTCCCTCCTATTCAAGAAGTATTAAGTCACTTACCTAAACCCCAGCTTGCTGTTGTCCACTAATGCAACTGCACCAATTATTCAGCACCTGGGTAATACGGCTTAAAATGTAAATCTATACTGAGAACTAGCAAGTCATCCTTCTAGTAACATTAACACTACTCAAGAACAACTCAAGTCTCACACATTTGCTTACAATTAAGATAAATGGGGGGCCTACCTCAGTGAGCTCCCAGGTGATGCTAATAGTCCAGCACAGCCCATAGCTGCGGATCAGCAAAGCCTTCATAGCCCAGCCCCAGAAATGCCCAAAAGCAAATATATCAAAGTGGCTGAGGATTCTCTCCCAGGTGATAACATGACAGTTCACAGCATACTCCTGTTAATGAAAAAAATAAAACCAACAAAAAACCTCAATAAATAGGCAACTTCAGAAACACGAGAATGAAGGAACTTCTTTCTATCCAGTACAACAAGCCTGAAACTACAAGGATATTAAAATATGCATTAATCTGCTTTCTTGTCCTTCTAAACCCTGCAGGAAAACTTTCAGTATTAAGACTCGGTGTCATCACAGTACAGTTCTAATTTAAAGGGAGATGGAACAGACCTTGCTGCCTGAAGGAGCATGTATTTCTTATGTGACAGAGAAACAGCAGGAGCAATAAGATCAATAATAATAAACCCAGCAAACAACACTTTGGAAAATAGTTATTTCTTTTCTTTGGGGTCTTGATTTGAAACAACCACTTTCAACCATTTGCACGCTGTCTAGTGTTCAGATGTGGCTCATCAGTGGCTAATCCTCACCAGTCTGTCATGTTATGTTACTCATCTCAATGTCCATTTGACTATCTTTTGTGTCTGACTTTCCTCACGAAAGCAATTTCGCAGAATACATTCATATTGAGAAAGTTCAGTCACAGGGCTAAATTTAAAACAAAACAAAACAAACAAACAAAAAAACCCCAAACACCAAAGGGGACTTGCAACTTTTCTGTCACATATGAGTGACAGATTCCTTAAGATTAACTAATATTCTAGTCATCAGTAACAAAGGAAATGTGTCCTCTCATCATGTTGTACGGCAAGTGCTAGAAATCACTGCCCAATTAAAAAAAATCTCTAAGTCATCAAGAGGCTGCATCTGTGGTGTTCTGTCTCACCACTGTGTACAAACTGAACTATTCCCAACTGGAAACACTCACTTAAAAAAAATCTCTGCTCTCCAACCCGCCTAAAAGCTACATTGCCACCTGCAGGCAGTAACACAACACTGCTCAGTGCTGCTGAATTAAGAAAGGATTCTCTTTCAGGCCAGAGCTGTCGCTAATCCTGTACAAATGAACCATGATCAAGCTGAAAAGGGGATGGCAGAGAAAAATGTAATACCTGGTCTCCATAAAGAGAGGAACGCACGATTCCACACAATTACTTCTACCAGGGGCAGTTAAGTCCCACTATGAAACTGTAAGTAACCCTTAGTGCTGGTGCTCCCTGAAGTGAAAGTATGGTATTGCTTCTCGCACGTCAGCGCTGCTGTTCCTTCAGAGAAAGGTGCAACACCTGTCCCAAGGACGGCAAAGCTGCTCCTTTCGTGCACGTATCCAAAGAGATCTGAAACTGGTTCATTTGTCAGCATGAGAAGCACTGAACGCACAATGGAAGGTGCAGGCTCCTATCTACACCATGATCTCTGAAATTCCGTGACGAGTGAACACAACAAGGTTACTCCAAAAGTAAGCTTTTTTGCTTTTATTTTTACTGAGGCTTTTTCCCCTTTGTCTCATCTTTCCAGCTGCAGCTCTGCCAGTCATACACTGAAATGTGTTGAACTTTGTTTTATACTCAAGCACCTTTGCCAGCCCTGTGCAAGAGGCCAAGCTGCAGCCTTCATTATAGTTGTACTTCAAAAAATTTACTCCAACTTTAAATGACAGTAGTAGGACTGCAAAGCAGTACACAGTAAGTTACTGCTGACTGCTACAGTCAGGGAATCTGCTGTACTGTGGTTCTGCGCCAGTAATAATACTAGTCCTCCCGTCTTGAATCTATTTATTTCTAACTTAAATGACAGGAGAGCCAGGTGAATCTGACTTACCAACAGACTCCCTGCCTCAGTTCCCTTTCGTTGCTCAGCAACATCATAAACCCCCATGCTCATGCTCCATTTAGCGACGTGTCCTCCCACCACCCTGCCCACACTCCACCATCGCCACACCTCTCCTGCAGAACAGAAAGTCACAGCCCTACTCCGGATGCTGGAGCTGCACAACACGTGCTGCTGATCAGCTGAGGTGCAACACCTGAAGCATCCAGAGTTTTCCAGGTAAGGAGCCGGCATGCAGCCCCCACTATTGATCAAAATGTAAGCTTAGTGCACTGCAAAGATTTCCATTCCTTCTTACGCTCTACAGGGCAGGAGCTTGCAGTCACTGCTGATTAGGTGCTGTGCAGTAGTTTGCATATGCAGTAAACTGCTATTTGCCAAGGACAATCAGTGTATTTCCTTACTCTTGAGGCATGAGTCCAATAACAGCACGTACTGTACAACAGGTGACCACGGCGCACTGACGCGCAAACCCACGGGCAAGGAAGCATGCTGGTCTGGTGGTGGGCAGTAATTTGATGTGGTAGTAAAGAAGACTAGACTGGCAACTCTTGCCTCTTCATGCAGTAATCTTCTCCTCCTCGGTGCTCAGCTGCTCACACCCTCTTCTGCCTGCCTCCCAACATACCTCACACACTTCTCCCAGGCCTCCTTTTACTACCTCAGCTCCCCCGTGTCTTCACCTGATGGGGAACATTCTCCGTACGGAAAATTCTTCGCAAGCTGCTCAACAGGCAGAACAGGCCTGGCTTTCCATGCACTCCAGATCATGATCTATGGAAGTAATTTCCCAACAGTAACAGCACCAGTGCTTAGTTGGGTGACTGGAAGGCAGCAAAGCCCTGCAGCTGCTGCATCTGGACTTCCACACACTCAGCAGCATTCCAGTCATGTACTAAGCTCAGAGCAATAAGGAAAGACTAAAGTTCTCTGAGTGCAGCATTGTAGCATCAAAAATGACTGACTGGGGGCACATACGCCATATAGGCTTCATTTAGATGCGACCTTCCTAAAGTCTATTTTCAGTATCCAGGCTCGTATCTATCATCTAAAGAAATCCAAAGCCACCCCAGTGCACAGGTATCTCACACTCCCAACTGCACACATCTGAACATCTGCCTTAGAAAAAATACAGAGATGACTGTTTTTTTACACCAATTGATTTCAATGTAAAGAAATAGCAGCTGACACAAAAGGCTCGTTGACTCTATCAAGTATAGGCACAAACTTGTACTGCTCATGCCAGCAAATTCACATTTATCCCTTCCCGCTCATGTAGAACATGCCTAAAGTAGCCAAAATACTCAATAAACTGCCATGCATACATACCATAATATCTGCTTCCCTTGTGGCATATCGAAGGTTAGGATCCAGCCAGTACATCACAGCTTTCACCTGCTCAAAGTTAAGGAAGAGCACGAACACCAGGAACAGAAAATAGAGCACACTGAGACCTGCAAAAAGACTAAGTTTTAAAATCATGTTCACTCACAAAACTCCCTGGGGCACAGAGAGCCCAAAAAGCTGCTTTCAAACTGTTGCTCTATACATGCCCAGTCTGCACAACTGAATTTTATACATACAGTGGCTACACGCAAAACAGTTTAAGGGACACAAGTCAAATGGTAATCTCCAAGCACTCAGCCCTTCACATCATCTCCTGTTTAAAGTGACATAATCTATGTTTGACTGCATGAACATGAACCCAATCAAAAGAAAATCAGTCCGGCCAGTTTAGACATGAGCAGCACAAGGCTGTGATCAGCGAGCTCTTTAGCAAGAGATACATTTCGACTCCAGGACTGGATTAGCTCTGTCCATTTGATTTAAGTATTCTTGGTCCCACTAATGCAGATCCCTAAAGGGTGCAGGTCTTTGTGTTTTTCAACACAAAGATCAATTTAATAATCCCACATGGAAATCCAAGCTATGCTGGCAACAAAGAGTAGTTATAAATACAAACTAATGCATATTTGAGTTACTCTTGTGAGCTGGAAAATTTACTGTTTGAAGCTTTTAAAGATACAGACTATTATTATTTATTCTCACACCATTATAGATTATGAAACACCATTGCATTTGGGACTACTGCCTCTCTGCTCCCGATGTCTGAATATGGATTTTTTTTTTAAAAAGAAAAACTCGTAAGAGGTTAAGAGTCCTAGGTGTAGATCGGTGGGCAGATGAAGCTGCTGTTGGGAGCGTATCTTTACATTATTCACAAGTTCACAGATAACTAAGACCACATTTGGAAGAGGCATATAAACACTTAACACCATTTCCATAATCTAGCACTCAAACTTACTTGCAGCAATGTCACGGAAGGCAGAAAGATTAATGTGAATAAACTTAGTATCTGCCATCCAAAATAAACTATAGCAACTCTAAAAAGATATTTAAAACTATCACCAGAATTATTAATCCCCAGTGTATGCTAGAGAACAATTTCCACTCAAGCACACACACATAAACAGAAAGGATATATACTGTCCTCTGCAGTATATTCTAAAAACACATCAGGTAAACAGATGCCAAACTACTACAAGCAGTACAGCCTGCAGGCAAGGGTGCATCCTGAAATGCTGAGGACACACTACCCCTGTCTTTCATCTACTGAACAGGTCTGAGACCTCAGCGTAGCTAAATTAGCCATGCCAGAAGAAGCAGAAGTACACAGGGGAAAATGTTGCTCTCGATTTTGCATGCAGCCTTTTCCCGAAAGCACAGAATGTCAAGCTCTGACAGTATCAACATTGAGAATGACCTTTTAATTTACATTTGCTGAAACCTGAAATAAGCAGTAGGACGTGTGTTTCCCGAACTTCACAAGGAGCTCGATTCTTTAACAAGTACTATCTAATCAGCAGTATCCTCTCAATGTCAACAGATGAGTAATCAGCTACTTCGGAAGACTACTTATTTTCAGCTACCGAAGGTGGCGACAGAAAAAAAACATTCAGTCCCCTTAAAACGAAACTGATCAGTTTTTAAATCAAATGTGCCTAACTATCTGCAAATGAGCCTAAAGTCTAGGATATGCTCTGTGAACTCTGAACTCTTTCAAAATAAAATTCCTTAAGTTTTTGCCATGTAATTCACATGTTTAAGGAGCAGGATTTCACTCAGTAAGTTCTGCAGTTAACAATTATTTTCCAAACTATGAATGCAACTAATATTTACAGGTATTTTTGCTTAAACTATAAGTTACGAATATGAATATATATGTGTTAAGAATATTAATAAATGTATGTCAAGCTACACAATGATACAATTTAACAAACATATTAAGAAATAGCATATTTTGCCAATAATGAAAAAAAGCACCCTACTACACTGGATTTAGTTAGAAGTTAGATAGTACACGCAGTAGCAAGTAGGAAAGGTGTGGGAGAAGGAGATTAGGAAGCACAAACACAAAACAGGATTAAAACAGATCATCAGAATGAATGATTCCCTCCTGGTGATTTAATTTACAACATCCTTACACAGAGTAATTATGACGACATTCCCAAACATAGTTAATAACTATTACAAGCAACTGCTCAGAAGTGGGAGGGAAGTGACATTCACACAAGTTTGATGCACAATTATGTTTCATGACAATTCCATTCAACTGAAAGTTAAAACGGACTGAAAAAGTCAGAAACACAACTTAAACTTACCAAAAACCATTCTCCATATAGCAGGGTGGGGACGTGTAAAGGGTCCTGCGGACAGTAAACAAAAGGCCTATTAGAAGACATGTCAATAAGAACTACATAATCTATTTTTTTATTACATCTCATATGAGGATTTGGCATGAGTATGGATCAGTTCTCCATCAAACTACATAACAAACCCAAATGTTGGGGCTCTATGCTAAAAAAAAACACTAAAAATGATAACAGCAGATTTCAGAGGAGACGACTGTCAATCAGCAGGGTGCAGACAAAATTTTCAATTATTTTACGGAGTTGTTACCAGAACGGTAATCAGCTGTTTGCTCAACAGACACAGTATCTCATGTGTCACCTGAGGATCTCTTGATCTGGTTTCTAGACCACAGTTCATGCATGGCTTGCTCTCAGTCAAGTCATCAAACACAAATTTCTGTGTGTTGGCAAAGAAACATGGTGCTTAGCCTTCAGAGAACCAAGAAATGTTAGCAAACAGGCCTCCTAAAACTTCCGAACTGAATACCACATATCTGACAAGAAGCTATCTATGCTCTTTACCAGTGTCAATGTTATTTACTTTAGAGCCAGTGATTAAACTGGCTTTATTAGACTAAAAACCTCTTATTTAACGTGAAAAGCAGAGAAGGTAAGTCTAGTGAAACTGGAAAACCTCTAACCATGAATCACACATTTAGGTAGCAATAAGTGGCTGAACAAGTATTTTCAGCACACGCTGCAGACTGCTCTTTCACCATTGTATGCATAACGCTAATTTTTCTCTGGCACCCAGTTTTTCAGGGAGTGCGTTGTGAAAAGTATGGATTAATGATTTTTCAAATATGAGAAAAATACATCCTAACTCTGAACTACAAAGCTGCCCTAGGAACAATCACTGTTTTTTCCTGAACACTGCCAATCCCGAGACAGTTTAGACTTAACCTAAGGATTATGTTCTTGCTGACAGCAATAAGTAAAAACTAAAAATAAATTAATAATAAATTTAAAAAAAAAAAAAACCAAAACAAAAACAAACAGGAAGACAGCATTTCCTCCACAGAATTAAGTGTCACACAGGGATTTTTACCTTTTTGCACATTCTGCTCCTCACACAATTACCAAAACTTTTGTCCAATTTAAATTTCTACTGTGGTTTTACATTGTAATGTGATTTTGATAATTTCTATCACTAGCTTCTGGTAAGGTGATTTATGCAAGGAGGAATATCTCTGAGAATTTGTAGAACGACACTTGTGTTAAAACACGCTGAGGCAGACTCCTTTCAAACACTATTTAAGGAGCTGGCAGCATCATTACTTGGCAATCTGAGCTGCAACTACAAACCTGCAAACAGAGACACCAATTTTGAAAACCTGACTTCCCTGTCATAAAGAAGCTACACATAACTTGCATTTTACTGTTATCTCCACTCAGTATGATTGCAACCCATTTTTCGACTGTTCTTTAACATAAAGGAATTCAAAAGAGTAAAGAAAAAAAACATTCAAAAGTGGTACTTTAATAATAATGAAAATAAATATAGTAGCAATAAAGAGAAATTCACACGTTACAAAAAGTGAAGTATAAACCTTACTCACCATTAGGAAAAGCTAGAACACTGATGATTAGAAAGAAGAAAATCACAGAGAGGATACCCCTCCATATATTATCTTCTGGGACAGAATCATCCCTGAAGAGACAGACAACATCAAATTGTTAAAGTGCATTATAAGGATGAAGTCAAAAGGCTCTGCAGATATCACATTATTTGAATAAAGACTACATGGAAATCAGCGTAAGAAATCAACATGCTGGTTATACAACAAGTCAAGATCAGAATTGCGCTGAATGATCTTCACTCCGCAGTTCTGGGTATCCCTTTCTCACAAGGGACTCAAACATATAATCAGTACATGCGAGCCATAAGCATTTAGAAGTCAATGCAGAAGTAACAACTAAATTTAACACAAGGTGAAAAAATCTTCCTGCTTTAACATTCACAGAAACATCATCAGAAGTATTTTTACACAGCAAACAGACCTAGACCAAAAACTCTGGAAGCCTGGATGTAATTCCTAGGTTTCCCTCTGCTGTTTTGGTGCTGCTTGCGATCCCCTTCACTTCCCTCAGCCTGTTCCCAATGCCAAATGCGCGAGATGAGCACAGCGAAGGGGGGG
>Ga0065711_1008630_pt1 | contig 12464 bp, 6 predicted proteins | sample Hoacrofraction12_FD_59098 | JGI IMG/M metagenome (GOLD analysis project Ga0065711, IMG submission 59098) | Hoatzin crop microbial communities from Cojedes, Venezuela - Epithelial fraction 12 v2 (version 2) | ecosystem: Host-associated > Birds > Digestive system > Esophagus > Crop | place... | reverse complement strand
TTACTCCTGTGTTGGAGTGTTAGTTCAGTGCTGACTGGAGGGCATGCTGATCTGTCGTATCCCTGCTACAGGCTCGCTTCGGGTAAACCATGCAGGTGTATTTCCCCTCATTCAGTCATTTGTTTTCTTCCATTCTCTCCTATCTTTAATTGTATTGAATGTGGAAATATTGGGGTGAATTTAGTCACGACATTGTTTCCTGTCTAGAACTCATACTTTGCAATGTGATGGGTTTTTATTGTCAACTCTGTGCTATGGAGGATAAGGATTATTCTGCAGAGGATGTTAATTTTTGTGCATGTTTTTCTTAAAAGATACCCAGTAGTCTCTGTTTAGGACAAGCAAAAAAAAATGAATAGCTAAAATGAATAAAGATTTATAAAAATAAAGTGAAATTATTGTATTTAGACTTTGTACTTTTGGCAGCATTTCTCTGACCAAGTAGCACAGAAAGCAGCTGGCTGAAATGCCATCTTGTTAAGGCATTTTATGTTACTTTTATCATCCTTTTTCTAATCCTCTCCGGTTTTTCTATTGGAGATGATTTTTGTGTTTCTCTGAGCTTTTTGCTGATATTGTAGCCTTTTGACTGGGCCTACAACTCTGTGTAATAAACTGTGCTAAAGGTAATGGTGCAAATTGTATCTGACTCATGCCAGAAGTAATTCACACCACTGGGAGAATGGGGAAAAGGAGGCAGAGGCAACCTTGTGAGTTCCGTCTGAGTTCTGTACCAGTGTTTCACCCTGTGCTTGAATCTCCCCATGCGTTCCCTGGGTTGCTGTGTTACAACTGGATTTAGATACATTCGACGACTGGGTTGAGATGATTAAACTGTACTGTGTGCTACGTGTTTGTCTTCCCTCCTTTTACAAACATATATATATAGTACATGCATACACTCATACATGTTCCCTTTTCCCCCTTTTTGAAAATAGGTGGCATTAGATAGAATTAAAGGAAATTACCTAAGGCAGGGAGAGCTCAGCAGAGCTCTTGGCAGCACCAGCACAGGCTTGTGTTACCCTGTCAGCGTAGCATCACGGTCCTCCTCATCTGCTGAAGTGTTCTGTGAGTAGATGGTGGCTGGACCTTACATGGGCGTGAACTGGATGAAGGCCGTCAGGAGTTTCTTCTCTCTCCCCATCACACGGCACCCCCGAGGGGAACTGCAGCGTCTGAGCTAAGGGAGTGTGTGGCACTGCTGCCAGGATGCCCTTCGGCAGGGTTACCGCAAGATACAGAGGGCAGGGGGAGATAGGATCATGTCTCTGTCCCACAGGTACATGAAAGAGGTGGCCGAGGTAGCCAGCCTTCTGGGATACAGAGCAAGGGTTATTTTGCATCTTGTACATGCAGAACTCTTTTATCGATGTTAGTTTTTGAAATGTGATGTTAGCCGCCGCATGCCAGTTCACATCATTTAACGGCTTGGGCAGTCTGAATGTGAGTTTAGGGGGAGTCGACGTGTCCTACCATCGCGCCTTTTAAATACAAGCCTGCAGAAGTTCTGAAGCAGAAAGTCATCTCGGTGCTGGAGCACCCCCTTGTTATTGCAATGATATGGCTAAGTGCCCTGCTCTGGCATAAGGCAAGTGTTTGCGGACATAAGCAAAGCAGTTGAGTCAGAGTATGGCATTTTCCAACAAAGCCCTACAGAGCTAGACACAAATATTTACTGCTGGAGCTTAAATCCGTTGTCTGGAAAGAAGAGGAGACTCTTGAGTTTTTATGTTGACCAGGCATAAAGTTGGGAAGGGAGTAGCTAAGAGCGTTGTCACAGATGGGCCTTGTTTGCAAACCTGAAATTCATTGTATTGCCTCTGTTTCTGTGTCCACTGGCTAATGTTTTTTTACCTTGTTTCTATTGCCCAACACAAAGTGTTACCTGTACAGCTCCCCAGGTTATGATGCCTGGGAAAAGACAGTGCTCTGTAGGGATCACCTNCTGCTGGTAGGTCCTGACATCAGTAAAGAGAGCAGTTAACTACTGTTTAAATGTTGGAAAATAAACATATGTTGAAGAGATTGACAACTGAAACGTAAGAGATGCAGCCTGTGAACTCTTTTTTGAGAAACACTGTAAACATGGCACTGCAGTACTGAAGGCGCAGTCCAGCAGAACGCTGTAAAATCCAGTTTTTGACAAAACCAACAGTAGCCTTACAATGCGAATGTTAAAAATGGAGAGTGCCACAGTTGTCCATGTGGTTTGCTCAGTTTCTTCATTCTGCTCAATCACAGATGCCAGCCAGAGAGATCTTTGTGTCTGGGGAGGCAAAACCCCAGGCTTGGGAAGGGGCGGGGAGTGTTGCAGGAGCTGCTGCCTCTTCTCAGGCTCGCTGTGAGTCTGGGGGCTCCCTGCAGACAAAATAGTGAATAATTTCTGACTAGGAAAGCATGAAAGGATTGCTATTAGTAGTTAAAAAATGCGAGAGGACTACGAGGCCCTTGACAACTGCTAGTTTGTTTTGACAAATGTGATTATATGTGCTTAAATTGCGGCTCTGTAGAACCTTCTTTTGCTTTTGAATTCATCTGTACACAAAAGGTGTAGGGAGCAGGGGAAGTAATATGAAAATGTAAATTATCTAAGCCTGTCCATAAGGTTGAATGTGTATTTGAGACTCCTTCAATTCAGAAGGCACTTGGCTTTGTAATTGTCTTAATGGTTTTAATAGAACTAAAGTGCATTCTTAAGTGAAAACTACAGAGCTTTGTTTATGAACGTAGACTTTAGCTACAGAAGAGGAAATTGAAAGAATCCATTATGGTATTTAACTACTTTTATGTTCCTATAACAGTATTTTTTCTAGTTTCACATGTGCAGTATTTTCATTGTACAGAGCTTAAGGAAAAAAATAGTTTTACATATATTAAAATAACTGTTTCAAGTTTCCTAGTGTGTATTTACATCACATTCCTGAACACGATTCTGGCATTCTGTGCTTTTAAATCTTTTGAAGTTATGCTGATATTTATTTTTCTTTTACGAATTATTACCTTGGGAAGCAATAAATTAAGTTTTCTGTGGTATTTATTTGAATATTAATCAGTCATTTAATCGAGTTGATAATCATATGAGAAATTTTGCGACATAAAAAATTAAGTTCCAGTATTTTAACATTAGTAAACAGTGTTCACATGATATGTTAGAAGGATGGGTAGGCAAAGAGGTGTTATACATGTATTGAACTAACCTGTTTCTGTATGTGGATTTTATAAAACAAGTAGTAAGGCTTTAAAGTACTGATCAGTTTTGCAAACTTAAGAGGGGATAAAAACACGAGCTAATTTATATAAATAGAAATTGAAAGACGATTTGGCATGGATGAGCAGTAGGACTTTACCTGCTAAGAGGTTCTATCGACTGTAAGGTATTAGAATGAGAATTAATTTAACACTGATGCTTGTTTTTTGCTGTCTGAGACGATTTAAACGTGTCAGCACTGAGTAGTGGTGTTAAGTGACAGCAGAGTCAATGGAGAGAATCATGATGTTTCATGCCTAGTTGAAGAACAAGAATTTGAAAATGAGGGCTGCTGACTACAGGAAAAAAATCAGCCACGCATTTAATTTAGAAGAGCAAATGAGAATAGTTAAGCACTAAAACCCATACCTCTATATGTCTGAGGAAATATTTAAAAACATAGAGTACATCTTGGCTATAGTCAGGTTGTTGAAGTATCTACTTCCAGAACTTCAGCTGTTCTTATAGAAGGCAGACAGTGAAGATGGGAACACCAGTGCTGTAATTTTATAGTTCTCCTGAAGTAGCCCTGAAATTTGTGGCTTATGTTACAGAGAAGGAAATTTCAGCTCAGTTTAGCCATCTGGCATCTCTTCAGTTTATTTATTGCAGGTGAACTGGCTTTGACCAAGTATTGCTATACTTATGTAAGACTTTCTTTTCTGGCTAAAAAATGTGATATATTTTCTGCACTAATCCAGAGATTTACCAGTTGTCTCGTCATTGTGTAGGCTGAAAGGCTGGATGGATTCCTGATTACCTGGATGACTTTCATTCTTACTGATTAAACTGTCTTGTGTGTACGCGTTGGGGGGTATTTTGTTTTGATTTGAGAACCTTAACAATTTGCATTTTTTGCATTACATATGGATGATTTGTAATTTGCAAAACTACAAAAATATAACTTTACTGTCATCCATTGTCTTTAGTGACAGTTCAGACATCTTCATGGTTATCTATCAATTTACAGAAATGATTCCTTAGGATGGTGATACAGGCAATGTCATGAATGCAATGAAGTGAGACACAGATAAATATTGTGGCGAGAATGGGGGCTTTATGCACATCAACATAACTGGGGAAAGATCAGTGGTTTTCTAAAAGGTTATACCATCTGAAGATCACCTTTATTTGTGACATTGACTGGGGAAAGGGAGCAGTGTTTGAACAAGTTTTACATGGGTGGACAACATTTAAAAAACATTTTATTTGAAAGCCAAATTATTTTGAATTTTAAAAAGCTGTTTTTTGCATAAATGTAAAACCCTTCCAATAATGCATTTGTTTTAAAATTACAAAGATTAGTCTTTCTGACTATGGATGTTCATTTTGTAACACCACTTTTAGAATGAGGAACATATTGTCTCAGCAGTTACAACTACTGTGAAAATAAATGCCTTTATATCTAACATGACTGGATTTATGACATTTTTAATTTTGAGAGTTACAGATGAATTTGCTAAAGTGAGCCTCAAGGTTTGATAACTGTGCCTGTGTGTGGTCATGGCAGTATGTTTTTATATGCATTCTGTTAGAATTTATACTGAATCTGAAAATTCTACATAGTGATGTGTCAGCAGTTCAGTACTCAGCTATGTTTTTTCAGTTACAAGTGCAATAACTTCAAGGAAAGTTAATAGTGACCTTCAAGTGTGAAAAACACTGATACATTCTCAATTTTGAAGTTACATCTCAAGATGTGTAGTACACTTATAAGCTGTGAGCTTTCATTAAGGATTTCTATACTGTGAGTTGATCTAATTTTGATTTTGGCAATTTCTGAACCAGCTAGATGTCATTATTTTTCTCTCAACAAGAGGTGAAGTTTTTCAACTCAGGGCAAATAGGCAGTCTTGACATCTTTACCCTAGGGTGAATTTAGTGAGGCAGATATTATCTGTTCTTTCTTTATTCCAGAATGTACCTTTCAGTATGACCAAAATTCTTTTTTAGGGCCTGAAGGCGTCATCTCAATTGACACAATAATTAGAAATGGAACAGTTAATTATATGCTGTGTGGAATTACCTTTCCACATATGGCATTTGTTTAAAGTTTACAATATTTACTGCATATTGCACAGAAACTGGGGCAACTTTCCGTTAGAATAGGTCCTACTTCTCATTTGCAAGGCTGATTCTGATCCTTTTACTTATGTTGGGAAGACACAGACCCAACACAATAGCTCTGCTCAGTGTAGTATGTGCGGAAAAGGTTTGTTCGTTCCCCAGCTAAGGCATCAGGTACAGTATTTCTAATTGAGCTTCCTGGAAAGCATCAGAAATACAACTGACATTTCAGGGACTTTGGGTGTGGAGGAGGCAGAGATACCACAGGCTGCTGAGGTCGGTGGCCTCATCGACCGGTGCCTGGGAGAAGCCTGAGAGTGGAGTCAAGGCGTGGATGTTACGCTCAGTGCATTAAACTTCACAGATCTGCAACAGTTGTCAAATAACTTGACTATGAACAAAAGTGAAGGAGAGTGAAGTGTGTCTGGCAACATTAATTTTATCATTTGGTGAGCTACTCAAAGACATTGAAGTGCTACATTGAGAAGTCCCCAAAAAATTCTTTGAGGAGTGACACATATTCAGACTGAAAACACCAGAGTTACAGTGGTTTAAATGGTAACACAGTAATAATTAGCAGAGCTAAACTGTTATAAAACTAGTCATGGGTGTCTTCAAAGAGCAGTTCTCTGATTTGAGCTTTCATCGTCACTGGACATTACTTTTGTCATTGTTTTCCGTAAAAAAAAACCAGCTTGCAGTGTGTTGTACATAGTATACTTGATCATTGGTATGACAGACCGCTGGAGTTACCCTAAGGTCCCTTTGTAATCAGTAGAGAGAAATTGTCATTTGTAGTGCACAGTTCACATCAGCTTGAATGTAAAACTGGAAGATGTCTAAAATAATGCAGAACAGTTGAGCTGTACCCCAGGGGTTTCTGGTTCTGTCACTGATGGTGTGAGCATGGGGTCTAGCTCCTGGGCCCTTTTCCACATTGTACTCACTATGTATATGTTATTTAGATAACTGTGTAGAAATCGGAGTACAGCATATCTCGGTGGTGGCGTAGCACTGAACTGTATACATTAGTTGTGTTTAAATTAATCTTTCAGGTAAATTAAATGCAATATCTGAATGTCTGTGACTTTATTCCCGCTTCGCAACAGAAAGACTCTGTAATGCATTTTCATATGGGTATTGAAATGTCAAAGGGTCATGTAGAACACCCAGCTAGGAAGCCCCTTAAAATCAGAAGTTTTTTCATCTTGAAACAATCTTGAACATCCTAAGTATGTTCAACAAGTAGAACAAGACCTGTGAGAGTCTCAGTTCTGCCATTTTTTACTCCATTGTGTCGGTTAAAATGAGACATATTGAGCAATGTCTGTTCCAAAATAAACCCTTTGTAGCCTTTTTTTGTCTATGTCTTTGCATTTTGTTTGCAAATATTTGCTGACTGTTTTAGTCTTTTCTCTTTTTTAATACTATTAATTGTGATAGGATCCCTTTGTCCCTTTAGTATCTTTTTTGAATTAAAGGTAAGTGAAGCCTGATGCCAGCAGCATGTTAACTGCTTTGGGATCCTTAGACTTGTCCACTGTAGCTCTCCCCTGTGGCAGAGTAGTGGACCGAGGCTTGCCTTGTTTCCTTGAGTCCTGTTCATGTGTTTTTGGAATAACCTCTGACTACTCTTCAGGCACCGTCAAGCTGTTTGAATTCCATTTTTTTTCCCCATGCTTTCTGCTTCTATATTATCTTTCTGTATTTTTATTTTTTCGTAGCAAGCTGTCACTTCTGTTTCCAGTACTCTCCCGCCATGTATCCAGAAAGGCCCATGGTTTGGTCAAGATCATCTATTAACCTTTTTATCTTTCATCATGGAAAATCACCTATTTGTCCCCATAATAATTGGCTTTATTTTTAATCATCTCCTAATTCTTGTGAACCCCTTTTCGTTTTAGAGATTTTCCCAAGATCTTATTTACTGTTTATTGAAATGTATTCTGCTGTAATCCACTATTTTTGTTTTGTCATTATACTTCCTTCTTGTATTATAAACATTTCCCTTTCCATTTATTGACAAGGTTTGCATTTTCCTGACTCAGGCAATTTGATCTGAAATACATAAAATTAATTTCCTTTTGCTCTTCTTCTGTTTTGTAAACAAAAAAACCTGGGTAGACGATTGAAATTAATTTCTGAAATATGGTTAATAAAAAATTAGCTACATTTCAGTCAGATAGAAGCTCAGAAGAAGAATGATAAGGCTGTCTCTTAAAATGAAATTTCATGTTAGAAGAGTTGATTCAAACATGTTATAAAAGGAGTAGGGAAAATACTACAATCATTTTTTCCAAGGCTAACAGAAGCTTTCAGATTCTAAAGGCAATCTTTCCTTTGCCATTTCAGTTTTTAAGAGATCTGTCAGGTGGTGGGGATATTTCATGACTGGTGAATGGCAGATGTACTAACCCTGTTTTAAGAACAGTACACAAACTTTTAGAATAAATTTGAAGGAAAGAATAATTAGACAAAATGAAATATGATGCATTGCAGGCTGGTACAAGACGAATTGTTTATGAATAGGAAGGACAGAGAGCTAGTTTACCAGAGCTCAGTAAAGCATTTGATATAATGTCATATAAGAAATTATTTCTTAGGTTGGGAAAGATTGTTGTAATTGAAGAAATTGGTTTAGCGGAAGGCAATAGACTGCTGAGTTCTGTTTTCCAAATGTTTATCTTTTGCAGGGTTTTTTTGATGTAACTCCTTGCCTAGTCCAAGGGAAGGGTTATTCCTTTCCTCTTTGAAGCATTATCTATCTAAAAACTTTTTTGTATAGTGGAAATCTTCCCAGATGGAGAATAAATAATCCAGTTCCTTCAGTCTTTTCTCAAGAGCTCTCTTCTTGACTTCTAGTAATTTATTGCCACGTTTGCCTGTGATAGTTGGGTCCCCAATCAATCATTTGCAAAAGAAGTTGCCTCTCAAAAGCAGTTCCTGTTTCTTATGTTTCTGTGCTTCCAAAATACATTTATTTATTCATTTTCTAGGTGGAAAGGGAGGCTGGTTTTATAATGGTAAATGAAACAGCTTCTGGAAACATTCCTGGGTACTGAAATGCATTTGTCTATGCTCTTAAATTGTTTGTGGAGTCACCAAATCATAGAACAGTGGGGGCTGAAAGGGACCTGCATAGGTTATTTAGACAAAACCCCTGCTCTGAGAAGGTCCAGCTAGACCTTGTTGCTCATGGCGTTGCTCAGCTGAGTTTGAACAGTTTCAGTCTCCAGCAGTGGAGATTCCACAAATTCTCTGGCCAGTCTTTGCTGCAGGGCTAATTCTTTCTTTATACTAAATCTGAATTTCCTGTGTTGCAGCTTCTGCCTATTGCATCTTGTCCGTTCACTGTACACTTCTGAGATGAGTCTGGCTCAGTTATTTTTCTGTCCTTCCAGCAGGTCTTAGTGGAAAGCAGTAAGATCTCCACCTCAGCTTTCTCTTCTTCAAGCTGACTAAGCACAGTTTCCTCAATCTCAGCTTTCATTTCTTGGGCTCCGGCACCCTTGAGCACTCACTGGACGTGCCTCGGTATGCCTTTTTTTTTTGTCCTAGTGAGTCTAGAACTGGACACGACACTCCAAATGTGCCCAACAGGGACTCACCAGTGCTCACTTAAGGGGAAGGATCAATTCCCTTGACCTGTTGGTAGCATTGGTGCTGATACAGTGTTGTACATGGTTGACTCCCTTTGCCACGAGGGCACATCGCTGAATCCTCTTCACATTGAGGACTTTTAGATCCTTCCTGGAAAGCTGATTTCTATCCAGTTGTCCTCCAGCTTGTTGCATTGGGTTAATCCATCCCAGATGTAAGACTTTACAGTTGCCTTTGTTGAAATTTCTGATGTTCCATTTGGGCAATTTCTCTGGTCTGCCCTCTAAATAGCAGCCCTGCCCTCCAGTGTATCAAACACTCCCACCATCTTGCTAAAGGTGCTCTCTGTCTCATCACCCACATCATACGCTGAACACTGTTGGCACTAGTTTCATTCCTGAAGGAAGGCAGTGGTAGCCAGCTGCAGCTGGACTTTGTAGTGCTTATTGCTACCCTTTGAGCCCAAACCTCCTGGCAATTTTATGCTCACATTATCATATCCTTCTCCAAACCATATCTTGCTACTTTGTCTGTCCCACTGTTGGGATCATGTGAAGGCCTTGCTAAGATTAAGGTAAGTGGCAGCCATTGCTCTACCTCAGAGTTGCGAGCCCATCATCTTGTCACAGAAGGCAATCACATTGGTCAGGTATGATTTGCCCTTTAGTAAATCAGTGTTGGTATTCCCAGTCACCTTGTTATCCTTCAGGTGCTGGAAATGTCTACCAGGAGAATATGACACACAGCCGTCCTGAGGAACAGAGATTGGGCTGATTCACTCTGTGTATCCTACCTCTGGGGAAGCCCTGCTTTGAAAATGGATGTGTTCTTTGCCTTTTTTCAAGAATCAGGAACCCATCCCAATTGCCAAAACCTTTCAAGGACAGTAAAGAGCAACCTTGCAATGGTATTGGCGAGCTCCCTCAGCAACTTTGGATGTGTCTGGTGTGGTCCATTGGACTTACGTATATCCAATTGGCCCACTTTAATCTACTTGTAATGTAGATAATGCTTCACTCCCCCAGACTCTGATAGTTGGCTCAGGGATCTGAGGGGCTTAATGACAAACCTTGCTGCTAAAGACCGAAGCAAAGAAAACACCTCAGACTTGTTCACTCCCCCGTTGAGTAACAGACCCATGTTCTCTTTAGCCTTTCTTTTCCACCAGTGTATCTGTAAAAGCCTTTCTAGTTGCTTTTCACATCCTTTGCTAATTTTAGCTTTACCTGAGCTTTGATTTACCTAACTCCATCGCTGTGTAGTTGGGCAATATCTTTGTATTGCACTCAAACAGCTTGCTCCTGCTTCCACTGTCCCTATGCTTCCTTTTTGTGGTCAGTTAGGGCTTTATTGTTCATCCATGCTGGCCTTCTGCCATGCTTGTGGGCTTCCATGCTTTTGGAACAGAACAAAGGACTGTTTCCATACTTTTGAGGAGGGTGTCCCTGAAGATCAACAAGTTCTTCTTGAGTTATTTGCCTTCCTACAGGGTGCTGCCAAGCAGGTCTCTGAACAAGCTCATGTTTGCTCTCCTGAAGTCCGAAGCTCTAATTCTGCTGTTTGTCTTGCTGCCTCCTTTCGGGATTTTGAACTGCACAGTCTCACAGTCTCTGCAGATGAGACTGTCCTTGACTTTCATATCTTTAACCAATTCTTTCTTTTGAGTAACAAGTTGGGAAGTTCCCTGGTGTGCTTTTTGCCTAAGCCATCTACAGTCTTCCAAAAAATTCCCTTCACAGTTTGGGAATTAAGAGTGTCGCTGGAACTGTTCCCAGTTGTTGGTTTTCATGCAGCCACTATGTTTTCAGCAGTGAGAGAGTTTACTGGAATTGAGAACAGTGCTTGTAGTTGTGGGCTACTAGGTGCCTGCTGGTATGAGTGACCTGAAACACTCATGGACATTTTGACTAGTGTAGATGTAGCTAAGGATTAGTCGCACAGGCCTGCAATGAGAACAGTTGACAAAAATTGTGAAACACGCTGTACCAGCTAGTGCCAATGAAAAGAGCACAGTTTCTTTGTTCTGCAAAAGCAGATTTTCTTTAGCTCTAAGAAGGGGTAGGATGCAGAACAAGTGACAGAGAAATCAGAGTGTGTCTCTGTGTGTCTGTATGTTTGTGTTTCAGTGTGTGTGTGTTTATTTATTTGTTTCCTCCCCCAAACCAGTCCTGACCTGGGAAAGGTGTACATAGCGAGTTCATTGCTGCTGAGCAACAAGCAATCTGTATGATCCTCCAATACCTCTGTTACTGTATGGGCTGTCCTTCCTCCAAAAGTTTTCCACTGAACTTAAGTTTGCTCTGTGCTGATTCCAAAGCCCTGCATCTAAAACACACCCTCAAAGCTTCCAGGATCACAGCACCCTCCCTCTACCCCTCCACCTTCCCTGCACCCCTCCTGTCTCCATTTGGTTTTATAGGAAAGAAACTCTCGCATGCAGGTTGGGAGTGAGCCATAACTCTCTGGAGTTTACTCAATGCAGAGTTTTGACTTAGTCTTAATAAATAGATCTCTTATGACAGTTTAATTTAGCTGGATACTATAGGCATAATATAACCATTGAAAAAAATAATCTCTGACAATACACTGAAAGGGAATGCATTTATAGTTGTACAATAGAAGTTTAAATATGTTCTTGAATCCTTCTAATAAAATCAAAATATGTCACGGTAACAAAAAAGAGATATTGGCCTGAAGAGCACTTAGGAATTTACTGTCTGATAGCGTGTCATTGAAAAGTTGTTCACGGTGTTCTAATGTGCTGGGTTGACCCTGGCTGGACGCCCGGTGCGTACCAAAGCTGCTCCATCACTCCCCTCCTCAGCTGGACAGGGGAGAGAAAACAGAACAAAAGGCTCATAGGTCAAGGTAGGGACAGGGAGAGATCACTCACCAACTACCGTCACAGGCGTATAGACTCGACATGGGGAAAAATTTATTTAATTTATTACCAATCAAATCAGAGTAGGATAGTGAGAAATAAAACCTAAATCTTAAAACATCTTCCCCCCACCCCTCCCTTCTTCCCGGGCTCAGCTTCACTCCTGTTTCTCTCCCTCCTCCCCCCGAGCAGCACAGGGGGATGGGCAATGGAGGTTGCAGTCAGTTCATCACACGTTGTCTCTCCCGCTCCTTCCTCCTCAGGGGGAGGACTCCTCACACTCTGCCCCTGCTCCAGCGTGAGGTCCCTCTCACGGGATACAGCCCTCCATGAACTGCTCCAGCGTGGGTCCCCCACGGGGTCACAAGCACTGCCAGCAAACCTGCTCCAGCGTGAGCTTCTCTCTCCACGGGTCTGCAGGTCCTGCCAGGACCCTGCTCCAGCACAGGCTCTCCAAGGGGTTACAGCCTCCTTCAGGCATCCACCTGCTCTGGCGTGGGTTCCTGCCTCTGAATTTAGGGACTATACATAGAAACTGATGCTATTTGATAAGATCTTAAGATTGTGATATTTCATATCTGCAGTTCTCTGACAAGATCAGACACAATTATTGTCAATGGTAGTGGTGAGTGGGTTGGATTGATTTCAGCTAGATTTGATGTTAAT
>Ga0065711_1047204_pt1 | contig 12465 bp, 6 predicted proteins | sample Hoacrofraction12_FD_59098 | JGI IMG/M metagenome (GOLD analysis project Ga0065711, IMG submission 59098) | Hoatzin crop microbial communities from Cojedes, Venezuela - Epithelial fraction 12 v2 (version 2) | ecosystem: Host-associated > Birds > Digestive system > Esophagus > Crop | place... | reverse complement strand
GGGCACCACTGAAAAGAGCTTGGCCCCATCCTCCTGACACCCACCCTTCAGATATTTGTAGGCATTTATAAGGTCCCCTCGCAGCCTTCTCTTCTTCAGGCTGAAGAAGACCACACGACCCACAGAGCCGTTCTCCCAGACAGGACCGGCGCCCGCGCTCCCAAGACTCGAGTGAGTTCCCGCCGCGTCACCCCCCCCAACCGGAACCCAGCATGACGGCACAGGGTATGGAATACCAGGCTCTGTTTGGCCAGGTTGGGGTTGGGTCAGCCCACCCGACAGTGCCCCTTCCTGGATTCTGGTGAAAATTAACCCTGCCCTGGCCGAACCCAGGACAGTGGAGCTGTTAAAGACTGATTACAACCCACCATTCCCCATCTTCCTGTGTCACTTGAGGGGGGAGGAGGTAGAGGAGTTGGGGACAAAGGGGTAAAGTTAAGACTGAAAAAAAGGGGGGTTAGAAAGGTGTTTTAACTTTAGTCTTTGTTTCTTCCCATTCAAATCTGTTTTAATAGACAACAAAATAAATTAACTTTCCCCAGGTTTAGTCTGTTTTGCCCATTATACTAGTCAGTAAGTGATCTCCCTGTCTTTGTCTTGACCCATGAGATTTTCCATCTTATTTTCTCACTTCATCCTGTTGAGGAAAGGGAATGAGAGAGTGACTGGCTGGGCGTCTTGCAGGCAGGCAAGGTAAATCACAATTAAACATACCATAAACATAATTAATACTATGGTATAAAATAGAGCTAAGCTGTATTAGGTGCATTTGGATTAATTCACTACTTTAATTTTTGTTACTGCCACTGGTAATTCAGTAGAAAAACTATAATCCACCATACTTTATCTTCTGATTTTGAGGACTCGTTTATTCTACTGTGCTTCCTTTTTTTACACCTGTTTATTGCAGTGTAAACTCTTCTCTCCTCCTTGCCCTCAGAACACAGGATGCATCCAAACGTGCTGTACAATTTACTCACCAAAAGCAACATGAGCGCAAACAGTACTTCTCCTGAATTATTGTTTCACTGTGTTAACCAAAGCTCCATCTTATATAATTCAGTAAGATCGTCAATTTTCCACCATCAACAATGACTACTAAGATCACCACTAGGTAATAAATTATGTACGACTTCTTAACAGTTCACATATATTTTAGATTTATGCTGCCATTTTGTATTTTGGTGTGAGGATCAGAAACCTCACAGCATATGTCACTTCCCTATACTTTGTTCTGCTTTGCATAACCTTCTGAAGTGGACTAATAAAACCCAAAAATGGAACAAAAATTTAAGTGAGTCAGTTAAACTGAAGGTTCAGTATTTTAAACTTATTGTTGAATCATTCAGAAGCAGTATAGATGTCCTAGATCCACATTAGACCTTAAATAAATCTACTGAAGATAAAAAGAGAAAAAATCTTGGGAGCATACTACACAAAGAGTTTACATACTTTAATTGATACATCTACTAGACTACACTGAAGGTCCAAATAAGTAGAAATAATGCTACTACAGTTTATTAATTTTTCAGGATTTGCTTGAACTATTGTGCTTGAATATTTTATTAATATTGCATTTCTACTACATATAGTTTTTCAGATTCATTATATATACTGAAGCACAGCATTTATTTTATTCACTGTAATTCACAGTTGTCTTATTTTTCTTCAGGTGACTGGATCGGGTAGACCCTTTTTAAGGGAAATGGAGATAATTCTTGCCCTGGGAAGCAACAGACCCTGCCTAGACAAAAGGTTTCAAAGACTGTAGAGAGCTGGGAGGCTGAAGGAAAGAGCAGACTCCAGACTGTCAGACTTCATAGGTGAAGAAGGAGCCTTTATGACCAGAGGGGGGCTACCAATCAGGGACTGTTGTAATTCAAAGTCTGCAATTTGGATAAAAGTAAATTTGTAAAGTAAAATGCTTGCTGTTAACTCATAATTCATGGCTTTTCTGAGTTGAAAATCCTTTTCGTTGTCTGTGAGGAGCTTTAACTACATTATATCCACCTCACTGTTGTGAAGATTTGGCCCTGGCTGGCAACAAAGGACCATGCAGTTGCTCTGTCGCACCTCCCCCCCGGAGGGGTCGGGAGGAGAATTGGAAGAAAAAGGCAGGACTGTGGGTCGGGATAAGGATGGTTTAACAGAACAGCAAAGGAAGAGAACAACAACAATACTGATAGAAAGGATATATAATAACAAGTGAATATGCAGAGAAACTCTCACCACCTGATGCCCAGTGTGCTCCAGAGCCACAATTACCCTCCCCCAACCAGCTCCCCCACTCAGAACTGAGCATGACGTCACATGGTATTGAATACCCCATTTATTTGTCCAATTTGGGTCAGCTGGCCAGCTGTGTCCCCTCCTGGATTCTTGTGAAAATTAACCCTATCCCAGTTGAACCCAAGAGAATACTTTGAAAGAATTTATACTATTAACCTTTATAAAAATTAATTGAAAATTTCATCATATTAACATAAACTGTACTGATACTAGCTTATGCTTTTGCAGTCTCCCTTGGACATTGCATGACTTTATTAATTTCAGAAAACAGACAGGAGTTTACTTACACACCTGCCGCTGCTTATAGCTTTCTTATGGGTGTGGTTCCAGGAAACTGGCCTATGTGACATTATCAACAAAACTGATTGTACCTTGGTCAAGGGAGATATTAAGTGTTTGGGGAGGAAAAATCAAGAAGTTTGTCAAGTTGTTGAAGCCACGGAAGGAGAAGTTGAGTGAAGTCAGTCTGCAGAGTTAAAAGCCATCCAACTAGCCCTAGAGACTGCTGATAGAGAAAAGTGTTCAGTACTCTATACTGACTCACGGATGGTGGTTAATGCCCTATAGAGGCGGCTGCAGCAGTGCAAGACCAACTGGCAGTGCAGGGCTAAACCCATCTGGGATGTGCATTGCACTCTAAATGTACATCATGTAGATTCTCACATGCCCAAAAGCCACACCACTGAAAAACCTTAAAACAATGAACAGGTAGACAAGGCTGTCCAAATTGAAGTAGCTCATGTGAACCTGAACTGGGAGCATAAGGGTGAGACATCTGTGGCTTGATGGGCCCATGAAACATCAGCTTGTCTAGGGAGAGATGCAATTTATTAATGGACTCGTGATCCAAGGGCTGACCTGGCCGTGGAGACCATCACACAGAGCACTCATGAATGTGAAACATTTGCTGCAATGAAGGGAGACACACAAGTAAAATCTCCTTGGAATAGAGGGCGGTGGCTGGATTTTCGATATGGCACAGCCTGGCAAATTGCCTGTATTGGACCACTGCCATGAATACACCAGGGAAAGAGCTACATACCATGGTGGAAGCAGCTACTGGCTGGCTAGAAATAGTAAACTGTGTCACTGCTCGAAGCACCATCTTAGGCCTTGAAAGGCAAAGTTTGTGGTGACAAGGTGCCCCAGAAAGAGTTGAATCAGACAATGGGACTCATTTCCGAAATAATGTCATGAACTCCTGGGCAAAGAAACACAGCATTGAGTGGGTGTATCACACTCCTTACCAGACACAAGCCTCTGGAAACAGTGAGAGTGATAACAGACTGCTGAAGACTATATTGAGAATGTTGGGCAAAGGGGCGTGGAAGCACGTGGAGATAAATTAAACCGAAGCCACTTGGCTGGTTAACAGAGGAGGATCTGTTAACTGTACTAGTCCTGCTCAAACAAAACCCCTGCATACCATGGGAGGAGATAAGGTCCTCACAGTGCACATGGGGAATTGGCTGGGGAAGGCGGTGAGGATTGCTCGAACCATGGGAAAAAGCAAACACAGTCATGGGATTGTCTTCACTCAAGGACCAGGGTGTACTTGGTGGGTAATGCAGAAGAATGAGGAGACCCAATGTGTGCCTCAAGGAAATGTAAACTTGGGAGAAAAATAATCTGTGATGTGAGTTGTATGTTGTAGGAAGTAATGTGGCAGGAATGACCTGAACTGATGAAGAGTAAGTTTGCAAGGAACTGGACGAGTACAATAGCAACCCAAACCAGGCTGGTGCTGGCACCCAACAATTGAACACACTGCTTTTCCTGTCCTGAACATCCACCTGGACAAATGGGGCCCAAGTCACAATCTGTTCTTGTGAACGTTGGGAGGAGTGGAGGAAGCCCATGGAATGGGAGAATAATACTTACCTGTAAAAGGACAGGAGATATCAGTTAATGAGAATGTATAAATCTGCTGAGGAGGGCAGTGACAAAGCAGCTTGGTGGGCACCTGGTATCTAGCCAGTGTCAATCCACCACATACCAATATGTGAAAGAGCTTACAAAATACGGTCTAAGTTTACAGCATCTTAATCATTAAACAAAATATCATAGGAAACTACAGATATGTGTCTAAAGAAGACAAGGGTCTAACCAGGTTTTGGTGTAAATCTGGAGATTCAGGTCTACCCCAGCCTCAAAATTCACCGATTCCAGACAGGGACTAATATAAAACAAAAAAAAAGATTGAGCTAGAAGGTTCTAAGTTGATCTAATCTATCTTCCTGCTTAATGCAATGTCAGGTATGCCATCAGACTGGTTTCCTCAGGACTTTATCCAGTGAGGTCTTGAAAACCTCCAAGATTGAAAACAGCAGAATCTCTCTGTGCATGAATATGGGCACCTAGTAGCTAGGTTCTTCATGGCACAGGTGAAGGTTTGAGAAGCAGATACAAAACTTGGACTTGAGTATAGGGTTTTCTTTCACTATACACCAAAACCAAGCAAGGATTTACTGATAAGAAGTGAAGACACAGGTCTATACAGAAGAACCTAAAATATCAAGTATCAAAAGAGTTCTGTTACTTTACCCCCAAATATTTTAGTTATTTGATTGTTAATAACCTGATTTAACTGTCACAGAAATCAGTGAAAGCTTGGTATCCAACTCCCACATAAATGTTCATGTAAATTGCCATACTCAGCCTTGTCAGTTCATTTGAAAAATACACTAACTCCTCCTAGTAGCAGTTAAATTGTGAAGCAGGAGCATCAATTTGGAATGTTATTGTCTTGAAAAATGGAAAACTATCCTTTGATTTTGGAAGCCTGGACTGAAATATTTGTTCCAAATCCAGTGGAGACAGTATATCAGAAAAAAAGTCCTCCAGAATACAGGTTTAGGCATTAACCACCCTTAAACACCTTAAACAGGTGTGTCAAACAGATATGGGAACTACCTAGTTGCTCTTAGCTGCTTACTAGTGACCCTTGACTGTCATTTGTGTTAAGCTCTATATGTAGAAGCACTTTGAGAGCATCTACCACATTTCCTGCAAGAAAATTCTGCAAAGGAAGTGGGGCTTTAGCAGAACTAGTATTTAGTCGATTGTTTTCTGCTCAGGATGGCAGAAACTACACACCTCCTGAATCTTTGGAGGAGGAGTCAGTAATTGAACACCATCTTTGATATTCTCAGTGCCACCAGATTTTAGTTTCATCCTTTGTAGAGCTAGCCATGGTACAAGTCTACCATGCATAACATAAGGTGGCTTGAAAAGCCTCTGAAGTGTGTATGAAACAAATAGTCTATCCAGACAAAATAGTTCTGTTTGACAAGCGCTACAATGGTACAGCCTCACTGCCACGTCTTATGTCTGAGGTAGCTTTCTTTTAAAGTGAAATTTGCCTAGAGGGTAGATTTTGTTAAACCACCATATAATGCTAAGCAATACATGTAGGGCTTTATGGTAGTGCATTTTTGTGTTTTGAAGTTTTTTTTTAGTTCAAGATTCTACTGAAAGAATATTCAAGAATGATCTGTATTCATGCTATAGAGACTTTAGCAAAATTACTCATCTTTTTAGTCGAAAGAATGCATTATAAAATTGATGTGCTTTCTGTCCCCCAGGCAATTCTACATAGCAGATAACTGAAAGCACAATAACAGGTGGAAAAGCTAAGCTGGGGCTTTTACACTAACTTAATACAGGTTCAAAGTGCAAAATCAGCAACTTAAGATTGGATGGATGGAGTGTGTTTGTCTTATAAATAAAGACACACGTAGACAGCACCAGGGAAAGCTTCCTCACACTGTGCTAAACTGTGACTGCCAAAAGGTTGCTGTTCATTGCTAATTGTGACAGTGATGCTGGAAAAGGTGTTTCCTGAACATACCTGCAGATTACACCTATAGGCAACAAGTCAAGGAAGTGCAAGAAAGATATGTATTCCACTGTCTGTCAGTATTTCTATCCTTTTCACAGGACACACAGCTATTATATGAATCAAGTAGATAACATGTTTGTTTGTTTGTTTGTTTTTTAAATTAAACAGTGATGTCTCTCTCTTTTTCACACACAAGTGCTCCATTCATTAGTCTGACGAAATGTGTTTTCCTGAGTAAATCTCAGCTAATCTTTCTTGTAACTTCACTGTGCATTATGCTGTATTGACCGTTCTGAATTTGGAACACCTGACATAGCTTTCTGCTTCTTTATGAAGATTTTACACTACCTTTTTAAGTACTGTTCTCACTGCTAACCGGTACGTGCTTTCTGATTTTTATTCTGGACTCACTTCTTACTTGAATTAATCTAGTGTTTAGTTCAGCCAATACTTTAAGATCCGTTTCTACCTAAGGTACTTGTATTCTACCTTTTATTCTAAGCAATCTGATTACCTGAGCATACTTATTATATTATTCACAAAAATGTCCCCTAAATGCCAAGATTTTTAGTGTTCCTATTTAAAACTGGGAAACTGATGAATGGCAACATTAAAGTCAAATATCAGAGAATGATAACAATGAACTGTATCATAACTCACATTTGAAATCAGACATATAAATTTCACCTGAAATACACCAAATAACCTGATTTCTGTTGCCTATGTACCAGGGGCACCCACATTTTCTAACTGAAAAATAATTTCTGTTTATAGTAAAAATCACAGGGATAAACCCAATTCCTTATCTCACCATGCCTGTGAACCCAGATCACACATTGTATCTTCAGTACACATATTTTTTCAATGAAATGATGCTATTATTTTCTCTTACTACAGTTATAGAGGGAGCATTCAGTTTCCTATTTTATTCTGTACCTTAGTAGATAAAAAACCACCTAAAATGCTAGGTATAGTTCCCTTCTTTTCCTATGGAATTCAAAGATCGCTAACTTTGTTGAAGTGCTCATATTGCAAAGTTGTAATTTTTGGGGGGAAAATTTGTGCATAAGGAAGAAATCCTTTTCCCCCAGTCAAGCTTTTTGTAGAATAAATTATTCAAGAATATCCATTGGATTTAAATAGCTAGAACCACTCCTAATAAAAATTCTTACTTACAATTAGGTTTTGCATCCCAAAGAAGCAGAGCAATCATCCTAAAAGTCTCAATGAAGTCAGAGGGATTATTCATGTTTGTAAAGCAAACATACCTGCTGACTCAAAGTCATAATGAGTGTTAGCTACGTCACCAGTTTTTGGTGTTAATCACTGGTTTTATTTGAGTTATTCATAGGAACAGAGTTAAAGAAGTAATTAAGAACTCACGGGACAGAGATGAGAAAGGTAAGGGAAAAAAGGGGGATGAGGGGGAAGCCATGAAGCATCCAAAAAAGCAGTAGGAATGCCTGTTTCCATACATTTCTAGGTTTAATAATAGCTCTGTCACCTGGTCCTGAGCCTGCAAACTTGACTTCAGAGTAGTACATCCTTATAATACCGAAAATACACCTAATGTAAGCAAGACATATACAGGTAATCTAAAAACGTGCTTTGTTTTTAACTCCAGATCTATGTTTTCATTGCACTTTAATGAAAGATAATTAAATATTACACTAAATGAAAGATTTAAAGAACACCTTAGCTATTAAACATACTTGTTTGCAATGAAAAAAGTTGTTTAATTTTTTTTTTTTACACCGGTCTGGAAGAAAACTATAGAAAATTTCCCCTTGAAGGCAGTTATAAACATCTCCTTTAAACACACAGTATTTTTTTTTCACCAAAGCACAACACAATACATTACTATTCTACAGGTATGCTACATACAACACACATAAAATAGAGCAGCATAAAACTACATACGAAAAAAAATACTTGATTTTCATTCACAGAACATGCTACACACAATTATCAAGAAATAAATAGATCATACACAGAATTTATTTAGAACCTGGGATATTACCAAGACCTAGTTCCTTCTACCCACCAAATCCCTCCTCTACTCCCTAGAATATTCCTACAACCAGGACTGGTATTTCAGGAACAAATTTACACAGGTGTTTCTTGAGTCATGCTGGATCCCAGAGTATTTGCCAGAAGAGTTTGACCTACTTATCCTTCCCTTAACAATAGTTAGTTTAGATTTCTCTTTGCTATTCTGATGTTGACTTTCACAAAATTTTGAGAGTTCATATTTGTCCTTTAAAGTTGAAACTAACCAGTACATTAAGGACTCAAAAGGACAAGCTAAAAAGTCATAGTGCAGTCTCAAAAGCCTCTTTTCTTGAAGATTGTTACATAGTCTTTAAACAGTGCCATCTAATTCATACATTCAAGCTCCTATCCTGCGATATCAATAATAACAGCAAACATTTACAATTTAGAAATTCTGTATTTTATGTCTTCTGCACTGGTAAACCTACTAGTGAGAAAACAAGCAAGGGTCTGATTTCAAGAGTAACATATTCATGACGTGATTAAAGTTAGTTGGACCAGTAGTTATTTATCTAGCGTTCACTGAAAACATAACTGAAAATGACACTTCCTCTACTTTATGGTTTAATTACTATTATGGTGAAAGAAAGAAGTTATCATAAAGCGTAATCATTACATGAATAGTTTGCACGATTAATACTGAGAACTGACAAAAGGTTTAGCTTTGGACTGAACAAAAGCTTCAGCACACACATTTGGATACTTGAGGCAGGATTGTACAATCTCTATATGTTGATTTTGTCACATAACAATACCACACAGATTAACCTTATATGAAATACATACTTTTTCATTATTATTGTTGCTTTCATTTTTTTCTTTTGAAGATTTCATTGATTCTTAATCTGGCTTCTACTTTTAGAGTTAAATGACCCCACCTGTTTGCACTGTACATCAGTAGTTATGATGGCTCGTAACAGAGAGTTTCAAGCATTTGTTCCAAGGGAGACTGAAGAGCCTTGCATAATAACCACCACCACACTGTCACCATTATGAGGATGTTTAAGGATGTTTTTTACATATGACCTTTGAAACTTAGAACAATCCTTTCAGTTCATTTAAAGTAACATAAACATTCATATATAATACTTTAAAGCAATTATGAGTACTCAGTACGACCAAAGATGAAAAGCCTGAAGCTTACTGGATCTTTTAGTATTGGTATGAATGGTAGATACTAATAAAAACCCTGAACTGAAACATCATTGAAGTAACTGAAGGGGAAATGGTTTAGAAAATTCACTCTGTTACAGATCAATATTTTTGACCGGCCATATGTGTCTTAAGAGGGTCAAAACAAAGGTCTGGATCTAAATCTAAATACCTGTTATCTTCTATTGAAATATTTATTTCTCAGGTTTTCAGATTCAAATCCATAAATTATAGAGAAGGCATTTTGAAAGCTTGAAAGATAATTATTTGGTTTTGCTCTATGTTTTAGACCGAGAACATACTGTCATATATTTTTTTCTTTTTTCCCCATGACATAAACACGTGAAACAAATACCGAGATTAAATCAAGATATAAAGATATTTTAACAGTTATACATTATATTTATATTTATATTTATGTGTTTTCTTTTCAATTCCTTTACAAAGAAAATAATTTCCTTCATATATAATGGTGTATCTATATAGTAGTATATTTTTTTTACAGAAGTGACTCAAGTTGCTTAATACCTGTTTATATAAAGCAGTTTTATTTTGTATTTACTTAAAGAACCACAGCTAATAATAAATAAAATGGGGTAAGCTTAATAATAATACTACAAAGATTCTAGCTTCACAGATTTCATGAAAGGTTCACATGAAACTTAATATTAGATCTTTTTTTTAGAAATATTTTTAAAAGTGAAGTACCTCGTTTATTCTAAGTCAATGCAGTTCTGTTGCACAATCAGCTTTTGTGCAGTCCCTTTGCTCCCCCCCCAAATATTGCTTAATTAGCAAGCCTCATTCACTTTCCTCTTACACACTTAGGTCTTTCCATGTATCGGTATTTTGAAATATGCATGCTTTAGTCTATGTTTATGAAGTCAAGAGCAACAGAACAACGTATAAGGATTTCTTTTCACTTTTCTAGTTATTTAGTTTGCATAATTGATTCTTACTATACAAACATTTAATTGACACAATCTTTCTATTGACAGAATATACAAAAGACAATGTACATTACTTCTGATACAGAGCATAGCATTTTACACTGAAAATCTGTAAAATATATAATTTTTTCTGGATTCTGTAAGGGTCCTTAAAAGCTGATACATGGATAAATGCTTTTTCTGATATTCTTGTCTCAAAGTAGCAATAAAAATCAGAACTAACCATCCCAATCTGTCATTTATGTAAATATTCCCTACATTGAGGGTGATGGATTTTCTGCTTAATGCTCATCATAGTGCATTTCTCCAAAGGAAAGTTGTTGATGACTTATGTAGAAGTTCAAGATACGAAATGCAGTTCATGTATATAAGGATCTATCAGGACTATTTTCAGCAGCACATTTATGTATTAGAAGATCTTCTAAGGACACTTTGCTATGCCCACCTCTTCCACTTTCCACAAAGACAGCAGTCTTCTTGCTTTTTGTTTTTCCCTCCATTCTTTTTAATCTCTGTCTTTCCCTTATTTTCCATCTCCAGTAAAATCTTCAGTGTTTAGTTGATAGTCTTTTCTTTCCTTTTTCCTGAGGTTAGTCAAACAGTTTTCCTCCTCCTTTGTGGTTTAAAATCTTTTCCAAACTTTCTCTTCCTTGACTCTGGACAGATTCCCAGACCTCAGGCTCCTTTCTCTCACAGAAGAAGAGGTTTCTACTGTTTCTCTGATCTATGGTAGATGTCCTGCTGTTGTTTAAAATCTTATTCTTGAATTAAATCTCTGGTTTCTCTGGTAATCATTTTTTATTCTTTCCTAATTCCCTCACAGCTTTATTACTTTATGTATAATGCAAGTTTTCATCTAAATTAGAATTATTCATGTGGGTTTTGATATGCTTTATTTAGTTATCCATAGATCTTACTCCTTTTTATTCACTTGATCTTCCAACAACAAATTGTTGACTCTTTATCACAATAGGACAAATTTTGCTTCATATATGGAGAGAGGAAAATATAGTAACAAGTAATTTCTATGATTAATTTTCAAGTTCCTTTATATCGAGAAAAGCTCCTTCCTGTAAAAGCAGATGTCCTTCTAACAGATCCAGAGAGAGCAGTCAACATATTTTCAATCCCTCCAGGTGAAAGACATAAAGCTGCAGATCCCTGTTCATTCTATCTCCTCTAGTCAACCCCAAATAGAAACTCAGAATATATAATTTATTTAATTGTAGAACACTACACAAATTCTTCCACAGAACACTTATGATGGAGAGGTTGTGGTATAAGCCTGATCAGTGGCGAAACATATGGGAAGCACATAGTTCACTTCAAATTACATTACTATTACGATATCACAGATAAAGCCACAAAGTTCCATGTACCTATTCTGTTATACCCTAGCTCTGAGAATAGACATGTAGGCTATGGAACATCCGGTATTTTAAATAATTCTCCACCATTATCAAGTTTAACCATATAGGTTATGTAATCAACACTTATCAGTGTTTCTCAGAGTAGTTTTGCTCTTTTTTATTATAGATTGATCTGCCTTGTCATGGCCTGACAACACATTTCTGAATTTTTTCGTTCAGACTTGTCATATTGCATAGCTATGATGCTGCTACTCAAAGAAAAAAATGTAGCATATGAGGCAAAAAAAGTCCGTAAAAAAAAGCACTTATCTAAGTTTTGACATACTTAACAGCTATGTATTGTCAATACCTGGTAAATATTGGACTGTGTTTTTGGAATCGTAGAAAAATGTTAATGTGATTCACTTGCCTTGGGTTGCAGATTATATAAGCAGCTGGGTTAGAGGATGTCAACATAGGATCTTGTAGATGTCTAAAAGATTTACTTTGAGATTAAAGAGATAAACAATGAGAATATTTGATAGGAAATACTGTGAGGAAAATCACAGAAACTGTCTGTTCAAGAGTAGAAAAACTGAAAAAAAACCCAAATTTAGTTACTTATGTTCACATATGAAAACTATTCAGAGCAAGAAATATGTTACTACTGATATATCCTAGTCAATAAGAAATGACCTGTCAATTTTAAAAAGTGTAAGGTTGCACCCTGTGGGGGGATGGCAAGGCTCGACCGAATTGCTTGTTGTAGAAAATCCATTTTAAGCTTAGCACACGGTGTCCTTGACAGAACAAGGAATTTAACAAATCAACT
>Ga0065711_1047172_pt1 | contig 12465 bp, 11 predicted proteins | sample Hoacrofraction12_FD_59098 | JGI IMG/M metagenome (GOLD analysis project Ga0065711, IMG submission 59098) | Hoatzin crop microbial communities from Cojedes, Venezuela - Epithelial fraction 12 v2 (version 2) | ecosystem: Host-associated > Birds > Digestive system > Esophagus > Crop | place... | reverse complement strand
ATCCATTCTAAGAAGATGCAAAGAACAACACCAGGGCGGTGAGCAGACCGCTCCTACACCGGACAAATCCGCTGCTGGCGATGTGTCATTCGAGTGTCGATAAACCGGAGAGAGGAACAAGCCTGTGGCAAGATGCCACCATCTGGCTGCCAGCCTGGGGCGAGGGGCTGCGTATTGAGAGACATCCTCCACGGGGAACAGGCTCTGCTCCAGGCCGTGGGGATGCTCCAGGGATGCCACGGGGAATGCCGTGGGGATGGGAAAAGCTGACCTCCGCATCGCCACGCTGCCCCGCACCCAGCTGGACTCGGAGGAAGAAGCCGCTCTTCATTTCACCCTTCTGAAAAAAATCAAATGGCTCTAATAGAATTTATTGAATGTTTTCTACGTAGAAACAGCTATTGGTATTTCCAAGACACCAGGCTCTAGCGTGGCTGCGTGCCTGTGGGCACCCCGGGTGCAGGCACTCGATGAGCTAGCTAGCATGCGTTCAGCTGAAGACGCAGCAATACTTCCTTCAAAGAAAATAAATATAAAGAAATAAAATAAATATAAATAAATATATATATATAAATAACTGTAAACTGCACATCCCCCAGAAGGGACTAACACCTTTTATTTGTAAAATGACAACTTTTTGAAGTTTTAAAGTGACCCTTAGCAGCAGACTGTAATCCTGCTGTTGGACATTTTATATGGCTGGCAAATCTGCTCAGCCTAATTAAAGGCGCGTGATAAGACAGTGGGAACTTGAACTGTTTGCCAATCCGCCCCAACCTTCGAAAAAATGGCAAACAGAAAGCTAATGTCATCTTGGTATTGCAGAAAACTGCAGAAGATATGGGATAACCGGGTATTACCACCCTCACCAGATTCATGAAAATATTGCAACACGGCAAAACACGCGAAACTTTTTTTAAAAACAAACTCTCCACAGCCACTCAGCTCAGAACATCATTTTCACATCGCCACTTAGACGTGTGTCAAAACGCCCTCCATCTATTGCTTTTTGTGATTAGAACATGCAAATGGTACTTAAAAAAATAAAAAATAAAGAGTCCGACAGGCAGCATTAAAGAAGGTAAACGTGTTCCTGACTAACGTAGTGGTTATTTCCCAGTTTGACTCCAAGCCCTCAAGCCCCTCGGTGGCTGTGATCTCCTCTAGACTCAGCCGTGGCTGTGGGCTTTGGCACCGAGTCAAAACAGAGCGGTTATTGTTTGATTTATACGCCAAGGGCCTCTCAGATAAAGGGCTAACGGCAGGCTGATGGCTTCAGCCTTTGCCTGTGGTGTTTATACAGACCCTTCTCTCCTCTCCCTCCTCGCCGTGTATACTCCAGGAAGGCTGTGTCACAGCAAGATCAAGTTAATTAATTAGCTCATACTAGCATAATTTGATTGATAAGACAATTGATTCACTAAAGGTCATGGGGAGTGCTGTTAAAACACCAACTTTTCTGCCTCAGCAAGGCATGAGGTTTTGAGATTTGCGTTTTTCTACTCTGCAAACAGCGATTTTGAAAGCAACAATCGCACTACAAAAATCGATCGAAGCAGCTATGAGAAATTAATCTGTCAATTAAAGCGCACTGCACAGTTCAGAATATATTTCGCTATTTCATGAGGTATTTGAGCAAAAAATAAACCCAGTCCTACAACAGGAAGGGTCACATAAGAGAATTTTCTGCATTGTTAGTTCAGGAAACTATTGAGCTTTCCCAAAAAGAAAACTAGAGGCCTTGCCTATGGGATATAATTTGCTATTTACTACATCCAAACTAGGAGTATTTCCTAGTATATAAATGTTTCTGTACTGTTAAAGTACTCCTATGGGGAACATAGTCCTATATGACCAATTATCAAACTTCATTATCAAATTATACGATTTGATTGCTTTTCTGCAAGACAGAAGCAGCATAAATATTTAATTCAAAAAAAAGTTGCATTCTAAAGATACAGAAGAAAAAAAATCATTACAAATAGACTAGATTCTTCACAGCCTTTTGCCACCAGTTTATGCTAAAACACTTCTTTTCAACAGCAGGCAGATAAAACAGAAGCTGTCAGGCATTTTAAAAGCAGGACTGGACTAGCTGAAATATTTGTAAGGAGGGTTAGAGGTGGCATACAGTTCAATACACAGGTATACACACCAAGGCAGTACACTACGAGTTGGACTAATACAGTAGACTTGTTCATAAAAAGACATTATTTGCCATTAGAATTCACAAACACTGTACGATTTTGGCTCCTCTCCCCTGTTTTCACCTTCGTGTGGATCCCCCTGTGCCAGGAACGCAGCAACAAGAGAGGGAACAGTTATTGTATGCAGGTTGTTATAGTCAAGCTATTCCACTTAGCTTCAGGAAGGCACGCCTACAGATACCGATGCTTCAGGGCAATGCTGTATACCCACTCAAGTTAACTTCAGTTTTGCAGTCTCTTTCAGATGCAGGATGATAAAACAGGCTGCTGCTTACCATGAGAAGAAGAGAAAGTAAGACTCAGACGCCACCAATGACTTGAGGCCAACAGGGATAGGAAAGTATTCTTGGAATTTCTTACTGAGCATCACGAGAGCAAGTTTTGGTTTGCCTTACAATGAAGCATGGGACAGGCTTTGCACAGACATAGGAGCAAAAGTCTAAAAAATGCTGAGGATACACAAAATCACAAGCTCATTTCAGACAGACCAGAATTGTGAAAGAATTATCTCAAAATAGCTTTTACAACAACACTGTAATTTTAAACTGCAAAACCCCTGTGCTTCACACAAACTGTTGTGTTCCAACAAAACCATGACCGCTATACTCCAAACCAGGAAGAAATACGCTCCCTGTTATCAGTGGAGCATGGGAGAACTTCAAAGCAAACAATTCAGGAGTTCTGATAAACACAACCAAGACGGCAACCCCAAACCACCCCACAACTGCTCTGTCCACCTACAGCGCTCTGCTTGGGGCTGAATCCCTGTCCCCCCCCTTCACAGATAAATCAGACTCTTAAAATTTGACGTATTTTTGGTCCCACGGGTGAAGCGAATGACAATAAAATTTAAGATTTAATTATTAAAAGGTTGCCAAGGATTCAGTTCACGTCAGGAATTGATTACAAAGAGGGGAAAAAAAAAATCCTCCCAGCTAAAGTGAATGGTAACACAGCACTGCTTTTTGCACTGGCTTTTTTTTAATATAAAAAAAATAAAAGATAAATTTAACTTCTCTGGTTCATTCATACATCTACTTTACAGATGGCCACACTTACAAAATAGAGTATGAACCCAAGCCTGATGACTGTGGTCAGCCACCGTCTGAAGCAGGTTCGTCACGTGCCAAACCCACCGCCTTCAGTTTTATCAAACATTTCCTCAACCCAAGCACCAAGTAAACTTGTAAGGACAAGCATCTTAACCACAGCCCTGTTTCATATTGATCTAAATATAGATGTATTTATATATATATGCTCTGTGATACACATACAAGAAGTTTTTTGGCTTCAGAAAGCCCAAAAGTTTAATGTACGCACTTCAGCATCCATGGCATGGAACAACTTTGCTTGCTAATAACCACACATGTGAGGCCATGCAGCTGCGCACGGAATGACATTATTGAAAAGTAATGCAACCCCACTCGCTGCTGCTTCCAGTATCAGAGTCATACTGTAAACCAATTACACCAGTATGCATTAAACCAAAATAGAAAAATAGTTCAAGAGAGCAGAAATGTAAACTGTGCACTGCGTTTTACCATAACAAAAATCAGCACAAATGCATGCGCGTGCACACACACTGTATCCGAAAAATAATTTATAAATCTTCTTATTCTATTCCATTTATGTAGACTAGCAATACAGAATTTCTGTATCAGCTCAATATTACAACAGTTGCTTAGTGGAAAATTTCTTCAAGAACATTCAGAGTTTTTTTGCAATAGAATTTAATATATAAACATATATACGAACTGGCATGGTCACATTCAACATCGTTTCACCTGATTAAAAACAGCCAATACAGCATTTTTCTGTGTTCAAAACAAAACTACACAGTCCAATGAAAAGTTTGGGTAGCTATGGGTTCTCACCACCTTTGTGTTCTGCTTATTTTGGCTGTTCCCCAGATCATTAATATCCACCTGAACCTGTAAACTTCAAGGTCAACCAAAGGTGACACATAAGGAAGCAATATAATATGGAGCATCAAACTGGATTATATGCTGTGAAACATTAAGACAGTCTCCTTAAACTACACTTTCTTACCTTCTCTCTTCGTAATAGAAGAGATAAGAAGATGAACTCCATACAGCTATTGAGCCAGATTTTTTAATTTGGAGGATTTACAGAACAACTACGAATTCCTTTTATGGAGTAATTTTAAAAACTGTTGGTTTCTAGAAAATGCTATGTAACCAGAACCAAAATGAGTAGAAAAATATTCAGCAAATGTTCCAGAGATGGAATAAAAATATACCCAAAAAGCTGTAATGCTCTATAAATATCTCACCACTGTCACAAGCAACGTAAACGCTCCAACCTAAGTCCACGTTGGTTGTTGCTGTTAACCTGCAGCAGTAACATATTACATGTCCAAGCCTGTGACCGGCAGCACTAAGAACACACAAAAGCCTCACAAATACAACAGGTCTCCAGCTCAAGAGGGGGCTGCTTGTGGACCAAATGTCACGCAAATCTCTGTAGCTCCTGGGCTAACTCACCTCTCGTGCAGCTATCCCTCTGCAGATGGCCCACGCCAACACCAACAAAGCCATACGTGCAGGTAAACCACATCATCTCCATTTGTGAGAGGGAAAATACATATATTTATACATACACATTGTCGTCCCCTATACGTGCAGTGGCATCCAAGTGCCGTACACCAAAATCTGTACAATAAGCTGAGCAAGCAGAAAAGGTTGGCATTGCAGGGAGAAACTACGTAGATCAGCAGCCTTCATCTCTTCAAACCACCCTGTGAAAAGGTGAACTAGTGCTTAATTCCATAAAACCTTGTTTTCTGCAAATCACAAAATTATTAGACCTCTGAACTGGGTTCCTGACCATTACACGAAAGCTCCCGTTCACTTTGGAAAGTTTTAATTTAAATATAACCCTGCGATGCACGCATACCGGGAGTCACGTAAGCAAACAGACTTCGCTTTGCCGTTTCACACGGCAGCTGACACTGCTACAAGATTATTTCTTCAGCAGCTATCAAATGTTTTGTCGGGAAGAGAGCTCCTCGAAACGAGTAAGGCTGCTCCTGCTGAAGTCCTGGGAGAAGCGACAGCACGAGCGTGGAACGGCTGGCGAAGGACCAGGCTCTCCCTAAACGCGTTTCTGAAGCCAGCTCTACTCACACTCTACAAAACGGACTGCCAGCGATTTCCCACACCGTCATCCGACTACTGTGCAAACCGCAGTATGTTCTTTTTTCCACAATGCTAATGCTGGAAGATGGTACCCTGAGGCAAGTCTTGAGGAAACAAGGCCGCTTTCGGGAAGGTGAGGGGTGTAGGAAAAGGCATCCAGGCGGAGCTGCTGCTGCTCGGCTGGCTGAAGGCGGAGCGAAAGGGAAGCGTTAGTCACGCAAACAGCCCTGAAACAGAAGCCTGCCTGGCAATCGCACCAACAAGAAACAGATCATCATCTTCACCTCAAGTCCTTTCATGACAGTTACTTATCAACTTCAAGAACCTCTGAAGTCTATGATCTTGCGAGATTATTATCCTGGAACCATACACCTCTGGTTGTCTTAAAATACACGAATTTCAGTGTGTCTCTTTCAAAACTTGGATTATCTCAAAAACTTTACTGAAAGTCAAGCGTACCAATAAATCAGGGATTCTATTAATCTTTGCTCAGGATTCCTCTTTTTGATCTACTACAAACACAACAGGTCTCCAGGTCTGGCCACGTTAACCCCTTCTGTTGATACCCCAAGCAGAGGGACCTGGCAGATTACTGAGAGGGGGAAGAGAGCAAGCCAGATGCACCTGAGGAAGACAGGACTGGTTTGACAGAGGCTGACTGATGTTCAGGTCTTACTAATCCTTGAAGTATTAAAACCCACTAAGCTCCATCTTGCACACAGACATGATTTTGAACATGTTCTGTGCAACGAGGAAAGCAGATTAACTACCAACTGGGCAAAGAGTCTTACCTCCAAGATGTGGTCAGCACGCCTCAAAACGTTTTAACTCTATCCTTCCTCTAACCCCTATCAGTTCCACTTTTAAATCATGCTACTGAACAACACAAAATACACACTGTTAGCATTTTCATCCGTTAACCAGCTGGTAGGGTTCCCTCCCTTCTACAACAGTTTCACACCAGCCATCCCTGCAGATGAGCCTTTACCACAGGCCACAGACTATTTAACTACCCTAAAACTTTCCCGTTATTCAAACAGTAGCAATAAATGAGCTCTTAAACAATTATGGTGGCACTGGGGCGCTCAGCGGACAGCTATGCATCACACTGGGACTTGCAAAAACAAGTTTCAGCTCCAAATACACGGCAGTGTTCTCACTTCGTGCCAGCTATTAGGGACTAAGCTCCTCTGCATTGACTCAGCATTGGACCAGGTCTAGCAGCGCTCCTATGGCTGGGTTGGAGCGGGGCCAGAGGAGGACTACGAAGATGTTCCGAAGGCTGGAGCACCTCTCCTACGAGGACAGGCTGAGGGAGCTGGGACTGTTCAGCCTGGAGAAGAGAAGGCTCCAGGGTGACCTTAAAGCAGCTGCCAGTGCCTGAAGGGGTTGACAGGAAGGATGGAGAGGGGCTTTTCACAAGGGTGTGTAGTGATAGGACAAGGGGGAACGGCTCTAAACTAAAAGAGGGCACATTTAGATGAGATATTGGGAAGAAATTCTTCTCCATGAGGGTGGTGAGGCCCTGGCCCAGGTTGCCCAGAGAAGCTGTGGATGCCCCCTCCCTGGCAGGGTTCAAGGCCAGGTTGGATGGAGCTCTGAGCACCCTGGGCTGGTGGAAGATGTCCCTGCTCATGGCAGGGGGGTTGGAATCAGATGGTCTGTAAGGTCCCTTCCAACCCAAACCATTCTATGATTCTCCTGCCTCCCTCAGTGACATACTCTTTGGAAGTCCTCGAAGACTTCTCAGACTCATACAGAGGTCCCTTCCAACCCCGAACTTTCTGTGATTCTGTGACAAGCTCCTGCAGAAGGGTAAGATGTGCAGACTGTAAGAGCACATGAAGTCATTGTTCAGTAAAAAAAAAAAAAATTAAAAAAAAAATTACAGGGGTTATTCCAGCTGTCCACCACCACCCAAAAGCAGAAGCAGCACCTGATCTTTAGACCAAGTCCAGGCAGGCTGATCCAAAAAAACAACCAAGCACACTATGGCAATCGGAAGACTGCCAGAAACAGAATGACTGACCAGAAGCCAGTTTGCTTCCTTCAAGACAAACAAAATCGAAATCACTGAAAAGTGAAATCATTTCCGTTGGAAGTAGAATTGTTCATTGCAACCTGACCCACGCTGTTTTCCAATTCGCAGATGTAGCTACGCAGCGCTTCACAAGGTAAAGGGAAAGCTCGATGCTGAAAGGCTTCCCAGTCAGGCCACAGCCCTCTCGGTCACTGTAGTAAAGCAGATCTTCATCGTTCCAGCATCACCCCAAAATTCACTCTTGCTCCTCTAACAGTGGCCCAACTCTGCAGGGGCGCAGGAAAAAAAAAGCGCATGCAAATAATTTCTTAAAACTTTCTAATACTCATAACCACCCTTTAGTCCTATCTGAGTTTCAGCTGGCTGCCTTTTCGTCCAACAAAACGGTTCTGCAAGCTGTTTCATTCCTGCAGACTGCAGGACAGCTCACACGGAATGCCAGAGCGAGTTACTGTACGAATCAAGTTAATTGAAAGCTTCTGAGTAGGATTTTGTACGCTACAAGGTAACACCAAAACTCTTGCCAAGCTGCTCTTTAGAATGTGCGTATTAAAGAGTTACCTGTCAGGGATTTTAATTTAGTTTTTGGACAAAGCAAATGAACGATGCTAAAAATAAAGTCTGATCCTTACAACATATGTATTACTTGGGAATACTACATGTAACATAATAGGTTACTTTAGAGCATTCTGTTCTGTGTTTTAAAGCTATTGCATAAGGTTATTTTAATAAAAATGATTCCAGTGAAAGAACAGCTAGTAATGAGGTGCTGACAATTGAATCTACATTCAGGGATTGCACTGGAGTGCCAAGTCCACTTTTACAGACGCACTGGGTAGTTATCCAATGGATGTCCTCGAGGCATGTAAACCAATATATTTCGGGTCACTTTTGGCAGCAGAGATAGAGGAGACAAATGAAAACATTTACCACGAACACATCTGAAGTGTGTTTTTCTTATTAGAGAAACGTAAGAAAATAAACCCAGATACCATGGAATGCCAGGAATTCCCTCTCCTCAATGTTTTTGATTTACAAGGCCACATTTTGGTAGTCTCCTTTGACCTCCCTCCTTCATTTGCTGGCCTAATGCCTTGAGTAACCGAAGCAACCTCTTGACTAGATCATTTTGAGGGCTTAATGTACAGGAATACGTCTTCATTGCAGAAGGAAAGTCAATCCTTTCCATAAGCGACTCAGTTACCACAAAAATCATTGCTGATGAACTCTTATGGCATAGAGCAGTCAAAACAGTCACAGATACTCTCTTTATGAGTTGAGAACAAGTATTCCAGTACAGACTAGGAGACCCAAAAGAAACAGTAAAAAAATAATCTGAAGCAGACCTTACATCTGAAAGACGTGTCGTCTGAAAGCACAGGGCCAGATTCTCTGCCACCATGTAGGTGAAAGCAAACTTACATCAACTTGAGGGCCCGGCCCTGCATATCTTCCTTATTCCATTCCCCTCTCTTACTTCAAAGGAGCATATTTGTCATAGTTTCGACGCAAACCTAGAGCCCCAGCTTCTTCAGATCTCATGCAAACCTAATATGGCCAATTCTAGCCTTCAAAACCAAACTGACAGCTATTCAGAAAGAATAAAGCTCCAGCCTCAGGCTTTCATTTTTATAACCATTTCCATACTCTGGTTGATCTGTCACGGAGAACGAGATAAGGACTCCTGTCTACATTGCATTTATTTACCCTGTGTTCTGGATATCTTCTCACAGCCCCTCCCCGATACACTGCTGCCTACCACAGAATGAGTAAGGCGAACAGAATTTTGTCCTAATCCATGATCTCTGGATTTTCAGTGGCTTTTTGTAGTCACTCAACATTACTGCTGCGTCCTCCTCCTAAAAAGGGCTTCTATAAGAAGTGTATTGGGTGCTGCTTAATTCCCCTCCTCCTCCTCCACATTTCCTCCTCACCATCAAACCGAGTGTATGATTGATGGTATTTTCCAACCTGTGCAAAGCGTGTTTGAAGGCATGACATATTCCCCTGTCATTAATAAGACCTGCAGCTTTCTCTGTCAAAGCTAATTTCCTTTTTTTAAGGGGTAACTGGAGCTCGAGCATCCACGTGCCCCATACGCACTCAGCGCGTGTTCTGCGGCTGTTTCCGGTAACTGAAAATGGCTCAATATGGATTTCTTTTTCTGGTTGCTGATTTAAACAAGCAGTATAGCCGTGGAGAGATTTAGGTAAGGTGATCAAACTTTTCTCTCCCACAGTGAATGGGAATCTTTCCCAGATGAAGATCATTTCAGAAAGTACGCTCACAATCTCTGGAAATTAGGCGGTACTAGGTGTAGCACAGTTGTCCAGAGCCCGCAGTAGGACCGTGGTTCATCAAGGCATAACAGTCAATTTTCACAACCACTTTTGAAGCTGGGAGCAGCTATAAAGCAGCAACACCCATTTCGGCATCTCTTTGCTACACTTCAGGAAAACAAGGTGCATGAAAACAGGGGAGCATTGGAGCTAGACATCATGAATTGGAATCTAAAGATCTGCCGTCCAAATAACAGAAGCCATGCTAAATATTCATTAGCCATGCTAAATAACAGAAGAGGAGGCTGGAGCTTTGGATCAGTTATAAAAAATTAAAATCAACAGCTGGGTAAGGATTTATCTGTATAAAAACAAAGAAGTATTTTTCCGTGCACAGATTCTGTCTACTATCCAGTGTAAAATCATCTTTAAGCTCTTGCCAGGTAAATTTTAGCCCATAAGCTCTTGACAGGTAAATTTTAGCCCATGTAAGCTTTGATTCCTGTTTCACATTAAGTTTGGAATCATGAAAGAATCAAAATCATACAGTCCAAACTTGCAACCAAACCCGTTGCCAACAGACAATGCTATTTCCTTCCCAAACACTGGTTCGCCATCCAAACGAGCAGCTGCCATTTGTTCTTCTCATCAGTCTATTATGGCACATTTTTCTCTGCTGTAAGATATCACAGGCTTACTTTATAGTATGAGAATGATAAACTAAAACACCCCTCCAGGTCACTCAGTCGCTCCCTGTTCTGGCGCTACGGCTGAACAGCAAACCACCGATTCCATGGTATGTAACAAGGCCAACGCATATCACTGCATTTTGAAACCTCGTTGCTGAGGTCATTCTGGAGGCAAACTTGCAGGCAGCTGGCCAAGCAGAGTGAGAGCTAGTCTTAGAAAAGTCTCACAACGTCAGCCAAAGCAACAGTTACCGGGAGATCGTGCTATAACACGAGCAAGACTGGAGCTCACTTTGGAGATTCATAAAGTCCACTTCAACAGACGCAGCCTTTATGCCGCTGTTGATCTCTGAATACATCTGCAGGAAAATGCACTGTGGCCACACCAAGAGAAAAGCAGTTTGCAAACTCACCCAGGGGAGGACAGAAACTCACCAAATTCCCAAACAAAAGCATTAAGGTACCAAAAAAGGGATGACAGTTTAAAAAGCGATGCTGCAGACAGCCAAAAAACCACTGCCCCCGAGCAAGACAAAGCTCTTCCTTTCTGTCCTGACTGCAGACATCAGCGGTTGCTCTTTCCGATAGTGAATGGAAAGAGATTTGTCCTTCTTTACATCTTGCAAGGAACGTCCCCGCAGAACAGAGAGTGATGCTAACAAGGAAGCAGTCAGAAGATAAACGAGCTGAGGGGCTGTACCCGCTGAATTTCCTCACAGACATTAAGTGACCCTGCTCAGAGGGCTGTTGATGGTTGGACGACATCTGGGTAATGCTCACATTTATTGTGTCTGTCCATGGGCAAAGGAAAAAGTCAGAAACTTGAGACTTGGCAGCGACAGTGGCTTAACCGACTCAAATACTCAAGTGCTCAAATAGAGATTATATCGAGAATAACATAGATACAGGGAGTCCTCCTCCAGAAGAACTAAAAATGTCTTCAAGAAAATGAAGCATGCGGGGTTCTGGATTTTGCCATTTTCAACCGGCAGATTATACAAGCGACAGCATCTCCAACCTCTTGATGGCTCTGAGGATGGCTACGTCAGTCTCAGAGGAACCAGGAGAAAAAAAAAAAAGAATTCTAGCTGAAAACTTCCATTAATAAGCCTGGGTAGCCCAGAAAACCAGTGCAGTTAGAGGTCCTCAAAGGACAAGGAATGAAGTCTTGAGCAGTCCAGCTTCCCACAAGCCTCAGAAGTCCTTTTTGTGGGCTGAGCAGCAGAGATAAGGAAGAACCGCCCAGCTGACGCCAAGAGTTTGTCAGCCCAATTCACCCTTTATCTCAAGGAAAATAAGTTTCAAGCTTCCTCTTATCTAGCAGACAACTTCTAAGGCTTCTCAGGCCTGTCATAACACGTGACTGAAAAAAACCTGGCACCTATTGGGCAGGATCCTGGTCAAATCTGAAGAACCCTCACGCGATTCCTCCGCTGGTTCCTTCAAGAAGCCCAGTGCTGCAGCAAACCAGGGTTTGCAGAGCGGCACCGAGGTCTTCCAGCAGCGCTGTACGTCACACAGCGCAGGCGAGCCGCAGGTCTTGACATCTTCCCGGAATTTTCCACCCTCGGCACACCCCCCCCTCACCCCTTCCTTTTTTCCATTTCAAGGAGGTCCCATGCTGAAAGAATCCGGGCAAACATACACGTTCATTGTAAGATACAATAAATCTTATCAGCTTGTTCATCTTATCCTGTGGCAACAGTCAATTATGTTCATTTGATGCGGGCTGGTTTGAAACTGAGCAGAGAGCACCTCCTGGAAAGCTTGTCTTGACTGACAAAGCCCAGAAGCTGCTGCAGCCGGGGCCGTTATTCCCAACAAGAAGATGCCTTGAGAAATTTCAAACAATAAGGAAGCTCTGAACAGGCCTCGACTCCAGACTCTGCTCCCAGCCCTTCTGAGCGAAACAAAGCGCCGAGCGGGAAGGCAGCCAGCCCAGGAACGTGGTGGCAGTGGAGGGCGCTGGATTTCGGGCATTCCTACTGCCTGATCCGCTGTTTAGAGAAGCGTCTCCTGGCTGGATTGCTGAAAAGGCAAAAGGTATCAACAGAAAAACCCTGTGAAGTCCAATTCACCTCCCTGAAACGG
>Ga0065711_1012890_pt1 | contig 12465 bp, 3 predicted proteins | sample Hoacrofraction12_FD_59098 | JGI IMG/M metagenome (GOLD analysis project Ga0065711, IMG submission 59098) | Hoatzin crop microbial communities from Cojedes, Venezuela - Epithelial fraction 12 v2 (version 2) | ecosystem: Host-associated > Birds > Digestive system > Esophagus > Crop | place... | reverse complement strand
TGGGCAACCCGTTCCAGTGTTTCACCACCCTCATTGTAAAGAATTTCTTCCTTATATCCAGCCTAAACCTACCCTGTTTTAGTTTAAAACCATTACCCCTCGTCCTGTCACTGTTGTCTCTACTAAAAAGTTTGTCCCCATCTTTCCTATAGGCTCCCCTTAAGTACTGGAAGGCTGCAATCAGGTCTCCCCACAGCCTTCTCTTCTCCAGGCTGAACAAGCCCAACTCTCTCAGCCTGTCCTCATAGGAGAGGTGCTCCAGCCCTCGAATCATTTTTGTAGCCCTCCTTTGGAGGCGCTCCAACAGTTCCATGTCCTTCTTGTGCTGAGGTCTCCAGAGCTGAACGCAGTACTCCAGGTGAGGTCTCACCAGAGCAGAGTAGAGGGGCAGAATCACCTCTCTCAACCTGCTGGCCATGCTTCTCTTGATGCATTCTTAATGAGAATGTGCTAATTGATTTAACCTTGGGGGATAAATTTAATCCAGTGAGTTTGTACGTTATTTTATTATAGAAATAATATGTATATGTAATACATGTGACACGGTCAGTCGTTTTGAAGATTCTTGATCATTTTGAACATCCTTGATGATTTTAGACCCCAGAGTGCTTTCTGTTCCACTTAAAATTGTTGTCCAAATAGCAGGCAGTATAACACACCAACTTCAAATACTACGTTCTTAACAAAATACGTATGCCTCTGTGTCAGTAGTAGATTTCAAATTTGCTGTTGTCACAGAATTCCCTTTAGATGTTAGTTACTTTCAGTGAACTGGCAAATTATGGGCCAAATAACCTGAGCCATGAAAGAGGTTTTTTTCATAAATGGCCAGTAAATATGTTCTGTGCCACAAGGGCATATATATTTCCTGCTTCTGAACAAAGCAAACACATTTGGGAAATTCTAGTGATCATTGCCTGCCAGCACAAAGCACAACAAACAACTCCCTCACTTCACCTCGCCATTAACTAGAGCAGAATTCTGAGCTTTTATTTTGAGATCTTTCAGTCAAATTTGTCACTGACTTCTTTCTCCTCCTGACTGCATTTTCATATCCAAAGGACCATGGTGTAGTAGAACCTATAAAAGCTCCAAGCTAGTATGGTGTTGACTGTGAACATGAGGGGAAGATGAGGTTTTATTTATATTATTTTAGGTGGGCTTTTTCAACAAAACCTCTCACATGTTTTACACTACTGTAGTGTCATTCCGTACTCAAACTATCATAGACTCTGACGGGAGAACAGTTTATCACAAAGCCAGTGGTGAGTGGGTATCTAACTCTTTATACTTTATTCATCCTGCAGATTTACTTTGGAACAATTCAAGAATTTATTGGGATTTATGGAACTTGTCTCTAGCTGAAATTCTACAACGTATAGTATAAATGTAATAAAATGAGTGCCTGGTATTGATCTTGCATACGAAAAGAGCATTTGGCTCAGCAATGAAGGAAACAATATTTTGTATGTAAAAAGATAATATACTGAGCCTGATGCCTGAAATATTGAGTGATTTCTTAAATTTATAAACCACCTCAAAGAAGCAAAGTGGCGGTTTCAAACTTCTGTTCCACCAGAGATAATAAGCAATTCATGCTTCATTATTGCCTTCTGCTGTGTAAGGCAGTGGCTCATTTCCTGGGTTCTCTTGTGCATTGGAATGTTTATAGTCTTACAGTAAAATTGCTCATTTTAGGATACTTCTATTAACTTCTCTTTAGATGTGAAAAAGAGCTTATAAGAAAATACAAGAACAGCAGTACTGAGTCTGGTTAGCCCAGTGCCCTATTCCAGCAGCCTGAGAACACAGATGCCCAAGGCAAATCTCAAATTGAATTATGAAGTTTGGCCATTCTTTCATCTGATGCCCCCAAGCTCTACATCAGCAGTATGTACATATGTTGCTTATACAGCCTACTTATGAGAAAAGCAAAAAAACCCTAGCCAACCCAAGCCATTTGATGATTATTTGTGAAGCCAAGTTGATAAAAGTCCTTGAACCAAGCTAGATGTCATGACCAAACCACTGTATGCAAACACTGTTGTTCCCGGGGTACATTTGTGGAAACCATCTGGCTCATCATCATAAAACAAATAAGCAATGGACAGAAAGGATCTGAAGCCTCTTCCTGGCTAGATGCAGTGATTGCTTCTGAGTAAAGGCTGATGTGGTCGTCAGTCACCCGTGCTAAACAGTCAAAACAAAGCAGGGAAGGAACTCATAAAGCAATATGCTTGACTCTTCTTGATTCAGACGGAGTCCTAGAGGAGAGTTTCCTTAAACACAGGACCTGGACCTGCTTAGCATTCTGCACTGGACAGGCAGGCTGCCAGAACGTCATCTTTCACACCAGATACGTGCCTGGCAGCGTGGCTGATGCAAGGTCACAATTCACATCTGCTAAACTTACCCTGGCATGTCCAGATTTTGTTTGGCACATTTAAGTACAGCCGGTTACTGCTCCAGTCCTTCTCTCTGATCCACACACTGTTTTGTGGACAGAGGCCAGTGTCCACTGAAGTGGCAGCAGATGGGATCAGTCTGTAGTGGGGCTATCGACCTGCCTTCTGCCTGCTTGTGCTATCCAACACTTGGTAGAGAGGCTTATTTCAGCACGACTGCACTTCTTGCAGTCTGGCCTTTTGGCCCACTCAGAGAAAAAACATTCATGCCTCTGTGTGGAGGATTTAGAAGCAAAACTCACAGGAATTTCCCTCTCTAAGCCCAAGGTTGACATTTCCTGGGCAGGGTGCTGTTTTCCAGCCTTTTACCCTTCTCAAGGTTATACACGGGCACTGCATCCTGGTCTACAGCTTCTCTCCGGAGAGTTCCCTCTGCGGAAAAAAATACCAGCTAAGGTAATAGTGAAAAAACAAGCTTTTTTCCTTGCTGTTGCCTGCCCACAAATCCAAGGTGGTGAGTGTACAGGGTGAGGCTACAAGTCTAGAGTATAGTGAGGCCAGTCAAGACCTGAGTGTAGGGAACTGAGATACCTAACCAGCTCCCGGCTGTTCTTATCCCAGTTCACAGCAGGAAACGAACAGATGCAGGGGACAAATCCCTTTTGGCTGTAAAATGATGATTCAGTTACCAAGTGTTGTGCCAATCTGTGTTGCCTGCGCACCTGGAGCTGTGGGATCCCACTGCAGTGCTGCAGGTACTGCTGAATCACTGCGACCGCATTGCCGCTATTATTTGAATAATTACACTGTGCTCTGCTGAACCAAATGATGGTTAGGGAGAACTCGAATACCCTGTGTTATGGATCACTTCAGTTCTTGGATTTGTGGCTACAGACTGATGCAATAAAATCAAAAGGTTTACAGCCTGCGGAGAAAGAGACTGTAACCTGATTTACAGAATGATGAGCTTGTTAAAGGAGTGCTGCGTATTCTGATCACAGAATGATTTCCCACTCACTTTGCTTTATGGGAAAGAAGCCTGGACTTATGAAAACAATTACTACAGCTAGTACATTTGAGGAACCTAAACTGACATTGGGATTATATTAATGTGGACATTAGAAAGAAAATAGAAGGAAACTATTATCTCTGTAACCAACACATGATTATCTCCTCTGGGGCAGAAGTGTAACTTGAATAAAATATTTCAATTAACTTTTAAGCTAGAGTCCTTATTCTGCAAACACTGAGAGAATCAGTCTGAAGAATCTGAATTTGGTTTAAACAAATTGGTGACCCCAGAGTGTTTGTGTTAGGAGGAGATGTGGAAGTATTATCTTTTTCTTGTTTTTCTAGTAAAAAATTTAACAGACTTCATTTTGTAACTATGAAGAACAATATAGTCAAATGACAAGGTATTTATCTGGGACTTAGGAGGATGACCTTCAATTTCCAGTATTGCTGCTGGTCAAATCATTTGCCCTGTTACTCTTTCTTCTCTGCTGCTTTCCTCACTGCACTGTAAGCTCTCTGGAGCAGAAACTACTTGTTATTGTACCTGTGTAGTACAGGGTGTTCAGCAGGGTCCCAAATATGGTTGAATCTGTTACAACAGAAAATATTAGTGCTAAAATGAGGTGCTGACACTGTGGGAATAAACACAACGTAAGCAGTTCATAACCCTGATGCTGCAATGAAATTAGCAATTAGATTTGCTCAGAATTTAAATATCAGATTGTGAATTTGACTGCAGCAGTAGACTGAAGAGACCTCAAAGATTTCTATAATGTTCAAAGTGCAATTTCTGAAACACATACAAGTTTGTGTGGTTGTTTATTTTCAGTACTTGTTGCATTATTGCTACAAACTTGGAGGATGCATGGATTTCAGATAGCATTTTCCGTGGAGTGCCTCCCTCAGAGGCAGTACCCATCTTCCCAAAGAAGGCATTTGTTACGTTATCATCTGTGCTGAACCCTTTGAGATGAGTCGTGAGGAAAGCAAACAGGATTTTTCCCTATAGTAGGCATTACAAACTTGATAGCAGCAAAAGGGCGAAGGAAGCATGGTTCCCGGTGAGGGACACACACGCTGGCACATTGCGTAGTGGTTGGTTGACTGCCCGGTGCAGAGCAGTGAGAGCAGCTGGGTGTCCCCTCAGGACAGCATGCAAGGCCAGGAGACTTAGTGCTGTTGGGACACAGCCAAAACTGGATGAACATAAGGCAAACTAATAATGGCTAGTTGTGCTTTCTGAATATTGGACCTTGTACTGGCAGAGCCAGCTTTTGAAAACCATGCAGAATCCATTTACTCACTGGAGGGTCCAGACTTGCTAAAGAAAATTGTTTTCTGTGTCAGCAAGGGTAAGCAGACACACAGATGGTCAGCCGTGTCTACCACCCACTGGTGCCCCTCTTTGGTTATGCAGAGCAGGGCTTAAGTAATATGAATTTCATCAATGTTGTATGTGTTAGATTTAATGCTGAAATATGCAATTCTGTTTGTAGGTGCTTGGAAAACAGTTACTTATGATGTGAGACTGTGAAATCAGAGTCTGAACATAATGGTGCAATTTCAAGGTCAAAACTTTTGACGTTACTGGACAGATATGCAAACCTCAAAAAAAGGCAGATCCCATAAAACAATGATTTCTATATATAACAAAGTCCTAGGCTTGAATATTCTGATTTCTGTTGTTTCACGACTTCTTATCTCTTTCTTCAGTTGCTATTAATTTAACTAATTCAATCCACAAAGCAAAGAAGTTAGCTGGATTCTGCTGTGCTTAGTACACCTAGTAGACTGGGAGCTTTTTGGTGCCTCAGTGAAGCATATTTTCCTACTTTAAAGTGCTGCAATACTTTCATTGCTGATCAAAATGGTTAGAAGAAATCAGAATGGTACTAGATGACTAGATAATTTAGAAGAGTGAGTGTCCACAGTAAGTGCCCTGGTAAAAACCCAGAAAAACATACTGAGCAGATGCGATAAAACCAAAGCATATCCAGCTTTATTTTGTTTCAAGTAATTTGAAGTCATATGCATATACCAATATATTTATAGATAGGCATGTACACATACGCCTTTATAGTCTTACACTTTTAAATAAGCATGACAAGTGTTTCTAAAAGTCAGGATTTCATTAATCACTTTGCAATAGAGCAAGTCGGTCTGGGACATGCAGTGATGTGTGCTTGTGTTAGAAGGTAAGTTTGAACACAGAGTTACAGTGAAATCCCCCTGCGTTTCATATGCATATATTCTGAATAGTGCCCCACTTCATTAGTAGTACTCTGCACTAGTTGTTGATATTTTTCAGCAGGAATCATTTTGCCCTGGCTGATCAGCTGGAAAATTCTTTTTTGATCAATATTTAGACCCACTTATTTAAAAGCTATAAAAATGGTAGCCAGCAGTATCTGTCAAAATCTGGCTGTCATATGCAATTTACCAAAGGTGATTACTTCTAACAGTTGGCCAAATTACACTTTGATGAAGAGTCTTATCTTTGCAGGCTGTGTGAGCAGCAGAACTAGGGTTACACTCCTCTCCTTGACACTCTTGATATGAATTATTATCTCCTCCAGTCACTCGTAAGTTCTTCGGGTTTCGCTTTAATAAGTGCACTAGAGATGCTTAATGTTAACTGCAGATTGTGGGTAGGGTTGGAGCTTTGTGTTCGAATGTCTTTGTAATTTATTTAATAGCTTGAATGCTGAGGATATACCTCTTGCAAGCATATCTTCCCTTACTGAACTGGCTAGATACAAGTCAATGTGAATTTTTATAATTAGCTTATTTAGCTGTGGCAATCTTAACCCTGATGAAACAAATATCTTGTTTGATTTTCTTTTTCTTCATAGTAAGACCAATACATTGCTTTTCCCCATAAAGTAAAATTACTCCACTTTTAAAGAAAGTATGTTTCTCGGCAGTTTCCTCTAGTGTAAAAGCCAAATANNCTGNGNTTNGTNTNATAGAGACAACATAAGCAACATCAAACACTGAAAAGCAGAAGTCAGGGCCTCCAGAATAATGGTGTAGAATGAAAAACTCATTTAAAAATGGTTCTATATATTAGATACTGGGTTCTTTTCCTCTGTTCATGTTTTCTGTATTCTCAGTGCAACAGAGACTAAAAATTTACTCTTTTAAAAAGAATTAGATTTTCACATAATCAAACAACCCCAGGAATGAGAGCTTTAAAAAAGCCAAGAAGTTTCAAGATAAAACCATTAGATCTGACAATACTGCTTGCAGCTTACGTCGGTTGTGTTTCATTAGGTTTTCTACAATACATGAAGCAATAACAAGCTTCTCAAGGACACTTAAGAGCAAATGCAAAAATTAGTAGTAACAAGGTCTGACCACTCACTGATCACCAGAGAATAGAGGGAGAACAGAGAATAGACATTTCCTTCTCTCTCAAACCACACTTACGTACAACATCATGTAAGTGTGATTAGATGGGAGCCCTCTAACTGGGGGAAAGTTATTTGGTTGTTACTGGTGCTGAGGGACAGGGAATGGAAATGTCTGGGGTTTCTTTTTCTTCTTTTTTTCCTCCTGACCTTGATTTGCTCACCTTCCTGAAGAAAAGACTTTCCTATATCCTTTCTCCTGAGTCATTTCTCTAGAGGTTGCCAATTTTAGGGACTCATTAAAAGAAATATCTCTTCCTGAAGAAAATCCCAAGAGTGCTTCAAAGCAGTCTCCGTGTCCAAGCTCTTCTGTGGTGGTTTGATTCTGTAGTGCTCTGGTATAATGATGTTTTTCTCCTTTGAGTTAGGTGCACTAAGCATGACTCTTTCAGTTACACCTCTTGGATCCTGATTGTAACCGTATGTGGGACTGGGGCTTTCGAGGGACTTTGATGGGACTTTTGCCTTGTCTCTAGTGGGATGATCTTAATTCCTCCATTTGAGGGAAATACTGGTAGATTTTGTCACTTCAGCTGTCTTATCCTAGATGTGTGGTCTCTGATTCAGATTTGCAATTCTCTCAGGCTACCCATTCAGATCAATAATAAACAGAGTTCCTCACTGCCAAATATGCCTTTTTTTCTGTCTCTGCATACACAAGTGCCTTGATTACTACATTTTGGTGATACTATATTTGCTTTCTTACTGAAGACAGTTTGCTCTCTATCATAAAGAACAGATGCAAATATCCTAGCTAAGGATGTATTGCCATTGGAGGATGTGACATTTCAGTTGGTTTATGCCCAGATAACATAATTTGCTACTGAGTCCTCTTTCCTTAGCATCATGTGTGATAAATCCTTTTGTAAATCTGTTTCATGGTCAGACTTAAACCTGAGATCACTAGAGCTATACATTTACTGCTCTAGAGTTTTCCTGAACTTTTGGCCTCCTTCGCCTGGGGCTGTTCCCTCTGGGTTGGGATTCATGGCAGGTGCGTATGTGGTGTTACGGAACTGTGGTTTTCTTTCCTGTCTCTAATGAGGAGGTTCCTAAATGTCATTTGACATATCCTAGAGTGTGTGCATGGTATCAATTATAATAACTAGTTCTTTATTTCACTTTCAGCTGTATTCCTACCTTTAAGCTATCCCTCCCCTCCCGTTTCTGCTGCCCACAGAGATGGCTCCTTCCCTCCCCTCTGGTTGCCAGGGTGACCGGGCTTCCCTGATGCGGATGCTCTTGCGTTGGCTGCTTGCCATCCCTCTCCGAGGCTGGAGTTTTCACTTTCCCTTGGATGGTGAGGACTCCTGTTTGCTCTTCTGCCTGCCCAGGCAGCTATTCTCGCTTCAAAGCAGACCTGGTTTAGCAACTACTAAAAGGACAAATGATTTTAAGGTGCCTGCAGGGTGGGATCAGCCAAGCCTCTGAGTGAAGTGGAAGTCACCTTGCATTATTTTTCCTTTTTTTTTTGACTCTGTTCCTTCTTGAGCTGGAGTCCAGCCAGTTCTCACTCTTTTAATGTGGCTGTGATGACAACAAAAAGGACCTTAGAGTGGTACATATGCAGCAGAGGTAAAGCCTTTTTTACTTGTATTTCAGAATGGATAAATTCAATTTCCAGTGTTAGTAACATTGGAAAATGGATCGTTGCAGTTCTTGTAAGCACATTTACGCATAGAGGTTTTGCCAAGCTTTAACTCAGGAATGAATAAACCTCAGGATGGGGCATCTTTGAGTTCAGGTGTGGAATTACAGGTTGCTCAGAAACTTTACTGAAGGAATTTGACTGCTTTTTGTCACTGAGCAAACAGATATCGTGTGATCTTTATGTTCAGCCCAAAGAACCAAAATTTCAGATTCTGCATGCCTGTCCCAGGTTGCTGGTAAATGTGGCCCCATCTTGGAATCAATTTCAGAGGTCAGCCAGTGAACAATTTTGAGTTACAGATCAACGCAGAGTTGCAATTTGCCTGGGTATGACTCAGCCGCAACCAAGAAGTAGTATTTTTAGTCAGTTAAGTTCTCTGAGTAATTTGTCCAGTTCTAGCTAAAATGTTCTTTTGAGATCCCAGTAAGACAATCTGGTGTTGCAGGCTAAGAATTTAGGGATGGAAATTGAGGGAATTTTCCATCCCTAGGATTGGAAAAACTACTATTTAGTAGTTCATATTCTCTGCTTTTCCACAAGGCATGAGTATTTTGTCTCATATATTCCCCTGTGTTTTCTCTGGTATAATGTTAAGTTATTCAAATAATAAGACTTTCAGTACTCTGTTCTATGCTCCTGGGACACAATGACAAAGTGCATTAGACTGGTGCTGTAAGTGTAAATTGTGTAATGTTGCCAAATATTTGGACAAATGTGGTCCTCTCCTCTGCACTTTAAACATTCCTGCTTGTGAGCTTGTTTCAATCCAGTTTTCTAGTTTTTTAAATTAGTGATATATATGCAAATCTCTAAGTAGTAATGTCATCTGTGCTTTGTAGGAAATCCAGGAAGAGCAGCTACACTGCAGCTAGCAGATATAACCCTCAATATGCTTCCCTGTCTACCATACGGTTAATTATTTTTAAAACACACAACACATTACATCTAGCTGAGCTCTGAAACATTATGTGCTTGTTCTTTTGCATGAAAAGTATTTATAAAAGCTTTTCTGCAGTGGTTGAGAAATTAAGATAAAATGCATCGGGTTACTTCCATTAACAAAGTTAGTAGGAAGCACTTGCTAGAGCAGAGTTTGTAATATTTTTACATCTAGCTGTGAGAACGATGTTCTATATTTAAAGCACTCCCTTGGAAGAAGCATTGGAACCATGTTACAGTTTTTGCTGCCAAAAGTAATAGCTACAAAAGGCTGGAAGATCACCAGACTTATTACTGAAAGGTGTTAGTCTTCCTATGCAAAAGTAAGTTAATATTCAAGGGGTTAAACGGAACAGGGAATGATCTTAAATTTCAGCCTTCTGTGTAGTCCTTGGTCTTACTCAAAGACATCAAATATCGTGACATAACTTCATCATGACTGTGCTGCTTTGAATTACTGATTTTTGTATAGTGCTCGCCATTCTGTGCTGTAAATGTAAAAAGGGCTTCAGCATAGAATACTCTGAAGAGTGTCTTGCCTTGTAGCAGTTGTTGGGGCAGGGAGTCTATTTGACCTGAATTTCCTCAACACTTTTGGAAGGTAAGTTTGAGAATGAAGTGCAGGATTCATTAAAGAAATTAGTCGAGGTTATTTGATAAATTTGGACATTACTACATCTGAAATAACTTTGGATTGTTACTTTCCTCAGTTTCATTATTAGAATAACAAATCTTTAAAATTCTGACTTATTCACAACAATATTATAAAGAAGATCCTTCATGTGTGATACAGGGTTGATTTAGATGTACCAAATGACTGTCAATTACTTACTTGAAAAGGTTTAAATGCAGTTAGTAGTTCAGCTAGGATTTGGCATTACTCCTACAATATGTACATATATATGTGGGCAAATACAGAATTCTGTCAGCATGGAATTATGATTTTGGAAGCACAGCTTTAAGTATCAGTATCTGCAAAAATAGTTCACGTATCTCTCATCCTTTAATCTTTACACAACTATTGAAATGTAACATTATTCTGAAGGAAAAGTTAATGAATATTTTTTCCTCTTTAAAGATTTGACTTCGTTATCACAAGGGAAGACACTTGGCTATTATGAAAAGTAAAGATGTCAGAGGAAAAAATTTCTTTAGCTGATGTGTCCAAACTAGAGACTGCTTGTAAGTGAAGAGCATGTTGAAAACTCCATAATGTGAGTTTGTGAGTCTCAGTGCTAACAAGTTAATATCACTTACACTAGCAACTGCTTAAGAAGGAAGAACAATGCTGTATTAGAGAGCTGCAGTAGCTATTCTGTTTAGTAGTTGTTTCCTGTATTTTAGCTGACAAGTTGTAAAATAGAAATTTAAGCCATTGTTGCATTTTCAGTTATAGACCATTTCATTACCAGCGACAGTTTTGAGCCTCATTGCTATGGATTTTTTGTATCTTTTTTATCTTTTTAATGATGCAAACCTAGTAAGACAGACAATTTTCTTTTAATTCTGTAGGTATACCAGTTAAAAAGGATTGACTTACCCTGTCTTCTTCAGCTCTTAAGTCTGGCATTGTGCTAACACAAAGGCTTATAGCTGTGGTGGCCACAAAGAGAATGGAGAGACAAGCAAAGACTTTGCCTGGGAGTCCTGACTGGGGATTTTCTACCATATCTCTGAGTTTGTTCATAAACTGTCCAAATTTTGTTTTCTCGTCCAAGACACATGTAGCTTCTTTGCTCCTCCGGAGGTCCTCTTCTTTGCGTATCTCAGCCAACTCTTGCAATTTTTGAAATAGTTTTCGAAAGCAGCAGTTCTCCAGGTTGGATTCCTCAATCCCCCAGTATGTCAGCTCCTCCTGAAAAGACAAGGCACACATGTCTCGTAAGAGCATCAGCTTCCCTGCTGCTAGAAAGCTGACAATCATCCCAAAAGCATTGGGGTTCCTGTCAAAGAAGAACTCATGGGTGTCTTCATCGTAATCGTCACACAGCTGAATTATTTCTTCATAACTGCTGCAAAACTTAAGTTTGCTCAGTCTGGTCAGGGGAAATTCATCTAAAGTACTCCAAGGTAGCAGGTACTTGATGCCTCCAACATTTATCATGATCTCTGTCTTTAGATCAACTGCAGAGACTTGATCAGGATGATAAATCCTCCTGGCTTTTTGGTAATGGACCCCTTTGACAGAAGGGGTTTCAACGGAGACAGGAAAGAAGTGGCTCAAGGAATTACATGACGTGTAGCTAATGTTACTATAGTCTTGGTCACTGCCTCCGGAGAGAATAGGCATCTCTAAGAGTTCTCACTGGGACATCCGAAATGGCATCAGAGCAGGGTTATCTGTCAGCCAAAAGATACAGGAAGGAGGAGAAAACATAGTAGAGGTTATTGAAAGAGAAAAGGTGTTTCAGGTTACTTTCCTAAATCACAAAATTCACGAGTGCCTGATTTTTAAGTAAAAGTCACCTCTATGCTTCTTCCTGAAATCTGCAGCCTGTGAGTGCAATTTGCTTTGCAGCCTCATTGGTTGTCTGGCAACAGCCAGACACAGAGGAGAGCTAAAGCCTCATTCATAATTATCGCGAAGAGTCGGATGTCTGCAAATCCAAATGTGAACAGATCAGTCTCTTCTCCCAGCATATCTTGGTCGTCATTAGATCGTTGTATTTTCCTGTGGTTATCGTTTTGCGTTCTTGTTTCGATAAACCCTTAAACACATGCTAACTCAACTAAGCTGCTTAATAGTTTATTAGAGTGGTCAATTCCTTGCCATCAGCTGGGTGCAAAGTTCCCAATTGCTTTAACTTGAACATTCAGATTGCAATTCCTCTTCCTTTCACTGCACGCCTGTTTTGCATGCCTCTCGGGGGTATTGCAGGGATTAGCTAGTAGATGCTTGTAAAATGCCTTAAGAGGTAAAGTGCTGTATAAATGATGACTATTCTTATCAACGGTGTTTCATGTCACTCCAAATTCCTGAGAAGGTACTGGGAACGTTTGCCCACCCTGGAGAAAACTTTGTTACATGGACAGAAAGCTCGGGGGG
>Ga0065711_1047203_pt1 | contig 12466 bp, 6 predicted proteins | sample Hoacrofraction12_FD_59098 | JGI IMG/M metagenome (GOLD analysis project Ga0065711, IMG submission 59098) | Hoatzin crop microbial communities from Cojedes, Venezuela - Epithelial fraction 12 v2 (version 2) | ecosystem: Host-associated > Birds > Digestive system > Esophagus > Crop | place... | reverse complement strand
GAAGAACTTCTTCACCCTGAGGGTGACAGAACACTGGAACAGGCTGCCCAGGGAGGCTGTGGAGTCTCCTTCTCTGGAGATATTCAAGACCCGCCTGGACAAGGTCCTGTGCAGCCTGCTCTAGGTGACCCTGCTTTGGCAGGGGCGTTGGATTAGATGACCCACAACAGAGGTCCCTTCCAACTCCTACCATTCTGTGATTCTGTGATATGTTTATTTGGAAGATGAACTGCGGCGGAACCAGTGCCCAGGTCTGGGACCTCCTCCTCCTGTAAGACAGGGAAGGAGTCTGGGACACCAGAAGCTGTCCATCCGTGCCTGGGACTGCATCAGTGCAGAGCTCTGGAGAAACACTCCCAATCAGATACCTGGTACCTTCACAAAGAGACAGTTAGTCTGAGGCAGACCCCAGAGCACTGACACAGAGAAGGGACCATGGAAACATGAAAGTATTTTGCTGCCTTTATTTCATCCAGAGAGTTGGCACGTGTGAAGGGAACTGAAGACAACCAAGAGCCAAGAAATGAGCAAGGCCTGCAAACAGCTTCTCCCAGAGAGCTGCTCATTTCTACCAAACTTCTGTTTGGGAATCGTCTTCTTGCCCATATATTCTTATTCTGTCTCAGAATCCCATCTCTTACATTTTATTTAGGCAGCATTTTTATGCTGAAGTTTCCAGGCTACGTAGAAAGACTGGTTCATCGCTGGAAGACACCTGTGAAAACACGCCAGTATTACAATGCCCCAAAGTTGGAATGTTTAAAGATACTTTCAGCACATGCCTCATGGGTGCAGTTAATGATTCCTTTGAGTACATTTAGCTAAATTCTACGAGGGTACCACTGCTGCTGAACTCAGGCCCGCGATCAGCGCAGGCTTTCTCTTCTGTTTGGACTTTTTTGTTCCAAAGGAGCCAGGGGAGAACCCCAGCAGCTTGGCGCAGCAGAAGCTCTTCCAGGCTCTCACGCAAGAAATGAAAATAGTTCAAGCTTGGTTGAAGCTTTGAGGTTCTCTCAAGTTTCTGCTTCGTTCTGAAGGATAAACAAGAGGTAACAAGAATCTGCTGTATGTGTTGGTTATTTAGCCTGTGCACAGCAACTCTGCTGTACCAAGGGATTTTAATCTTTGTGTAAATATTATAGCCATTCACAGCAATGCTTTAGGGGAGAAACAAAGAGATTTATTCAGCTGAAACCACAGGGAGAATGTCAATAGGCACAATGCAATTGCTTGATTTGGAGTTTAGTCCGGATCCTCGTTCCGATCAAATGAACTGTGGAATGTTTTAAAACAACTCATTGTTTGTTTTGGGACAGTGTAAAAGAAACAGGGAACGGACGGCTACAGAAATATTTGGGGAGTGACAGGGGAGAAATGGCAGAAAGAGCACCGAACAAGGATGGGGGAGACTTAATTTATTCCCAGCCTTGCCAGTGGCTTGGTGGGTGACTCTGGTGAATTCACTTCACTGCAGTGTGCTCGGTTTCCCCATCTATAAGATGAAAACAGTGATAACTGTTCTCTTTTCAAGTGCACTTCGTTGCTAGTGATGGAAAGCAACACGCTAACAGGATGGACACTGCCATCAGAGAGTGTTCCTGGCATACATTTCGCTGCCTGGATGACACACAAACCACCACGGAAGCAACATGAAGCTCCTCAGACAACTTCCACCATAGGGCAGATGGCTGAAGCCCTATGTGCCTGCCGGTTGTGGGCCAGGGAACCATCCAGAGAGTGCTCCTACAGTGAGATACTGCCAGCCCTGAGACTGCCGATACTTAAAACAGGAGCCAAGGAAAGCCTTCAAGCAGTGCAACGTGAAATGTGCTCAGCACAGAGATGAAAGACTGCGATCAAGACCATAAAACCTGTCATGCTTAGTAAACAGACTGGTGAAAGTCACAAACTTCTTTTAAGATTTTAATCGAAAAATTTTTTTTAAGATAGGTGACAACTGCATTCTCAGTTTATTCCACCAGGTAAACTGCAGTTCATGTTTTCAAGCATTAAACATCTGTCTGAAGTGGTCACAAATGTAACCTTGAAGTTTTGGACACACTGCCGGCAGGAACCATTCTCCGCACGTCCACCCCAGTACTGCTGTCACCCATTTCAAAACCCACATCCCTGAAAGAGTGTTGGGAACCCCAGCAAGCGACAAACGGTAGCGTGGAACAAAACATTCTGCTTTGCTCTGCTTTTCTCTGCTATCTGCCCTCGAGATAGGTCCTACATGTGTTAAAAATAATCTCTGTCGAAAACTATGACCTTGGTGTGTGTGTTGTCTTCAAAATATCACGCTACACTCAAGACCACTGCAACAAGTCTGAAAATGAACAGTTTAAGTGTTAAGCAGCACAAGCGTTTTCAAGGAGCACAAGTCATTTCATCTCAGCTCTACACAAAGAGCAAAGCAATTTAGTTTAGAATGGAAGAAGGGAATGTAAAATCTATCCTCCCTTAACAAATGAGAGAGCATAAGGGTTGTCTCTGCTATTCCTCAAACCCACTGTAAACACGGTAACTGAGGGATCAGCCTCAGACAGACGTAAAACAAGAGATGGGAAACTTTTGTTGAGAATAATTCAATATTAAGTTTTATGTAGCTTTGTTTCCAGCTTTGATCTTTGTTTGGTTAGAACAAATCTGTTTTATTTAACTCTCGAGCTTGCTTACATTTGACTGCAAATTGATAAATGTGTCATTCTCTCTTAGGAATTATCAAATTCAAATTTTGAGCTTCAGGAGGACTCCAGGTCTGGAAAGTGTCTCCTGCCAGGTGGCAACACCCACCGTGGACAGTGAAGAGGGAGGAAGGGACAAAACAGCAGGCACAAAACAGCATCCTTCCCACAAGAAGAGATGGAGAAAGACACCTGGTAGCTTTGGACAAATCTCTGAGCAGCAGTTAGACATAAAATCATTATGTAAGACCCAAAGGTAATGAAATTCAAAGCTGCCTCACTGCAGCTGCCCTAAAAAGGTTAGGGCAAGTGGATTTTATTTCATGAGGCAGAGGATTCGCACGGCAGGGCACCGTTTCATTATAGATGCTAAAGGAGCACAGTTCCGCTCACAAACTGCTCTTCACATACTTGCTCATTTCTTGGCTTTCTCTACAGCTGAGCCTCTATCTCATTTCAAGCTGATCCAGACAAGTTACATATATTTGCTTCTGTTTCTGAAAAATTCAGACAAAGAACCAAGAACTGAAAACATAACTAAAAGAGATGCAAAATGCAAGGTAGTAAATCTTACTGAAATCATCAATATACGAGATGATTCCACATGTAAAGTACCTAGATTATGTTCTGCCAGCTATTTTCAAGGACATTCTTCCTTTACCGCAACAAAGGGAGGGGGAGCATAATTTTATCTGTGAAGTTGTCATTTGGGAAAAACTGAAACATCTTTTTTAAAAATCAGTAAGAATGACCAGATTTAAATCAAAGAGTTCTGCAAAAAGTGTCTGAAAGGCATGCCAAAATTCAGATTGCTTCATCAGCTTTGCACATCATGTATGCTACTAACTGTGAAAGAGGACAGTCTGAGGTAGTGTAAATGCCACTGAGCAGACATTTTTCCTTCAGAATATATGCAATAGCTGATGACCTCATGTAAATTACTTTCAACCAAATAACACTGATACTAAAGGGGTCTGGAAAATACACAGGTTTTACACTGTTGATGCAACTCTACAGATTTGGGAAGGCATCCATGAATTGTTGTATTCCACTGAGTAATTATTTGCAAGCCAAAACACCTGCCCACTTCAGTTCTGCTTCAGTGAACATCCCGGTGGAGTGGACCAAATCTCCACGAAAGCATTAAAGACCAGAAACCTCACATCCCTGCAGATTTCCATTGCACAGTTACACCATTTTCAAAATACCTTGTTCCCTTGAACAGATGGAAGTCACCAGATAAAAGGCCCTTATTTCCAGATGCACAAGGTGGCAAGGAGGCACACACGTATTTGGAACTGTAACAGGCTATCAGACTGTATTGGTTTCATGAGCACTGATAATGTTATTAATTGAGTAATGATAAGCAGTGACAATGAACAATGGATGGAATACAGTTCTGATGAGCCATACCTAGCTCCTTTTGTATGTTGTCAGGGATTCCTGTAATAGTCTTTCTCCTTTTGACTTTCTTCGGCCGTCTTACCACCGTGTCTGTGTAAATTAGAGACCGCCGAATGCTGGCTTGGCGGTCGAAATTCTCCCCTAATACATGGTAGAACAAGCAAAGCAACATTACTTCCAAGCACGCTGACATCATGCACTTTCTTCCACTAGTTTTCTTGTAGAAATGGAAAAAAAGGCATTAATAAATGATGTTAGCTTGGTCCTACCATGAAGGTTTACACTGAAGGAAGATACAGCATATCGTCACAGTAAGGCTTTAGACACAAAAATCTGTTACACAGTACTGCAGGCTTTAAAAGGAATTTTGACTTCCTGAGCCCAGTTCAGATCTGCTAAGAGCAGCTCTAATTCTACAAGTGATCAGAATCCTTGCTTGAATTTGTCCCTTTGTGGTTTTTTTGTGTTTTGTTTCGTGTGTTGGTTTTTGGGTTTTTTTAAAGTAATGAGCTGCAGAAAAAGCAAATCTGCTCATGAAAATAAAAGATCACGATGGTTTATACAGAACAGACATTGCTATTGGCAACAGCTATTACAACTTCTTTGCACAGCTCCATCATTAAATCACACGAGATGCTTCTTTTTCATTCCAAGTTGCTCTGAACCTGTCAAGTGTACCACATTTCTGGTGATGATCTTTTAACATGAATATAAATAAGTACTATGGAGCATGCAGAGATCAAACTGATCTTGTGGTCTCATAAATATTTCAGCCAGAGTGGAAGCTGCTTAAAATTGAAACTTTATAGATTATTATAAAAATATACAAGGGCAAGAGCTGAAGAAATGTGTGTGTAAGTGCACGTTGCCAGACAAAGCCTTATGATGACCATGTGCTGTATCATAATGGGACCCAGAAGCAACACTACCATTAAGGTTGAGCAGCTTTTCTTTGGGAATTCACTTCTGTTTAGAGGATTATAATTTGGCCATTTTACTTGTAGCAAAATAAAACTTGCCCTGTAGATTGTCAGCCAAGTTAATTCTCTGCCACTTCTAAAAATCTAACCACCACCGCCCTCACCTCACACCTAAGTTGCCTTTTTAGAAGTTAAAGCATTTTAAAGCACTGCCAAGTGTCCTTTAGATCACCCATTTAAAAGTTAAATGCCAAAAAAACGATTATGCGTGTATACGTTTTAACCTTGTACACTTTTTTGAAACTATATGACCAAATTATTTACCTCTAAAAAGTGATTAATGCATAGTAACTAATATGTCATAAATATTACCCCTGACTGACTACACATCAGTATGATGTGTGTCATGCAAATAGCGTAGAAAACCTTATTACCTCTATAACAGTTAAAGATACAGTCATACATTAAAGTGTAGCATGTGGACTTGTGAAAATGCAAGGAAAAAATGTAGCAGTTTAATTCACCATATTGTAAATACAAAGACTCTGACTCTGTTTGACCGGAGCCTTGTGCTTCTGTGAGCTGCGCTCATGCAAAGCAGAATCGTTGCAACTACAAGGAAGTGCCAGTTCATCTGAGTTTCAGGTTGACTGAACTCAGGACAAATTAAAGGAGGAGGAAGCCCATGGGATCTGTGAAACTTAGAGCTATGGATCCCACAGGCTCAACAGAAGTCCTAAAATATTGAGACAGCACTTCAGACCCTTACGGGGTCAGGGTCAGGACCATTAGATAATCCTGCCATGTAGGATAATAATAATTCTAGCCACATTATAAAAAATCCAAATTATTTTATCCATTCAAAGGCCAACAACGATGCCTGAGATGGTGAGTTGCAAGAAAATTAAAATACAGCTTTGAATGCCCTGGAATAAAATGTAAATGGTAAGTAGAGGGCGCAAACAAGGAGAGAGTCTTTTACATGAAGCCTCAGACAGCACAAACAGGATGACCACGGGGAGATGTTATTGTGTCATGTGATCCACAGTAACTTCTTCCCCTGAGCTACCCATGAGCTAACTCAACCAATCCATCTTCAGCGGCTTTTGATACACAAAGGCTTTTTGAAAGCCACTGTGCAGATTTGTAGAATTTCAAAGTAGCAGCTTCAATAAATTCCAACAAGCAAAATCAGAATGTCTCAGTCTTTTTTCCTTTCCTGTCATCTTTTTTTTTTAGAAAACATTGATGTTAACATTAAATATATTTTGCAGATTTTAGGTTACTTTTCTCCTTCTGTTACAGGCTGTAACAAATTCCTCATACAGTTTACTTAGTTTACTTGGATCCACTGAAAATATTTAAGTATGTGCTTAAATGTCACTGAAGTCAGCCAAGCCGGACGCAAGCAAATGCTTAAATGTTTTGTAGGATCCAGCCTGACGCTGATCACCTCCACCATCACCAGATTCCTCCATCTGGAAAGCAAGTTAGTTCCAGAAAACTCACAAGAGCAGACACCATTATACATCTTTTAACCTATAGGATATGTAAAAGCAAAGACTGGCCACCACTGAAAATTCAGCCCAAGCCCTTCCAGGCCAGAATAAGCTCAGCCCAGGCACTCCCAAAGACTGAAACTGCTTCCAAATCTGGATGCCTAGTGAGCAGCTTGTCAGCCTAATGCCATGCCCCTGCACCTTCAGGCCATCCAATGGACTTTTACTACTACTGTATTAGTTGCAATCTGTTCACCGAAGAGCCCCGAAACCTGAGCTCACGAAGCATTTGTTGCACAGCCACGTTAGAGGCCACTGTAGCATAATCATTACTAATGCACTGCTGAAAACGCTGTCAATCGCCAGCAGCCTCTTCGGAGGTTAACCTTTTATTTCATGCCAGGACTAATAAATGGAAGTTTTTTGACCTCTCTTCTGGGAAAATGAGAAAAAAGAGCAAGCGAAGGAAAAATCCAAATCAAAACAAAAAACAGTGATGGTTCATTCCACTGAATTCTTGGTCTTTTTTTTCCTGCCTCATGCAGTAACATAGGGAACTTGACAAAATAAAATTACTCGGCGTGTGGGAGGGCAGAGGAGGGGAGCAGATTGTGACTTTTTAAAGAGGAGCAAGGGCAGCAGCTTTTTTTGTGTGTTGTGTGGATCATAGTCTGCTACCGTCGTTTGCCTTGCTGCACAGTGGCAAAATGATCATTCCAAGGGAAAGGAAGCGGTGGATCCCAGAGACCAGTCCACATACTGCAACAGCAGTCTTCCTTTACTGCCCTCCCCTTCTATCCCTTCCAATTACCATGTTTATATGGGAATAAATGCTCAATAGCACACTCCAGAAAGGTGAGGTGTAATATGCACGTGCACTATTTTTATCAGAAAAGTTGAGAACTGCTGAGTCTGCGAAGGGCAAACCAAACAATTCAAGGGACACACGGTTTGCTACACCAGTCAAATTAAACTGGTTGAAGTCACAAGTGTAATTCATCCAAACACAGTAATGTTACCAGCGACAGTGAGTTATATCTATAAGGGTTATTTGGTCTCTTTTACCCCATCTTTGTTTAGTTCCCCCATGTATTTTCTGTACACAGGCTCATTATATCAAACAGCAGATTACTGTTTCTGCAAGTATACCCTGTTCCTGCTGTCGCAGTATCTAAGCCCTGCTCAAGCTTATCGATCATGCTAGATTATCTATTGTTTCCATAACTTGGCCTTCTGCACTTGTATCCTACATTCCCTAGATAACGCCAACTGGCCTAGTAACATTCTGGCTTTGCATTTATTTTCCTGCTATTAATTTTACAGAGGTGGAGTGTTCATAACTTTCTGTTGTCTTCATACTACTTATTTAAAATATCTTCTGCTGTTTATTTAAGGAAACACTTCCTGTTGATTTCTCACAGCTCTCTGATGTTTGTCACAGAAGTACTGCTCCTATACTATTTAAATATTTAAATACTATTAAATAATACTATTTAAAATATAAGTTTATAAAAATATAAGTGAAAGAATTATTGGTAGTCATGCAGAGAAAGAGAACACCTAATTCACTTTCAAAACAAAACCAAACATTGCAAGCTATTGATTGCTAGAGTGAGGACGGAGTCAAAGCACGCCATATGGCATCTGAAATAAATTGGATATTGAGTATCATCCTGGTTTTGGCAGGCAAACGTTCAGTTATTTGAATTAACTAATAATAGACAATCTTCATACTGTGCTGAAAAAGAGGGATTATTAAACTGAAGTGATAATTCAGTCTTTCACAGAAATTCTATTTACACACCACAAAGTATCTATTCAGCATTATGCTTTAACATAATTTAACTTCCACAGAATAGGAGTTCTGCAACTGTAAATCTAACGAGCATTTTCAAAATGAAGAGTTAATACACAGTTCATAAAAAGAAAACGTGGACTACTGTCACATAACTTGAGTGTCTTACCAAGAGTCTTGCTTGTAGATGTAGCCCCATTAACTTTCGCTGTTCTTACCCTACTCACCTGGACAACTAAACCTCTTGTTTCTGATAAAAATAATACCCTAGCACTTCTTTTTCTTGAATTTTGTAACATTTCATCTTTGGAACACAGAAGTCCCTGATAACCTTCCCTACATAAAATTCCTAGAAGAAAATCCTTAAGTACCAATTAGCATTGCATAAAACATTATTTCCCACTACATATCTTCAGTGCAGTCCACAGCAAAACACAGCTATTTATCAATCCTCTTCTTGTATTTCATGAATACCTAATGCTGTTTCAAGCCCACGTTGTGTAGACTATCTTCATTAATGATCATTTTAAGGGATTTTATGGTTTTCTCATTAAGTCTGGAGATGAACTACTAAACACAAAACACTGTTTTCACAGAGAGGTGCACTAAGTAATTTAAAATTCATGCATATGAGTGTCAAAATACTATCCAACTGTACGGATCCCCTTTTATCCCTTCCCTCCCTCATCAGCGTAATGTAATTACAGAAATTAAAAGCCTACCAGTCACATTAATAGGAACCACATCTGTTTGGACTGCCTGTGCTTGTTGTCGCATTTTCTCTTCTGGCGTTGGCAGTGGGAGTGACTTAGTCCAGTTGGTCTGGGTGTTGATATCTGATAACTCATTTGAAACTGGAGTTTTAGGCCTTTTGATGGTAATAAGCTTTTCTTCTTCTGGGGAAGAGACAGGACACTACAAACAGAAATATATGCAAAAATGTACGTTTACTAGGAAAAAAAAAAAAGTAGCACTATGGTATTACTAAGTTATTGCTGCTACACTCAGCACGATTGCTTGCAGAGCAAAACACACCCTCACAAATAACCCCTGAGAGAAGCAGCCTTCCCTCCTCCCCGCTCCTGCCAGCAAGGCACCCCAGGCAATCCCAGAAGCAGGAGAGGAAAGAAGACCTGGAGAAAAACCAACCTTCGCCTCCTCCTGCCCCCAGGCAAAACAAAAAAAGAGAAGAAAACCGTGTAAGAGGAGTTGAATGGCAGCTGCAGTGCTGGCAGAGATCTCTGCAGCCTCCTGACACCTCTGCTTCAGGAGCACTTGCCTGGGATGCTCGGCATGGTGGACCTTGCTCTCTACCACTAGACCAGATTTACAGTCCTCCCCCCCTTCACTTTATACCTCTCTCCCTTTGGAGTGCAGAATACTACCCAAAATAAGGCTATCAGCACTGGATCGCTGCTGTACATAGGCATGGAAAGAAACTTCATAGCTATTTATAACAGATGGATTTTTTTCATTATTATGGGTTTTTGGTCTAAGTGATCTGTTTTCTCTTGAAGCTGAGCGCTGTAACAAAAGACATGCCCAGACACGGTGCCGCAACCACTGTTTATCATTTCTGATTTTAATTTTCTTCCTGTTACCATGAGAAGTTCCCACTGTTTATAAATAAATAACCATTTATTTATTCTACTATGCTTCGACTCTACATCCTTTAGGACATGGCCCAACATCTTATCTAATAAAAAATAAAAATAAAAGCAACTTCCCAGCAAAAAGTAAAAGATTTGAAAAGTAAAATCTCTTCAGGTAGTAACAAAAAAACATTTCAGGCAATGAAATTATTACTAGTGTCATCCTGCAGTTTGGAACCACACTTTAAAACACGGGGTCTTTTCTTTGAGGAAATAATCCATTTCTGTCAGTCTTGCATTTCTTTACTCGAGAGGCTGTGAATGGGATAGATGCTGCTCTGTAGGAAAGGGCTCAGCCCTGTGAAAGCCCCAGAAACTCTTTCAATATAAGCTTCTCGGAGACACCAATATTCCTTCAGGCCTGCATTGTTTTTAGAAGACACTAAAACCATTCCTATAAAAATACAATGTGAATGCTCATCTTTTTATGAGTGTGTGTACATACACTGTTTACATACATGTATAGTGCAGGCACACATATGTATACATACTTACACACAAACACAAAGACTTCCCCACCTCAAATCACTCAAACTCATAAAAACCTTCATTAACTCAAGCAATTTGGGAAAGAAGTGCCATTGCAGAGGGGAAAGCTGCCTCCAGGCCATGCTTCCCTCCAATTAGGTTTAAAAACAGCTGAGAGACAGAAAGGGTTTGTAAGGAACGCCGCATGGGGATGCTACCCCAGCACCACAGAGGGCACCTGTGTGCGTACCTCAAGGAGCAGTCAGGGGCAAGGCAGAGAAATATCGCTTTCCCCATTTTACAGTGAGCTTTTCTCCTGTCTGCACTGGGGCACCAAGGGAGACGCTTCAAGCTTGGTTCTGCAGTTTGCTTGGGGTGAGGATGAGCTCCGCCAACCTTCGGATATTCTGCCTGGGCGATACTGTCAGCATCAATATCTGTCACACTCGGACTGTACTGCAGTGCCAGGTCTCAGCTGTCATACAGCAATCACCAGAGGCTACTCCAATATGTCAAGTGGCAGAGATATTGGTTACAAAGCCACCCTTCCTTTCCAAGGAAATTACCCAAACCAAGCAGAACTCATTTTCCGTTACAGTATACAAATCGACAGAATAACTGAAGAACTAAAGCATCTACTACAAGGGGATCCTATTTATCCAAACAAATGTGGAGCAGCAATCACAAATTCTGCAGAAATAAAAGTTGAGAAAATTGGTGACAGATGGACAGAAATTGATCAGCCCAGTGAGCAAATAACGAATGACAAGCAACTAAAAACCCAATCATGCAGTTGAGGTCAAAGCACCATGTCGGTAAGAACGATTTTCTGCCATACAACAGTGGTGTGTACTTCTACAAAATAATTCAGTAATGAGTTGCGGGCAGTTTTGGGTGTAGGAAGAAACGTCCACGTTTCATCTGCAAGTACACTTACCACGGTTCCTGGAGAAGCACGATTGTCTCTACTTACATTCTTTCTTCCAAAGTACTCACAATGATAGCGGTATAGCATTTTTTTGATGTGAAGATACCTTTAATGGGCATGACCAAGGCATATACAACTTTATTGTATATAGAGGAAAACAGCAGCTCAGCCTTCAGCCTTCTTCACATAGAAATTATTTACCTCTATAATCAGGATCAAAATAGGGATTTACATATTTTTAGCAAACATTCCCAGATTTACAACACAGAAGCGTGCTGGAAGATGCAGTGAATTGCTGCTGTAAAATAGGAAACTCTTCTCAAATAAGGTCTGCTATATCAGAAACAGAAATGAACTAGGCAGTACTTTGAGATCACGTACCTGCTTAGCAAAGCTGATCATAAACACTATGTTCATAATAGAATAGAAAGCACCTGTCCCATTTTTAAAGCGTCTCTGATTCATGGTAACTTTATTGCTAGACTTAAATGGCCAAATTTCTGTGCAACGGCATGTTAAGACTCATCTCCTCAGGAAAATTCGTTGAAATCCATCCTTCTTAATGGACCAGGGAAGAGTGAAAGGTGGGATGAGATGTGAAAGCAACAGCTTCAGACCTTGCAGTGTTTCCACAAACATGCATTAGAGGGGAAAAAGCATGAACTTTCAAGTGGGAGTTAAAATGAGAATCCAGAAGAGAAATGGCCTATAAATACCCTATAGACAAGCTACACGGCTCAGTAAGCCAGAGCCTTGCCATTGCCTTGTTGACACACTGTCCCCCGGCCCACTCAGCCGCTGAGATACAACAAAAGGGTTTCACCTTCTCAGCATATTCATGGTATTTGAGAGGTCCCAGATGACGAGTGAGTATCTGCTGAGTATCTCCCAGCCCGCTCTACTAAATACCCTGTTTATTCTTAATCCTTTTATATTCCAGAGGTTTATACTACATTGTCTGAAAAAAGATGCACCTCCGGGAAGAAAATTCAATCCTTACAAATTTTACCTTTCAGCAAAGGAATTTCAAACTTATAGTCATGTCTTGTACCTGTCTACTGCAGTCACTTCAAAAATTACAATTTCTCAGAAGAACAAAATTAAGGGGGGGGG
>Ga0065711_1047202_pt1 | contig 12467 bp, 4 predicted proteins | sample Hoacrofraction12_FD_59098 | JGI IMG/M metagenome (GOLD analysis project Ga0065711, IMG submission 59098) | Hoatzin crop microbial communities from Cojedes, Venezuela - Epithelial fraction 12 v2 (version 2) | ecosystem: Host-associated > Birds > Digestive system > Esophagus > Crop | place... | reverse complement strand
GGGCCAGTTGCCTCCCAGTTGCCTCACACAGTTGTCCTCCCATTCTTGTTTAAAAACGATCATCCCTGCCCCGTCAAAGATTAATCTACAAGTTTGTTTTATATCGAACGGGAGCATATCGTCTCCCCCGAATATACCATCTGTGAGGGTGGAGACCATGGCAGAATTAAGCCCTTTATCCGCAATTGTCTTAACAATCGCTTGTATATCCTTAGGGTTTATTGGTGTGTGGACCTTCTGTCCCCCGTCTGTCACCCGGAACGGGAACGCTAGCGTGGCTGATGGGGCCCAGTCGGCGCACGCAATCTTTATTCTCCTCCAGTCCGTAAGAGGGATTTCTCCCCCTCGCGGTTTCTCTTTAATTTGGATGGGGATATTTTGGCTCTTGACTTTGTCTATCTCTGTTTCCTCCCCTGCTAAGTTTGAATCAATTGCGAGCCACTCGTCCCCACTGATGTTCGATTCGGAGTCGGAACTCGACTGACTGGTTACTTCCGGTTTCCAGTACCTTTTTTGTCGAGCTCCGGCCCCCTCCCCTATGGGCGGGCTGCTCCTTCCCCCCGGACCCACCCCGCCCTCCGCTCGGCGGGGTGTCCGCCCCACAAGCGCATCTTTCGAAATGCACACTCTGATTGGCTCTCTGCCCCCCGTTCGCCCCCCTTTTCCCTTCTTGGTTGCTCCTACCACCCCTCTCCCCCCTGTTCTCTTCCGCCTCCCGTTTGTGTGCGCTTGATAACTTTAGAGCTTCCTCCCTGTTCCTGCGAAAGGCATTTTCGCCCTGCCCTTCCCCTTTGTGCTCGGCGCCATCTTGGGGCGCATAGGGTGGTGGTGTAGGCCAGACTTCCTCAGACTCTGTGTCTTTTGCGGCGCCCCTAGCTTCCTCGGCTAACCCACCCCAGAAGGATTTAGCTTGTTTCTGTCCCTCCATAAGCGGGTCGGGGTTCGGGAATTGAGGGGACGTGTCGCCCTCTTGCTGATCTTTAGGCTCAGCAGAACCGCTATCGTCTGGGGGGTGCAAAGTCTGTGTGGCTGCCCCGATTCCCAATTTTGGGGTGGACAATAAACAGTTCTTTGCCGTGCTCCAGGTCTCCTGTTCTTGTATGGCCTTCTGCAGGGCCTGCACGACTTTCCCCCATGACTTAAGGTTTTTTCCACAACCTGAGGACATCGTCTCCTCGCCTAACGCTTTAGTGCACTTATCCCACACTTCAGGGTGGAGAATATCCACCGGCTGGTCAATGACCCCAATTTGCAAAAGCCTCGCAACTGCGAGAGTAAAATCTTTGGGCTTACAATCAATACCCCAACGCTTATGTAATTGCGATACAACCTTCACAAGGGCTTCCATCCTCCTTGTTGGTCCGGGAGCATCCTCCCTGCCGGGCTGGTCCTGCCGCTCCGGCCGCCGTTCACCCGATTCCAGGCGAGTCTTTCCCGGGTTTCGGCACCACTTTTTGCCTTCATTGGCGTGGCAACCATCCCCAGGCCACTCGGGCCATCAGCTCGCAGACACCAATGTGGTGGATGGCAAATGGCATTTATTGATAAATAACACAGCATTATATGGCTTAGGTTTACAGCGTCACTTCCATCTGCTTACATCACAGGCTGAACGCTATTGGCTATCAGGAGAGGAGGGGGGGGGCCCTACCTTTCCGTACAGCGCGACGTCTTCCAACGGCCATGCCCTAACTATCCACAATCCTTTGTCTTCTGAAGTCATGTCATTGATTTTAGAGAGCGCAGTATCAGGTCTTCAGTAGACATTTAACTGACATATTTGTGCTCTCACTTCTTTCTTCTGGCTATATTTTAAAGCTAAGTAAAAGCCATTCCTGAACACAAAAGCAAAACCAGGAAGGGAATGATAAAGTCTCCTTGGTCCAAAAAAGACAGGCTTCTGGCTTTGAGGCTCAGCCACTATGGCAGAAGGATAAAAGAAGAGGCTTTCTCGTGTTGACAGGATGTATATCCCAGAGTGCTCTTTGCATCCCGACTACACAAAGGAAACAGCTCATCAGCAAAAGCTTTCTAACAGATCTATAAAGGCCTCCCAGCACTCTCTGGTTTGTTTCGATGATTTTTCAAGCTCTAGGAACTGTCTAAAACCTTTTCCCCTCCCATCTTGTAAAGCAATTGTCAATATGTAGCATGGGAGAATGCGATTTGTTTTGTAGTCTTTTCACAGATGTGTAAGTTAGCCCATACAGAACTCCTGCTTTATTTGTCCCAAATCAACGTCAGTTGCTAGTGCAGGCTGGCTAATTCAGACCGTGAATTAGGTAATTTTGTTTCAGAACACTTTGTGCTCTGTTACGGCCTTATTCTTTCTGGCCTGTAGGCTGTTGTCCCCTCCTCTTCCCCCCAGTTCCTCAAATCTTTCACATTTAACTGGTTACGCAGCTAGGAATATAACGTTTCAAAGATATAAATAATAATGAGCTCCTTTAATAAAATCAGATGTAAGTTATGCAGCAGACGTCAATTACAATGGATTTTAAAGGTTTTGGTCTAGAACCTGGGTGGTATTACATTTAGACTAATAACTGTAACTATGATTTATGTGTTTGCGACTGAAATGGTTTCAGTGCTTCGATATATGTCCAAAGTAAAATTTATAGTCTGCTACAGAATGTATAAATAATGAACAGCCATATGTCATATTGCATTTAAAAATTTGACTTCTTCCACAGCCAGCATAAGGTAAAATGAATTAAAATTTTAAGTTCATTGGGGATCAAGTTACTTTAATACTCTAAAGCACTCCACAAATACAAAACTGATTTAATTATTTTTCCTGCAGTAAAAAATAAGATATTTTTAAATTTGCAGTTGTTGTCAAATTAAGCCAAAACAAAGAGTAAAAGATACACTGATAAGAAAGGAAATGATTCACTTTTCTCCTAAAAATAATTGTCACTACTTTTTCCTTAGATAGCAAAACTAGGATAATAACTATTGAGAAAGAAATGCTGTGCAAAGAAATTAAATGGGAAGAAGCACAATTACTGTAATTTCCAAATTAACCTCCTCCCCCGAATGCCTATTTCATGTCTGCAGTCTCTTTTTGACAAGATGAGCTGCACGTGACGATATGAATACGCATACACGCTGCATTTTTCTGGTTGGTCATTTGAAAATTAAAAGTGCACCTGACTAATGTTCGTGGTCCATTTGCAGCAGAAAGACCACCCGACCCTCCATTACAGCAGGGGTTGTTTTTCAGACAATATCTACCTTTTCTAAATCTTGGTTTACACATTTTAAATATTGCTGACCAAACTCTTCCTGTTTTTTCTTCATAGCTATCTGTTGAAATTTGTCATTGTCATGAATGGGCTACGTACAAAAATAATATGACAACTACTGTTTTATTAGTAGCTGATCAGGTGCTTTCCATTTTGCCATAACAAGAGATGAAGCATCACAGGATTTCAGTCCTATGGGAAACGGGATGTGCTAAGATTTTTGGCTCTGGGAGCCTGTTCTCCTTACGTCATCAGATCAATTTTGCACCTGTAGATGTTTTTCAAAAATTTGAGGCAGTTGTTCCGCTATTTACAGCAGGTGAAGTGCTCAGTGTTCAGCACTGCCCATGGCTTGAAGCTGCTCTTCTCCTTTTATATGGGAATACTGTTTGCTTTTATTCCTTGGAGTGTTGGTACCAGGACTGAACTTGGTGAGCTCTCCGAGAAGAAGAAATAAATAAATGAAATATTTGTAGTGAAGCCATCAGCAGAGATGACATCTATTCCTCAGCAGACCCTTCTCCTGTATTGCTGGGAAGTTATCTAACTTCTCATAAAAAATGCTATTGATTTTTAGCCTGTTTTGCCAACTAGTCAATAGCCACATACAGAGGCTACTCGTGATAAGCTACTTTTTTTTTCCTCCTACTAGAAAAAGTGCAACTGTATGTTGTGTTACCAATGTGGCCAGCTTGGTGGGTTTTTTCTCTTGAACTTTAGGTATTAATACGTATGTTTTGTTTATAAATGTCAAAGTTTATTTTATTATCCCTCTAAAAAGGTGTCTTAGCTGAGACAGATGCTTTTGTACTGGTGTCTCAGAGCTAACATGCCTTTGGGCTCTGACAGACACTTGGCAGCAGACTGAAACCGGGTGTCTGAAATGGTTACTACTCTCACCTTGTCTATCACGGCTTTCCTTTGTTATGCTACACCAGGCTGGAGTCACGGAGCTGGTTTATGAGTGCCTCAGACACCCCTCTTCTCAGAAATGGCAACAGCTGCCAGAGAAGGGCCGAAGACTAGGAGGGGAAATGAGGAATGAAAGAACAAATAGCTTGAAAATTCTAGATAATTTTAAAATTTTTTTTTGAGCAATGTAAGTAGGCAAAGGAAAACATTAAAAGTAAAATAAGTAGCTCCAGTTATGCAATTCTGCGTTAACAACTCTTTTTGAACATTGAAATGTCAGTTCACCTGAAGCTGTTATGTGAGTTTGGTCTCAGGGAACATGACATACCATTCAGAGATCAGTTTGCTAACAGTTATTGAATATTGAGTAAAAAGATGGGTTTGTGGTGTTCAGCTGGAGCAGTTTGATTCAGACTTTAACAGCTTTTAAGAGGTGAATGTTACATTGCTGGATGAAGTCATGGGGAGTGACAATGGAAATGGATACTCCTCTCTAGAAAATATTATTGATCAATAAAATTTGAAAATTTTGTTTCCAAGATTGTGACAACACTGAACAATGAGTGGAGGACATTTATTCAAGAACATTTATTCAATTCTGTGATAAGCTTGACAAGCTCAGCTCTCCATCTGTGCCTTTTCTTTCTTGAGTTTACCACTGCGATTCTGTCCTGCCATATTTATTCAAAAACGTAATGATGTAATTTTCTTGTCGCTTGGCAAAGTCCTAGTGGAAAAGATACCCCAGTACCAAAATTTAAAGTTGACTTGTGGATCTCACTGGGTGTGGGTACCTATTATTCGTGATATCCAGTAATCAGACAGATGCGTTGCCAGTTTTCTAGCTACAGGAAAGGTCTCTAAGTTTTAGAGGAGATTCTGTTTGCAAACAGAGATGCCTGCATTCAGGTGTGTCTTAAGAAAAGGGGCTGCTGACTTTTCCTGATAGCAATGAAGAGCACCTTGTCTCAACAGCAGCTTATTTGTCTTCAGCTCCCATTAAACTGTTGCCACAGCTTTTCAGAAAAATAGTTAGGTTTAGACATTTTTAGGGATTTGTTACTAGAAATTAATTTTGGCAAGGGGCTGTTTAGGAAGTCAGGTGAGTTGAAGAAAAGGTCAGGAGACATTCAGAGTACTGAAGACTTGGGGAAATGCAGTAGCTGATGAGATTTGCTCTCATGATTTGATCAGTTTAATAGAAGTATAAATAGCTGGAATAATCTCCTGTATTCCAGGTATTTCATGACCTAAAAGTAAACTGGTATGTATATTTTGAATAGGTATGGCCTTTGCTTTCTTTATATCATACTATGTCCTTAAGCATGTTACCCGTATAAAGAAAACTGTGAATGTTGGCCACAGCATTAGAGACAAACCTTGCAATACTCATTGTGGCAGGTCTACCTGCACTTTCTGATGTAATTAGGTTTATTATCATTCAGTGGCTTCACTTGAAAATAGCTGTTGTCACTGAGTTGAACTTGCACATTCTACAGGTCTATGGCTTCAATCGTGTCACCCAGCAATTTCACTGTACATCTTTTGGTGCTTAGAAGTTGTTTTGGTTTCGGCTGCCGCCGGCAACAAAAAGCGCCACGCGGCCGCCCCTCCCCCCGCCGCGGTGCAGAGGAGAATGGAAAGAAACAGGCAGAAAACTGGTGAGTCGGGATAAGGGCAGTTTAACAGAACAGCAAACAAAGGGAACAGCAATGATACAGATAAGGGGAATACACAGAACAGACCGCACGACCCCATAGACCCACTCTCCCAGACAGGACCGGCGCCGCACGCTGCCGAGCCGCGCCCCCTCCACCGGAACCCAGCGTGACGGCACATTGTATGGAATACCTGGCTCTGTTTGGCCAGGTTGGGTTTGGGTCAGCACACCCGGCTGTGCCCCTTCCCGGATTCTGGTGAAAATTAACCCTGTCCTGGCCAAACCCAGGACAGAAGTTGTTAAAACAGAGATACCTGCGGCTGTTCACGTCACTAAGAGGTAAAACTTTACTGTATCTCTTCTCACCTGTTGTCACTCTTCAAACTGTGCCAAGAGTTTTAAGTGTGTTTTGTTTCACCAAGTAGATCCTTACAAGTTCAAACACTTCTTAAATTGTGATTTATGATCAGGTAAAAGAGGGTTTTTTTTTTCTTAAAACTGTGATAACTGGACTTGAGCTTGTTATAGAAGAAGAGAATTGCCCTAGTTCATTTAACCTCTGCCGCCTTTTCTTAATTACTATTCAAACTGATTGAAAAGTTTTGAATTGTTTTTTCCCCTTCCTCTTAACAAATCTGCAAATAAGTCAGGGTCTTCAGCTCGCAAATATCTCTGAAGTTGCTTTTCAGCTACTTGATTGGGCTCAGGAGACAAGTTTCTGTATCTCAGATTGGAGTTGCTGGTGTATGTCATGACCTTGTCAGACTGGTACTGAAAGTGGCAAGATGAGCATCAAATTATTTCACTCTATTTCATGAATTTTTGAACACTTCAGTGATTTTCATATTTTAAATAAAGAAAATGTTCTGTATTATTAGGTACCTTAAAAAAAAAAGAAAATCATCATTTATAGGAATTAGCTTTAAAATAACCGCGTTACTTTTATTATATTGTCATCAGTTGTTATTATTGAATTACTTAATCTGCATGCTTCAATCATCAATCTTGTCTCTACTCAAAATGTTTATTTTACCCTTTTTGTAGTGTTTTGGAGCTTACATTCCAATAGGATTTCCTTTTAGAATGATAGTATAGCCACCTCCAAAGGATTTGTGATCTCCTGTGATTTGATACTTGTATTGTCCTGTACATGTGAAGACTGAGAAAGATTCTGTGGGTGTTGAGTTTAAGCTGCTTAAAATCCAGCTCATTATATGCAGTGTTTCCAAGAGCCTGATGACTTCAAGAAGGTGTGAATCCAAGTCAAAACTCCAAAAAAGTTGCAGGGGTTTTCAGAACAGTCATTTTATTCAGGCTTCTCTCAGGAAGAGAGATGTGTGTTCGTGAGCAGAAAGAAGAGGAGGTGTTGATTTCTTTTGTTCCCCCATAATATTTAAGATGCAAGATATCTTTGGAAATTTTTTTATTTCTGTTTTTTTTATGAATTATTATGTCTCGTTGCATTTATCCTTGAAAATGCTTACAATTATAGAATAAGTAGGACTGTGAGATCTCAGTAACTGAAAACTGAATCTTGTGATTCAGTTTGTGAGGGAGATACTTTGCAATAAGATTAAAAAAATGAGAATATTTGGGTTTTTATTAGTAAGCTTTTCTAAATGAATTGGTATGGAGTCACTCTGGAGGAAGCAGGCCATTTTAAAATTTGGTAAAGTTTGAGAAAAGTTTCATTTCCTCGATCAGAGATCTCCAAGGTGTCCTCAGTAAAAGCATGAAAAAGTGCATAATGCATTTGCCATTTCTGAATTAAAGTGCACCTGTGTGCCTACATGCAATGCTAGAAAGGGGTTTTGGGAGTTCTTTGACCTCCAAAGAAAAGCAAAGCATCTTTTTAGATCCCCTTAAAGTACTTTTAGATAAGTCTGAATAAACTCTGAAGAGAAGCTGCCGAAGGGTGGCTTCTAGTTTAGATGAGCAGCTATCAAGAGCTGAGTGGAAACAGGTGGCGTAAATGCTGCTCCCCGAGTTAGCAGACCAGCAAGGGAGGAGGGAGCAAGTGGTTCGGCCCAACACAGAGTATAAAAACTCAGCAACTAGCAAAAGAGTTTTGGAGAAATTTGAACTGGTGTCAACCCATGTATTCTTTTCCAGCAACTGGGGCCACGTCACAATGGTGAGCATATTATAGAGACTGGTAACATTGGTGTTGTGATCTAACTGTGCATTGCAATTGCTAGATTATTCTAAGTGTAACTAGTATTTTTATTGGGTTTTCAGTATATTTTGTATCACTGTGCTGAATCAGAAGTCAAGTATCTTCAAATAAGTAAACTTCACATTAAGCGTTACACATTCCATGTGTGGAATATCTTAAAAGAACCTGCTCGGAGAGCATTGGACTCTGACAGTGCCCCAGCTTCCCCGACACACCTCAAAGAGGCAAAGCTCACACATGGAGACAGTTTTTCAAAGGCATGGAAGAAATTTAGGTCAAATTTAGCTAAAACATGATCATTATGCTTGTATCAGCAGTGCCTCTCTAGGAGCCAACTTGGCACTAGTCATACAGGAAAAAACCAGATTTATCAGCATTTGAGCCTCTATGTTGAAGGGCTAAAAGTTATTCTGGTGGTATGATTGCTTTAGAAAGGTCTGACGTGCCATGTGGGAGGCCTCACCAGTATTTGAAGGCCCCTGTGCCACAGATTAGAGTACGCCTGTTTTACTGTCTGTACCTCGGGCCGGATCCTTACAGAGTGACTCACAGTTCTTCTTGGGTTGCACCATTGACTTCAGTAAGATTATCAGCAGTAATGAAAATATGCCAGGAAATACAATGGCTTTGCTAATAGATTTTTTGTAGACTTATTATGGATTCATTTTACCAAATTGAAATAAATATCTTAATGAAATTGTGAGTAGTTTTGAAGTGTAGTTCATTATGTTAATTTGTTAAAAAATTAAGTGGTACTAAAAGATTATTAATGCAATATTAAGGGAATAGATGAAACTAGATTTTGCCAAAATTAGTAGAAACTAATAAATGCTTTAAAAAGGATTCATACTGTTAAAGATATGATAATATGAAGTATCTTGTATTTACTGGCAGTTGTTCTGGACCCAGTCATAAATTCATCTACGAAATACATAGGACTAAGATGTTTAACTTCATACAGAATCGTTTATTGGAGTTGGCCATTGCAGTAAAAGATAGATACGTTATTGATTGTGTATAGCACGACGCATAACCCCATCACATTTGCCAAGTGTACTCTCATCAAGTACAATACTTGCTAGCTTGTCAGCAGGGCGGCAGTTAGCTGTATTCACTATTGGCCCAAGTTAAAGCCCACTGAAGTCAGGGGGACTCTTCCCATTTATTTCTGTGGACTGGCTTCAAAAGCCTGTTCTATGGGGCACGTGGCAGAAACAGGCGAGCCTTTGTGGCATCCTTCCCAACCCTCATAGTTGAAAAAATGAGTCACTAAGTGTTCTTGTCTATTTCTATCTTGGGAAAGTGCTAGTTTCTCCTGAAGTTGAGCTTCAAATAATCTTAATTATGAACCAAATTTTGTACTGTGCAGGGAAGCTGTTGTTCACTGGTTGTGCAGAAGTTTTGTGCATTAGATCTACAAACATAGGGATTATTCCCATCTTCTTCTTTATTTTTACATTCTTATTTTATTACTTGTTGCTAGCCAGGCCATTTGTCATGGGTGGGCCACGTCTGCACGCTCATCCCAGGTGCCATCACAGTGTAATCTTACTGTGATTTGTGCTGTGCTCATCATGTGAAACACTGAATTCATAGGTGTCATTGGATTGTGGCTGAACATTTGTTTGCCATTGCACATGTTTGCTCAATGAGAGGTATCCCCTTATAGGCTTGGAGATGTAGAGCAAAACTGAGTTTCTTGGTTATACTCGTGTGGCTTGAGTTGAGAGATCTTCCAAAGTAGTCTAAAAGACCAGAAGTTTATTTAACAAGCATTCTTCTCCAGGGCACAGATAGCTGCTTTTTTTTTTCTTTTTTTAATTTTAAGTAGTTGTATTAGCATTTGAGGGCACTGTATGCCTCCAGAACTTTCTATAGAGGTATCAGGTTTTTAGGTGACCAATATAAATGCTGCTGTAAGCTATGGTTTCCTTCCGAGGTAGGATATGTCACCAACTGCTACTGTAAACCAGATGGGTGATGACAGTTTCACCACCAGTTTTTTACCTGCATAGCCTCCTTAAAACTTGGAACTTATCCCCAAATTTGATGTGAATCATGGAATAGAATAAATTTATATGTTACTGTTGTTTCATTTTTTGGCATTGTGTCTTGAACTCTGCTACTGTATGAGATCCATGGGTATTATAAAGTCTTCATAGGCTTGGGCCATCTGAAGGATACAAGCAGGCAATATGATACTTCTTGCACAAGAAAACTGCTTCTAATGTAACTGTAGGTTATTGTTTTCCCCCTTTAAAAACTGTTTTTGAAAAACATTAGAATTGTATGCTGATGGTGGATAAACAAGAAAATCCACAGTTTAGGGAAAATGTGCCATATGTCTTGTAATTCCAGCACACAATGGGGTATCTCCTTAACGACTTCCTCAGTGCCCCCAGTTGTATCTCTGTGTTGGAAGACATATGGAGCCTTTTCCCCTTAACTGTGAATTTCCTTCCTGCCACTGTTTTTTCTTACAACCTTAATCTGCTTTTAATGTACTGCAGTTGTCTTTTCCTGCCAATAATCTTTTATCCCTTGTTAGGCGACTTCATTACAAATGACAGAACTAGAACTTCTACATTTGGCGTGAGATGAATGCTTAAATTCAACTTTATTTCTTGATAACTGAGCAACAAAGAGAACCTTGAATTAAACTTGGTACTCCGTGTTAGGCTTCACATTGTAAAACCTGTGCATATCTGGTTGCTGATGACATAAATGGTGGTATTTGGTGTTCTGTACTCTCTGCGTGCACGTGTGCATAACAGCTTCTAATGTGGTGCTAGTTGTTTTTTCTGAATGTTTTGTGAAACCCTAGGTATAGAAATACGCTTGTTTTGCAATCTGATAAGTATTAATAAGTTTAATTTTTTCACGGTGTGCAATTTGGCTCCGGTTGTATAAGGAATGACATGAGCTACAGTCTCAGTTTACAGCATATCTGTGTCTTTTAAATCTTTTATATTTTACAGCAGTGACGTACAGATTTCTTTCTGAGTACGAGTACAGCAAGCTACTCTATGCACAAAATGCAGAAAGATCAGAAAAGAATTTGCACACATTTTTTCAAATTAAGAAGAACACCGTTCACATTCTACTCTAATAAATTTATGAGGGGTTAGTCTTACTGATCTAGGCTTTGATTTAAAAGATTTTTAGACAGAAATATTTATAATTGGAAATGTCCTTATTTGATTCAAAGCTTGAAGAGATCAACAAGACTTTTTATAAGGCTATGAACCTAGATTTAAAATGTCGTATATGAAATAAAAGATGATAAAGGAAGATGATTTACATTATGATATTGAGAAATTTTGTGATACATGAAGGCAAGACAGGCAGTGCAGTCACTTGCTTTCCAGGACTCAGGAGTCTGAGCAGAAAGCAGTGTCCTTCCCACCCCGGCGGGGAGAAGCCTGACCCTGAATTCCTCTTACTGCAGATGCTTTATTAAATGAGGGTGATCTGAGAAGCAGCGAGCATCAGAAGTACAGCTGGCTTAGGCTGCTTTTGTACTACCTAGAACAATGCTGGAAATAAAATTATGACACGGATTCGCAGTCCAGTTGATAGTCTGCTCCTGAGGACAAGCAGATTTTGATGTTGCACAGTGCTGGTCCTAGAGCTACAGTGTGGTTCTTAAAATTCACAGAAATATTCTTGATTAAACATGAGAAAATAACTGTTGATTGTTTGAGGTTTTTACTGCTTAGGGTGGAGTGTATTCCCAGGGACAGTGTAGTAAGAATTATTTTTTTAACCTAAGTTTGAATATTGTGGTTGCAGTTGAAATTTATTGTAAGAAAATCTGAGATTCACCTTTAATGGAGTTGGTAGAAAAATTTTATGATCACCTAATTTTTAGAATTTATCTGTGATGGATGACGGCTTTTTGTGTGCCTGCAGTGGCAGAATACACTGAGGAACACTTAACAGAGAGAATCCCCCCCTCTTGCATTTTGCATAGGGTTGCCTGATTTCCAGCCACACCGCAGAAAACTCCCGCTGCCCTGAATTGTGTGAGATTTTGACAGGCAGCAGATGAGAGAGGGTTGGTTCTGATCCAACTGTGGGGTCTGGAAGGCTTCCAGGTGGTCTGCCGAGTGCAGCCTCTTCAGATCAAAGCTGAGGAGGGGTTGGCAGGGAGAGGTGATGGTCCATGAAAGTGGTAAGCAGAACTGTCTCATAACCTTCCCTCCTATTGCCAGTAGACTATTTGGATGAAAACAAAGAGCCGAACAAATTCTACAGATGCCTGAGTAAAGCCTTCCTAAAAATATATCATTTATGAGAGCTCATAAATGAAAGCTTGTGTTTATCACATTCTTAGTGCAGGGAAATATTTCTTTTTTTTGCAAGTGTTAATAAAGGCTCTGTGGTATGTGGTGTTTTTTCCCTTTTTTTTTTTCCTCCTCCTGCCTTTTTATGTTTCTTTCTTTAGAGTAGCATTTTTAAATGGGGGGGG
>Ga0065711_1047201_pt1 | contig 12467 bp, 5 predicted proteins | sample Hoacrofraction12_FD_59098 | JGI IMG/M metagenome (GOLD analysis project Ga0065711, IMG submission 59098) | Hoatzin crop microbial communities from Cojedes, Venezuela - Epithelial fraction 12 v2 (version 2) | ecosystem: Host-associated > Birds > Digestive system > Esophagus > Crop | place... | reverse complement strand
ACCCGCCTGGACAAGGTCCTGTGCAGCCTGCTGTAGGTGACCCTGCTTCGGCAGGAGGGTTGGACTAGATGATCCACAGAGGTCCCTTCCAACCCCTACCATTCTGTGTTTCTGTGAGGTTAAGGGACTTTCTCTCTCCAGCTTCTCACAGTCTCCAAGGAAATTCAACTTGATGGGCTCTGGGACCTCTTTGCTCAGAATTCCTGACTGGATTGTCTTGTCACTGAGATCTAGAAATAGTTGTTCACTCAGAAGTTTAGCTTTTATTTTAGGCACATGTGAGAATTCCCTGTTCTTAGTAGGATCTAAACAGCAATAAAAAGTAGGTCAGCATTAGGGTGCAGGAATGAGGATTGTCATTGCACACACTGGTGAACCACACCACGAGGACGAGTTTGTGATAGGGGGCATGAGGAGAAGGTTGGGTTAAGGAGAGAGAGGAGAGGAAGCTCAGATATGACATCACACTGTGTGACTGATCTTTGTGAGGGCCTGCAGGAGAGGGAAACCCACTGAGCAGCTCTCTCCCTGCCTCTTTCTTGCCTGTGCTGAACACTAGCTCTGAACATGTCTTTATAATAAGGCGGTACTTTCAGTGTTAATGGAATTCATGTCTGAAGTCAAACAAATTTCATATCTGAAACTCCACTGTTGTCACACTGAGTGAAAAATTGGACTAGTAGCTTGAAATTTTAAAAAATGGACATAAGGGAAACCAGCATATCCAGACAAGTGGCGAATATCTCCAGCCATGCTTTTTTTGAAATCGTGGTGTGATAAATGGCAAATTTATTTTCTAGGTGTTATGCATACCCTACACATTTTCTTTATTTACTTATATGGGAGTACCAATAGAAGATGGTATTGGGATTTACTGCTGCTCTGAAAGGCTAATTACATAGTTGTGTAGTGACTTTTGATACTGGGAATTAAAGGTTAAGTGGGGACTCACTGGGCCAACCGTTGTCAGAAAGTTGGGAGGGAAATGTATGACTACTGTGCTTAATTGAAAGAAAATTATTTTTTTAAAAAGAAAACTCTTACTGTAAACAACAAACACTAAAGAAATAATATTTTTGAAATATTAGCTGTGTATCATGAGTGAAGAAAAGAGAGTGAGAGGCAATGGGAATAAACCCACACAGAGTTAGCAGCTGAATGAAAAAATACATTAGAAGCGGTATATTTTTTCCCATTATGAAAAGGCCTAATTTCATGCAAAAAATATTATCTAATTGTGACCTCGAAGTCAAGCTTTGTAAGCCTTAACTTCGAAGTACTGGCCAAGCAGTCAGTATAGTCACCTGAGACTACTGTATAACATTGGTCTTTATTCCTAAGATATTCCTACTGTCTAAAATGATTACGCACCTAGCTTATTCAATACAATTATGTAGAGTGCTATATTGTATTATATTGAGTTTTTTAAACTTTTCAGGGCTTTTTGTGTACATGATGCCTTGTCACAATGTAAAGCAGAAAACTGTTTTTAACAGAAAAAGAAGTTTTCCATAAAGATTATTTTTTCACAAATAAGTTTTTCTTTCTGTAAGAAAAGATTACTTCTGAAAAAAAATTTCCAAGCCTGAAAACAGATTTTTTTGGGGGGGTTTTTTTCATTCACATCCACAGATCCATAAATATCCATGGCAGAAAGACTTTGCAGCTTAAAAATGCCACCATGGGATGCTACGTCATTCCTCGTTCTCCATAGGCCAAATTTCCTAGTCCCTGTGAAACATACATCTCGCCTTGCACCATGAAATAACTGTCAGTACACTGCTGAAATGTCTGTCTACTTGCACGTACGTATAAGACCCCACAGTCTATTATTGCCTTGTAAATATTACTAAAGAGGAAAAGAAAAAAAGGATGCCTACCAATTCCGATTTAAAAAAAAAAAATCTGAAAATGTTATTTTTTTAGCTTTATTCAGATGGAGAAAGTGAAAGGAAATGGAAGAAGAAACTTTGTGCAAACTACAATAAGCATGAAACATCTTGAAATTTAGAGAAATGTTTGGTTTATCTTCCTGGTAAATGATATGTTTTTGCTTCAGGAATTACATCTCATTGGTAAACCTGAGAGCAGAATAGTCTGATTTAGTCTACTAAAGTCAGTTCAATGACTTGTAAGTCATTGTAATACTATAAAGGCTTTAATGTGACTGCACTGAATTGCACAGACTTTAATAGCAGCTTTTGAAAGCAGTGATGGGTTTGGTCTCAAGCCTCAGTTGTCACTTAAGACTGGAGTTCTTGTAAACAAGTTAAGCAGATGTCTGTAATCAATTCATTCATGTAATCCACTCTGCAGAAGTACTTGTTTCTCCTCAGGAAGGCTGAAAACCAATTATTTGTTTCTGTGTAGGCATGCAGTCATGTAGTACTCACCCATGGAAGACCACTACATTTGCCAGAGTTTGAAACACAAACAGTATAATCTCAGCAATGATAGGAAGTGTAAGATACAAATTGTGTTTCTAACATTAATTATGTACTTTCTCTCTTCCACATACTTCAGTAAAAACACTTGGCAATTCATAATATTAGTACTCAGTTATATATCATAACTTCACTAGCCTTGTTTTCATCAGCCAAGATTAGAGTGAAATTAAGATTTATAACAAATGTCTTCTGATTAATGTTGTGTTTATACCAGAAATACTCTTAACTGTGGCAAAGTCGGTGATCTGAAGAAAAGAGAAATAAACAATTAAAAGATAAAAAAATCTAATGCTGCAGTGACTTTAAGATCTTAATGTGTCACACGTTCATTTTCCTTGGTACTACATGTCTCTCCCATGAAGGAAGTATTAAAGTGACATAATAAATCAGGATATGAGAGAGCTTAGCTTTTCTGCATGGTACTGACATCAGTCTAGCCTTTTTCTGTGTGTGTGCTTCTCTATGCCTGCTTTTGAAGCACCTGCAGCGTTGAGCGGTACATTCCTATATACAAATGCACACGTTGGAAACGTCACTGTCCAATAAATGGGTATTGCTTGAACTTTCATTTTTCCATCCAAAATCTACGTAGTAGATGATCTAGTAGTCATAATTCACCTTTTAATATGCCGCCTCTTTATTTTATTGTTTTTACTGTTTTAATCCAGCATGCTGTCAGGGTGCTGGGGGCCACGGGGGACCCCCAGGCTGGCAGAGCTCCAACCAGGGTCCATCCTGCTGCCCCCCTCCCCCCCGGGAGGGAGCAGGATCAGGTCCAGCAAGGGTAACCAGGGTCAGACACAGTCCGCTCATCACTAAGCAAGTCCAAATAGCTGAGACCAGGCCAGGTTGTCAGAGCCCATGGCCAGGCACAGGCAGGGCAGTGATATGGTTGGAGGTGCAGCTCGGATCGGGGCCAAATGGCAGAGGCTCAGCCGAAAAGCTGCTCCTGTGGGCCCGAGATCAGCCCCAGTTGAGGCCTCTCCACCGCTGACTGGGAGGGCCCTGTCCTAGATGACTGTAGGAAGGTGACGGCCTGCAGCTGCGCTGGCTGTGAGCTGGCCCTGAGCCCTGGCAGCCAGACCTCCAGGAGTGGGGAAGTTTCAGTCCAGGCGCAGCTGAAAATTCATATGCTTGTCATCATTCTCTTTTTATGAATGACTGAAGCCCCTCATCTGAATTTATTTATGATTTTCTGCTATTTATTATAGACTTCTGGCATAAAGGTACAGACTGTGACAACTGTTATAAAGTACGCAAGTATAAAAATTATTCTTCGGTATTGGGAGTATCCTTCTCAACAGCAGTTAAGCATTCAGTTACAGTTCAGTTTCTGGATGTAAAAAAAACCCAAGTGAATTTATATGTAGTAGTTGGGGACCTTATCCTCAGTCTAGTATATTATACATAGATATTCTAGTCTGTATACATCGAGCTTAGTTCTGGCTTCAGCGTAACCGTAATGAAGCAGGGTGAAGTTATTCGCAGATACAGCAGAAGGCGTCTGTTGAATTTTAATCGGATCTTCTCCTGCAAGGGCTTTTGCAGTTCAGCCATGGCTGCCCTAATACCAGCATGCCTGACAGCACAAGGCTCTCACTTACAGGAGACCTCTTCTCTTGGTACTCAGGCAGACTGCTGTGTCACTTTGTAGGACAACAGGAGAAAAAGGAACTTGCTGGGGTTTAGGAGAAATGGATGGAGAAGCAGCGGACTGGGCATTCAAGCATCCAGAGATCAGGTAGAGCTCTTGAAGAGAAAGAGCAGAAGCAGGTTTAAAATGACGTGATACAGCAGCAGAGACTCCACTCACCGCTGCTGACTGGGAACAGCAGTGCCAGTGGATCACGTTCTCTAAAAAGGTTGCTCTAATACTACTATGCTAATCAAAGTAGAGAAATATCAAAGAAGTCAATTAGTTGAAGTGGTCTGACCAGTCAAACCTAGAATCTGCCAAATAATTTGTACAAACTTCTTGCTTTGTTGGTAGTACTAATCTTGATTGACTGTTGCTTATAAATATCTAGTGTGGATTTTTAATGTGCCTTATTTTCCATATAAAGTAATTTATTGCGAGCCTGGATTGTCAACTTGCATAAAAATAGCTTGGGTCTTTGCTAGCCTTTCTTGGAATATTTGTCTTTGTGCTACTTTCCAGTGCTGTGAATGCCAGTTTTTTGTATTTTCCCCATCTATTTTCTAAGTGCCGTATTTGTCTTTGGCTCCTACAAGTTTACACAGCAGGAGACGGTTACTTTAAGATGCACATGAGAATGGCAAGAATTGTCCCAACGGCTACCTGGATTGTACAGGACTCTGGGAATAATGTGCCCTTGAGAGGAGGAAGTAGGCAGTTAACAAACACCTCCAAAAATTCTTAGTTCTGCTGCTGCCTTGACTGCAGGAGGTGGATATTTCCCCTTCAGGAGCACCACCATCTCACTTCAGATCCTACATCAACAGGATACTGCTTATGCAGCTGGCCTTCCAGGAATCACAGTGTACCTTTCCCAAAGAGGCAGGCAAAGAGCTACACGCAGGAACAATGCGTTGGCTGTGTTTGCAGCGTTCTGTGACCCAAGAAGGCCACCTCCAAATGCAAATCATGCTTTTACTGTTTCACTAGAGAAGAGGGAATAGTTGGAGCATGTTGTTAACATGCCTCTGCTCCAGGTTGCATATACAGCCTTAGCCGCCCAGTTACAGCTGTTATGCTTGGAGCAATAGTGGCATAATTGTCTGGAGGCGAGTTGGAAAGGCAGCAATTTACTATGATGAGAGGTGAGATGAAATTCCCATGTTAAGAAGACTTTTTCATCTGATAAAGTACTTCCAGGAGATCTGAAACAAAAACATGTTTTGCCAGTAAAGTGCTGCGTGTATCACTAGAAGAGGCTTGTACTGGTTGATCCTATTTTGTCCCAAGGGACAGACATTACTCACAACTTCTTCTGAAGATCTCCTTCCTCATTTCACAGAAGCTATGCATTTAATAGTGGGTAAAGATGAATTCAGCCACACATTATGGCTTGGAAATTATAAGGTGGGGCTTTTTGGGGGGAGGGGATAGCAGGCAAGGGAGAAGGAATTGTATGAAAACAAAATCTGTTTCATTAAAATGCTTGCAAGTTTTTAGGGATTTCCTAAACTGTTTTGGCAGCCAGACAGCTGTGTAACACCGCATGTTGAAACAGACTCACACACACAAGAATGTGCTAGCAGGGTCCATACCTGCCACAACAGCACTACTGGGCTTTGCAGATGCAAGGCATGAGACCCCCAGCACGAGAACAGCTGCAGTACGGGAAAATAATGCTGTGAGAGCTCTGGGAAGTGCTGCCAGCACAGCGTGGGTGGAAAGGTGCAGCGCTGCAAATAGCAGGCCCCTAGCATCGCTAAGGCTGAGGTACCAAGGCACTGCCCAACACAGCCATCTCACGCCTTTTCTGACATATAGACACGACTGGGTCAGAGAGAGCTTGGTGCAGGAGATGGAATGTGGCCATGACACTCCTTGACCTCTCCTGACAGTGCCAATGGCCTTAAGCAAATGGAATACAGGTGGAGAGGACTCCTCAGAAAAGCTTTAAGATGGAGAAGACTTCATACTGTGTTTCATTCAACAGTTTCTAAGGGTCATGTCCTATCTGATTCTGAGGTAGCATTGTTGTCTTCCCAACATCTAGTGAATCAATGGGAAACATTATTTGTGAAAACTTTATTCAAGAAATAAATGTTAATTGGCTGGATAAATCAATCTCCCTCCCTCTTTGACTTTGGCTTGTATCCTATAGCTTCCAGAACTTCTAAGACTCAGATGCCTCTGCAACAGTTTATTGTTTATCCTATTCCCATGTGCACTGCATTTGAATCTGTCTAATCTGCGTTCCACATAAGTACTTTATGACAGTGCTCTGGTACAGAGGGGCTCCTCTGAAGTACAGAACAAGAAAAAGAAACTTGTCTGAGAATTTCAGTGATGAGTCTATGTTGTCACCTCAGCCTCTGCTGTACTGTGGAAAAGTGAACTTTTCACTGAAGGCAGCTGTATGCTTCAGGTAGGGTCACAGTAATATACACGTGGACAACAAATTAGTAGCTGTAACATGGAATAGACAGACCTGTTTGTTTTCCATGTTTATAGATACATTTTTTGCTTTCCTAGACTCTTGTCAGACATAATGAAGTGAATCATGTGCACGCACAAAAATCACACTGAAAGTACTGCTGTTTTTATAATTTGTTGTTGTTGCTGTGGTTTTGGGGGATTTTAATTTTTTGGTCCTATAGTCTCACTCCCAGAACAGTCACCTAGCTAGACATGAAAGAAAAATTTCTACCAGGAAAGCAAGTACTTGAAAATAGGGGGATTTGTTAGGGTGTTTTGGTTGTTGTTCTCAGAAAATGCTCTCGCAACCTTCATTTTTTTAATCTTCATTCTGATGCCTGAAAGAAGAAAAAGTGTCTTGGCAGTGCTCTTTTGGGGCTTAACTTCTCTCTTCTCTAGCTTTCTGTCAGTTCTTTCATGCAGAAGTCTTGGATCACTCCTTAAAGGAAGGGAGAAAATCTCATTACAGAAAGTATAAAAGGGACACAGTGATCTGGTTATGATGGTTTCAGCAATTTTCACTTTTACTGCAATGTTTTTATTATTGTTTTTAATTCAGTCAAAGCTAGTGCTTTGAGACAGAATTTGCAAGATGTGTTGTGTCTGATGTGCGACTATAAAGCTTTTCACGGGTGCTGGGGTTATTCTGCTCTTAAGTAGGCAAGGACTCTCATTCCCTGTGAAGAGCACAGTCCCTTCAGCTCCTGGAAACTGTCATCTTTTTCACCTCACAACGCGGACAGCATGACAGAGGCAGAGAAGTCACTGCATCCGTATTTCACTCTCTAACCAGCAGGGACCACTGCAGTATTCAGGAGTCCGTGCATCTCCTCATCTTCTCAGTCCTGCTGCCTGGAACAGCCGTTTGTCATCGCTTCTGTTACAGCCCTTGGAGCCACAGCCTGTAAAAGGCTGAATGCTTTTAACTGCCTCTGAATTCCCTCAGCAGCTCTTGGGAGACCCCCCTGGCTTGCTAATTCCTTTCCATCATCACCTGCTCTTTTTACGTGAACCATAAAGACTACTAGGTGATACCAGCTTTTACCCATTGACTCCAGTCCCCATACATACTGTCAATACAAAGGCGAAAACTCAGTATCCTGCAATCAGTGGTCCTGAGCCTTTGAGTCCCCTGAGCTTTTCCGTGTTTAGACTGTTACGGGAAGAGCATCATAATTAAAATTGTGTGAATAAGCTATGATGAATAATTTATCACATGAATTCCTCTATTTTGTCTCTTAGGAATATCTCAAAGTAAATTGACTTCTGTTTGTTTTTTGGGAGTAGTTCATTGTCCAAGGAAGCATTTATCTTTCATGATTAATAATCAACGCTACCTCTTATCTGCTTCTCTTTTGACTGTTGCTTAGTCTTGATTGGCCAAACAAGTCACACTGGGGCTTATCTTTTTGTTAGAATAAAGAAACAAAATTTTTCCCATAAATGTTTTACAATGCTGTTGTAAAATTTTTAAGAAAAATTATTAATGCTTTTCACTTGTTATGAGTGACTGAGGTATCCTTTTCCACAACAAAACAAACAAAAAAAAACTACAACAAAAAAACACCAAAAAACAAAAATCTAAACCACTAAAGGTGCATGATGTAGCTGGTGGCATGGCTGGGTTTACCAGAATACAGATCTCAGTACCTGAACTATGCCCTTGGCTATGCTGGTTGTTTAAAGTGTCACTCATGCAAGAACACACATACAGAAATAAAACAGAAAATTTTTAATTTGTCATTAATGCAATTTGGAAACTTGGGTAAAAATAGGGAACACTAATTTCAAGATTTTTTGGTCAAGCTTTTAGTAACAGTTTTAATTTTAAACAAATTGTTAAAATCTTAATTCCCGATATTTTTATCTTAAAACAAAGAAGTTCTTAGTCCAGATCATATTAACTTGTTGCTGTCACTTTGCTGAGATACAAACTGCCACTTGGTGTTTAGTCTAATTCTGTAGTAGTTACCCAGCAAGTCTGATCTGCCAGTGATCTTATGCTGCCTCTTTCTTTGAAATCAGGTTCTTCGATGATAAAATCGGTATACAGCTACTATCTGCAATGGAAGTACATGAGTTCATACAAACAGTGCACTGACAGGGGTAGGCAATTTATAAGATCAACCCTCTTAAATTAGACAATTATTACCCTTTTGAGGATATATTCCAAATAAGTGTAGTTTTAGGGGAGTTTGCCTTAAAAGATATGACAGAGTATCACAGTACACACAGCACTATGACTGTGTAGAGAGACATCTCTCTCTTACCATGCCTGGAATAACATAGCTGTCAAGTTCCTGATTCACCACTGTATATTAGGGTCTAATTAGATCCACAGCTTTAACAACAGTTGTATAAAGTAGCATAGTTCAGTTGAAACCAAAGGATTTTCTGAGTTAGCTGTTCTGCCTATGGCATTGTCTTAAATTGTTGGGATGCCTTTTTCTTTCACATTTTCTGCTTTGGATTAAATGGTTTCATATATAAAGAAGACCCAGTATCTTCACAGTTGCAGAATCAAATCACTTACCTTACAGACAAAACTAGTGCGTGATATCTATGAATTTCCTGTAAAGAAATAATCCCAAAATAAACCTGGAAATGTCCTCCAAATACTTTTAAAAAAACCAATCATCTTCCCTCCCCTCATCATAGCCAAAGTCTAATATGTTATTACGGTAATTTAATACATTTTGTCAGAGAAAAGTGCTTCAAAACACAATGTCAACACACGAGCATCTACAAGTGTGCTTTTTGTTTCATTTTTTCTTCCTGTTGTTGTTTTTTAGTCTTTTACGTGAGTTCTCAGCAGGATCCTAAGAAGCGTCTGTAGAGGAAGCGGAAAATCTGAAATGGTTTTGAGCTGAGAGCAGAGATGCTATGAAGAAACTGTCGAAGTGGTAAACACTGCTATCTGTAGCACGTTTTCAATTGTATGGATGGGCCAGAGACGCGTGTATGTCTCTTCCTCCTTCCCATTCCCTTGAAAACTTAGTAAATCTCTGGTTTTCTATTGTTTTGAGTAATATGTGACAAGACGGAAGGAAATGATGAAAACACGTGAGAATTCTAAGTGCAGACTGAAGCAGATGTTTCAAATACAGCAAATGTCGATCTAGGATCATTATATCCTCATTTTGTGGTTTTTGAGATGATGAGACCTCAAATGTCAAAAAAAAAGGGTTTTTTCTGGTCTTTATGTTGGATTTTTATTGCTACAATTAAATTGATGAATTTGATACTGCCTTCCATGTCTGTCTTATGTTTGCAAGTATACAAAGATGTTTAAAATTATACTACACAAAAATGTTTCATGGGATGTGCTTTTTGTATTTTTTAAAAGGCATATTGTTTGTGACCACTTGCTATTACAGAATCACAGAATCACAGAATAGTAGGGGTTGGAAGGGACCTCTGTGGGTCATCTAGTCCAACCCTCATGCCTATTATTCATACATAAGTTCATTCCCCACATATGAATAACTTGACAAGATTTTCATAGGAGCATTGAGCTACTATGTGGACCAGTCATCCACTGAAAGCTGACACCGCTAAATCTGAAGCAGTGGCTGAGGATATTTGCGTAGAGTACCTTGAAGCATGAAGGCCGTATCTAAATTGGTACTGGAGATTGTTCCAAAGGGCACCCTGGGGAATTTCTTATGGACAGGACTAGTAAAATGGCCTGTCCCCATGCTAGTGTAGAGGTAACGTGGATTTGTACTTTATAAGAAAGTTCTCAGAAAAAAATATATGTGTTGTAGAGGCTGTATCTTGTATGGGTGTAAACTTATTGCAGTATTTATGGCAGTCAGAAGTTAGACTTTATGGTAAGTTTATTTTACTATAATGCGATTCCTAGAAAAAAAATATTAGCTATACTTACAAAAAGCTATGGGTAATCTTTTATCACTGGTCTCTCACTAAGCACAGATTCAAACTTCCAAGTCAAGATGGGAGAGAAAATAGGCTGCTTTTACCTTCTGGATGTCAGTAGGTGTGCCCAGCACTTGGACACCTAGTTCCCTCTAGGGACTTGAAGCCGTTGTGAAGCAGGTTTGGGAGCTCTCCTCTGTTAAACATATTTGAGCATCACCCCATCAGTCATCCCTAAGCTGTCTGAATTCAGCTGAGTCAAGGGAGAAATGATGTAATGTTCAGCTTCTGGAGCTGAGATTTCTTAAGACAAAAAGTTTCCTGCTCCCTCTAGTCAAGCATATGGAAGATAAAAGTCAGTGATGAATGGAAAGCAGCGTGTCTGTCTCACCAGTGTAACAGCACAGTGATGTTGAATCTACGGGGTTCTGATATAGAGAGTTCAGTACAGTGGTTCAAAAACAGTGACATTAAGACACTACCCTAACTTCAACTTCTTAGGTATGTTAATTTCTTTGCATAGTAAAAGCCATCACAGCAACAAAATTTTGACGCTCTGCAGACAAACTCCCTACCATCATCCTCATACACAGACCAAGTTCTTTTTGTGGGAAGGACACACATGTAGAATTGCCTTCAGTATTTCACTGTCCTCAAAAGGGACACTGCTAAATGAGTGCTTTGCAGAAGCAGGCAACAGATGCAGTGATTTAAGCAGTGTTTACCAAATTACTAGATGGGACTCAGCCAAGCATTTCAGATCAAGTCATATTGCAGAGTAGACAAAGATATTCTCAGAGGTAAACTTTGGAAGGTAACAAGGGTTGCAAACTGCATATGGCATATCTGGTGACAATGCTGTGTCTTCCACTCCTGTACTGCAACCATGCTGTTCCAGAACGACCCAGTCTACTCTGAACCATGCTGATGTGTGCTAACCAGCTGGAATGAAAATCCAGAAACATCCTTGCTCAGATTAGTCTTTCTAGCCCAGTATCTTCTCACCAAGAGTAGCCACAGATGCAAATGACCAAATAAAAAGGAAAATATATTAACGTTCCCCCTGCACACACTCCTAATTTCCCAACTTCTTTTCAGATCGGAATGTGTCCTGCGCTTGTTGGGGTTTCTTTAATTTTCAGAGGCCTTCTCTTTCAACTACTGTTCTGATTTCCCTTTTAACTTGCATGATTTTGTAGCATCCTCAACACTATTTGTTAAGGAGTTCACAGGTCCACTATCAGGGTGAAAAATCATGGCTTGTTTTGACACTGGCTTCAAACAGCTTCACTTGCTGGCACATCATTCTTATGTTAGAATAGCTGATGAACAACTGAGTAATGTCTCTATGAGACCTTTCCCTTACACTCATGATTTTGTAGACCTCCTAGCTTAGTCTCTTTTCAAGTCGGTGACTCCTAACCCATCCCATATTGTCCATCTCTCAAACAGAGCCTTTTCACGTAATGATCTCTGTTGTCTTTCTCTGAACACTCTCCAGTTCTGTTTCAGCATGGGTTGTGGTTTGGGGTTTTGTTTTGTTTTCTTTGTGGGTGGGTTTTTTGTGGGGTTTTTTTGTCTTTTGTTTTGTTTTTTAAATGAGGGCACCAGAGTTCACTTACTATTAAGATGTGGGCGAACCACGGATTTATACTGTAGCGTAACTCACAGCAATGTCTGGCACTGGAGTAACGTTTTGCCCTATGCTGAGGGCTAAGCTGCTGTTTTCGCAGAGCAGGCTGATCATAACCTGAGGTTTTGCTCCCACGTGGTTGCAGTCACCTCAAAACTGATGTTTTGTACTGGGTAGATGGCACAGTGGTCGTGAGCATAGGCAAGGCCTGCACCAGCTGCCTGGGCCTGGGGGCTGCCTTCTCCCTTTCTGAGGGGAGGTGAAGAACAGGCTGGGTACAGTTACAGAATCACAGAATGGTAGGGGTTGGAAGGGACCTCTGTGGGTCATCTAGTCCAACCCTCCTGCTGAAGCAGGGTCACCTACAGCAGGCTGCACAGGACCTTTTCCAGGCGGGTCT
>Ga0065711_1008625_pt1 | contig 12467 bp, 8 predicted proteins | sample Hoacrofraction12_FD_59098 | JGI IMG/M metagenome (GOLD analysis project Ga0065711, IMG submission 59098) | Hoatzin crop microbial communities from Cojedes, Venezuela - Epithelial fraction 12 v2 (version 2) | ecosystem: Host-associated > Birds > Digestive system > Esophagus > Crop | place... | reverse complement strand
AGGCGCCCGCCAACCGCCTGCCGGCCTCTCCCGCGCCGCGCCCCGTCCCGTCCCGTCCTGTCCTGTCCCGTCCCGTCTGTTCCACACCCCTACCCCCCTTCCTTGCTGTTGGCAGAATTTCCCTGTTCGCTCTTTTTTTTCCTTAGATCAGGCGAAAAATGTAGCCGGCTGTAACAGCCGGTGCCGTAAAGCGAGGCGCAGGCGGCGCGATAGCCGGGGAAGGTCCCCTCCGCGGGTGGCTGCTGGCCCCGAGCGAAGAAAGATGGCGGCAGTGGAGTCGAAGTCGGTGCTGTTCGTATGCCTGGGTGAGCGGGGCGAGGGGAGAGGCGGCTCTTCCGCCGCCGCCGCTCTCCGGTCAGGGGCAGCGGGCCGGGCGTGTCGGGGAGCGCGGAGAGGGGAGGGCCGCTGCCGGGGGAGCCGTGCCGGGCGGCGGGGTTGCGGGTAGGCCTGCGCGGCGCTCGGCTTCCAGAGCGGGAAGGAGGGAGCGGGGAAGCCGCCAGCCAGGGCCCGGAGGCGGCCCCGGTACCCGCTGGGCGCCGTTTGCGGTGCGGGGCACCGGGCGTTAGGAAGGGAGAGAAAACGGTGGCTGGTTCCTCTTCAGGTCGTGGTCATATTTCCCCTTTTACTCCAGATTTCCGTGGAGAGGAACACGCACGAGTGTCGGATCAAAAAACGCGTAGACGTGGCACTTCGGGGCATGGTTTAGCAGGCATGGTGGTGTTGGGCTGGCGGCTGGGCTTGATGGCCTCAGAGGTCTTTTCCAACCTGAATGACTGTGGTTCTACGAAGTTAGTGGGACAGTCTCTGTAAGAAGAGGGAAAATGTGTTAGGACTTTTAAGAAAAAACTTGGTGGAGGTGATTTTGACCTATGAAGTTATGGCCATAATGGAAAGGAGTGAAAAGAATATGCCTTTTTTGAAGGGCTACCTAAATGAAGAACTAGGAGGCAAATTTTTATTTTTTTAAAAAAAGGTGTTCGGTATGTTTAAGTTGTGAATCTCATGTCACAAGAAGTCATGGAAAGCAGACTTGTAAATGGGATCAGAAAGGGTTTGAATGCTTTCCTGAAGCTTAAGTTAATTGATGACTGATAAGCAAGATAATCTTCTGCATCTTCACAGCTAACAAAATCCTGACCTGACTACACGGATTACAGGGCCATGCCCTGTTTTATACGTGCTCTCTCTAAACATCTGCTTCTGCTCCCTTTTGGGGATAACAAGCTAGATGGCTCTTTGCTGTGATTTAGGAGTGCTAAAAGCAGGAAATTATCTGCACTTATAATCTTACCTATGTGCTGGCAGTTGATCCATGTGAATCCCTGGCTTTTTGCCAGTTTGGTTACAAAACCATGGGCTAACACTGGGGTTTTTTGCTATCTGCTTTTCTGTTGTGATAGGAGAAATGTAGACTAATTGACTAGCAAAACAAGAGTTTAGTTTGTGAAATGTATTCTGATATTTACCTTAGAGTAAAATCAGACCCTGATAATAATTTTGGGAAAACATTCTTTAGTAAGGGATTATCAGTTGCTGTATGTTTGGGAGCCAGTGGCCTAGACAAACTTTTTTGTATAAACCCATGTAATTAATATGCATCGTTCTTTCCAAACACTGTGGTCTAAAGGCAGTAGCAGTCTTCATGAAACAATTCGTATATATCTATGGGTCTGTAAGCCCATGATGGTGACTTGCACTGTAGCAAGTTCCTAATCCAGTTCAGTCTGTGAGGAACTGTTATTAGTGAAGGATAATGTAATAACTAGGTATGGAGTGATATTATTAATATTAAGCTTGAGGCAAGGCTGAACAAGTCAGGGCTGGTGTTAACGGGATGGATTTTTTTAAACAAATGTTGTAAATATCTTAAATTTTCTATTCTATGTTACTATGCTATAAAAAAATAACTAGTGATACATGACACATGACATAAAATGTAAATAACATGACAAGCACTTTTTTTTTTGCAGTCAGATATTCTTTTCAGTTGAGTTTTGAAGGCAGCTTGTTTCTTCTTCCTGCTTTAGGTTTGCTTAATTTTTTTTTGTTAGTCTCGAAGAGTGATACTTATGTGTTAATAGGTTTTCCCTCCTAAATTTTATCAGAAAGAATACCTGTCGTTATTGCTGAAAAGAATACTAAACAGATATCTAGAACTGCATTTATCCATAGTATTCTTTGCTGATTAACGAAGCACATTAATTCTGAAGTTTGACACATTCAGTGAGAGCTGATCCTCGAAAGTACAAGCCTTTGTGAAAAATTACATATTCTTTCTACATTATTTTGAAAGGAACCTCTTACTGAAATATCTGTTGACTGTAATCTTTGTTTGTAATGAGATAAGAAGATCTGCATTACACAACAAAATACAATCTAGTTAATGTGCATAACTACATTAACAATAAGGGTTTCTCATCACTGAGAAATAAATTAAGCACTCGGAAATGTATGTAATTGCAGTATGTGAAAAGGCACTGGGTAAGAATTTTTTATTTCAGGCAAAGAAATAATTAAAACTGGAGGTGTGCCAATATGCAGTTTGCTCTTTTTATGTTTGTGTAGCTCATCTAATTAATGGTTGAGCTCCAGAAGTGAGATTAATATGATGCTGTGTTACATAAATATCTGTCTCTCTGATGACTTGTCCACTATAACATGAGCTGCGTGGGTATCTTAGACCAGGCACTGGCTTACTGATCTCCTCCATGCATGGAGAAACAGCTGTAAGACAGGTGAACATGAAGCACAGTTGTCTTGGCTGGGTCCTCAGAAAATTGATACTTGTTCTAAACCACTGATTGTGAGTATTGCCATTGGAAATCTAGACTGCATAAAATAATTTCTGAAATGGCAATTAATGTATTGGATGTGAGAAAATTAGGTTATAGTTACAGAGAGATTTGAATTTCCTAGTTCGGTTGTCGTAATCATAGACTCTTAGAATGGTTTGGGTTGGAAGAGACCTTATAGATCATCTAGTTCCAACCCGGCTGCCACGGGCAGGGACAGCTTCAACGAGACAAGGTTGCTCAAAGCCCCATCCAACCTGGCCTGGAACACTTTCAGGGAGGGGGCAGCCACAGTTTCTCTGGGCAACCTGTGCCAGTGCCTCACCACCCTCATCATAAAGAATTTCTTTCTTGTATCTAGAGTAAATCTACCCTCTTTTCAGTTTAAAGCCATTACCCCTTGCCCTATCACTTCATGCCCTTTTAAAAAGTCCCTCGCCAGCTCCCTTGTAGGCCCCTTCAGGTACTGAAAGGCCACAATAAGGTCTCCCCACATCCGTCTCTTCTCCAGGCTGAACAGCCCCAATTCTCTCAGCCTTTCCTCAGAGGAGAGGTGCTCCAGCCCTCTGATCATCTTTGTGGCCCTCCTCTGGACCTGCTCTGACAGGTCCATGTCTTTCCTGGGCTGAGGGCTCCAGAGCTGGACGCAGAACTCCAGGTGGGGTCTCACTAGAGCAGAGAAGAGGGGCAGGATCACCTCCCTCGACCTGCTGGCCACACTTCTTTTGATGCAGCCCAGGATATGGTTGGCCTTCTGGGCTGTGAGTGCATGCTGCCAGGTCATGTTGAGTTTCTCATCAATGAGCACCCCCAAGTCCATTCTCTGCCCAGCCTGTATTTGTGCTTGGGATTGCCCTGACCCACGTGCAGGATCTTGCACTTGGCCTTGTTGAAATTCATGAGGTGCGCACGGGCCCACCTCTCATGCCTGTCAAGGTCCCTCTGGATGTTATCCCTTCCCTCCAGCGTGTTGACTGTACCACACAGCTTGGTATTGTTGGCAAACTTGCTGAGGGTGCACTCAGTCCCACTGTCTGTGTTGCCGACAAAGATGTTAAACAGCACCAGTCCCAGTACTGACCCCTGAGGAACACCACTCGTCTCCAGTTGGACATTGCTCCGTTGACTGCAACTCTTTGAGTGCGACCATCCAAACAATTCCTTATCCACCGAGTGGTCCGTCCATCAAATCCATGTCTCTCCAATTTAGAGACAAGGGTGTTTTGCAGGACAGTGTCAGATGCTTTGCACAGGTCCAGGCAGATGACGTCGATTATTCTTCCCTTATCCACCAATGCAGTAACCCTGTTGTAGAAGGCCACCAAATTTGTCAGGCACGATTTGCCCTAAGTGAAGCCATGTTGGCTGTGACCAGTCAGGTCCTTATTTTCCACAGGCCTTAGTATAGTTTCCAGGAGGATCTGCTTCAGGATCTTGCCAGGCACAGAGGTGAGACTGACTGGACTGTACTTCCCCAGGTCTTCCTTTTTAACCTTTTTAAAAATGAGGGTTATTATGTTTCCCCTTTTCCACTCAGTGGGAAGTTCACCGGACTGCCACAACTCTTCAGACATGATGGATAGTGGCTTAACAACGTCATCCACCAGTTCTCTTAGGACCTGTGGATGCACATCATCAGGTCCTATGGACTTGTGTGGCTTGTGGACTTGGACAATCCATTGTATGTGCTTAGATATAGCCAAATACAAGGTTTTGTGCGACAAAATGCCGTTTATAGCTGCAGAATGGGAAAGTGATACCTTGGATAAGACATTGAAGAAGTCATGGAAAACAGGTGCTGTAATGAGGGTTCTTAGCAAGCTGACAAAAAGAAATAATGCCAGTTTTTGGATAAAGAAGAGGATGATAGGTAAATGTAAGGAAAACAGCTTTCTTCTGTGCAGCATTGGTAAGACAGATGTAAGAATACAATGCCTTATTTAATCTGTGTTTCAGAACAATGCAGAAGTACTAGAGAGTTGAAAGCATGGTTGTAAAAGCGATCTTGAAATTAGATGATAACATGTATGCTTAAAAATGCTATGTCTGACTGTTGTGGTTAGGTGCTTATGTGTTGAAAACTTTTATTTTTACTGGGGAACCTTTAGGTTGCTGAGAAGAGCATAATGTTCCTGTAGCTGATAACTTAGTATAATTGATCTTGCTGCAGGGAGAGAAATGTGAACGTTCAGCTAATTAGCTGATGGTTTGACTACCATGAATCCTGGCAAGTAATATTGCTGTTGATATTGATTACATCGACTAAACCTTGATTGGCTAGGGACTTTGAAACCTAGTCCTCTGGTAGAGATCCCATCTCATTTGATCTTGAGCCAAGATTGAGTTCTGCTTAAATACATACATGCACACATATATACGCTAATATTCAACTGCTGAGAGAAATCCCTCTGTGTGTTGGTAGTGGGGGGAGTGTATGGAAGTTAGATGGTGTCATTTAGTAGCTATATACTTAGGTATTTCAGATAGAGTGTAAGTATTCAGTGAAATTGACTGAATGGAAAGGCCAGGGAATCTGGAGGAAAATCAGAGCCTTGAATGGTTCCTTACAAAGCTAATTGAATGCTGAGTGTGACAAGATAGACTTAACTGGAAAGCACTGGGAATCGTGAGGAAGTTCAGACAGGAGTTTCAGCACAGAATGGAATGGAGCGAGTAGTAAGTTTTAAACACTTGCTTATGGAGGGGACCTGATGGATGATGCAAATGATACTGGGAAGCAGTGTTACAGTCACTCAGGTGAACTGACCATGCATGGAAAGATAAGTAGAGTTAAAATCTACCTAGTTACTCAGAATTTCTGAAGGATGAAAAGGTAAGAAGAGCTGAAGTAATACTTGAATAGACTTTTTATCGTTGTTGCGATGTTTCATTCTTTTCCAAAGAGTATGTATTTTTTGCATGCATGTTTGAGAGGTCTACCTTAGATGGTTAACATAGTTACAGCTTCAGCAGTGGAGCAAAAATGCTGCAGATCCATTATTTCTATTTTTTAATGGGGCACTATTTAATTGTTGAAATACGTTATTACTGAAAATAAGGTCAGATCAAGTGGCTAGTGCAGTTGGAGGCCATTGGAAGGGAAGAGTGATTCTGTATTTATATAATTAAGTACCTTAACTGTTTGCTAGCTGATTGATAACCCTTCAGCTTTGCCATCAGTTACTTTTGTTCCTAATCCTCCATATTTTGGACCAAAAAAAATTTGGAAAATTTCTTTTTCTGAGGTGTTTTTAGGGCTTGTGCAGTTGATTTCTTTTTTGGGGGTTTTGGAATTGCTATCTGGAAGATGTTCTTGATGAGGGTTCAGTTTGACCTGCAGTGACTTCACTTCAGTGGTCAGGAGCATTTCTACTACAGGTTGTTGAGCCATTTCACTGTGTTGGTTCCACAGTGATGGTGGCTGTGTTTTGGAATTGTCTGAAAGTTTTTGTTAACAGGTAGGTAGTAATGTAAATACTTCAGTGAAAAATTCGTGATTCTCCAGAAAAGCATTAGCTGAAATTTGCCAGTGTGTAGGAAGATTTGAAGATAAAGTTGATTTGCTGCCATTCTGTAATTTTACTTGGTGTTCTGTGATCACAGATTCTTTGTGGAGAAGTAGAAAAGACCAATGTGCTTACACAATATTCCTCCTATTTATTTTAATAAATTATATATTTTCATATAATAATAAGCATTTCAAGAGACTGATGGATAGTACAGGGTCATAGAATGGTTTGGGTAGAAGGGAACTTAAAGATCATCTGGTTCCAACCCCCCTGCCATGGCAGGGACACATTCAACTAGACCAGGTTGCTCAAAGCTGCATCCAACCTGGCCTTGAACACTTCCAGGGAGGGGGCAGCCACAGCTTCTCTAGGCAACCTGTGCCAGCACCTCACCAGCCTCATCGTAAATAATTTCTTTCTTGTACCTAATCTAAATATACCCTCTGTCACTTTAAAACCATTGCCCCTTGTCCTGTCACAACAACCCCCCTTCATATGTAGAAAGGCCGCAGTAAGATCTCCCCAGTCCTTCTCTTCTTCACGCTGCACAACCCCAGTTCTCACTCAGAGGTGTTCCATCCCTCTGATCATCTTTGTGGCTCTCCTCTGGACCCGCTCCAACAGGTCCATGTCTCTCCTGTTCTGAGGGCTCCAGAGCTGGATGCAGCACTCCAGGTGGGGTCTCATCAGAGCGGAGCAGAGGGACAGAATCCCCTCCCTCGGACTGCTGGCCGTGCTGCTTTTAATGCAGCCCAGGATACAGTTGGCCTTCTGGGCTGTGAGCGCACATTGCTGGGTCGTACCCAATTTTTCACCCACTAGTGTCCTGTGGGATACCAAGTCCTTCTCCTCAGGGCTGCTCTCAATCCGTTCTGTGCCCAGTCTGATATGGGAGACGGCCCCAGCCCAGGTGCAGGACTCTGAGTTTCCACCGTTGCAGAATCTCTTGGGTTATAACAACATAAGCAATCCGCATTCTGCCTAAGTAAGTCTGTCTTTAATCTGATCTGTGTTGACAAATCTACGTAATTATTGATTTTTTTGTTTTTAATTATCTGAAATGTCACTTTAATCTCCTGTTTCTATAGGAAACATTTGTCGCTCTCCAATAGCTGAAGCAGTTTTTAGAAAACTTGTAACTGATGAAAAAGTTGAAAATAAGGTAAGCTGTTTATTTCTGTTCCTGCCAAAGAAATAACTATCTCATAGACAGTTAGTAGAAATCTAAGCAGTGAAAAAGGAAACATAAAAATACGAATTTGTTTTTCTGTAGTGGAGGATAGACAGTGCAGCGACATCTACCTATGAAATAGGAAGCCCTCCTGACTATCGAGGACAGACTTGTATGAAGAAGCATGGCATTACCATGAATCATATTGCCAGGCAGGTACTGTACTTCAATTTTCTTTAAATATGTGTATGTATTTGTTTTGTTGTTACAGTGGATGACAGACAGTGCTGCTGTTTCAGACTGGAACGTGGGGCGCTGCCCAGATGCAAGGGCTTTAAGCTGTCTAAGAAATCATGGCATTGAGACAGCACATAAAGCACGGCAGGTAGAAGAGAGTATATTTTCTTTCTTATTCATACCCATGCTTTCTTTAGCCCTAACCATTACAATCACAGAAGTCATTTGACCAATGCATGGTTAAGCATCGAGTAATAAATACTATGTGCAGTTTTTCAAAGGGCTCCAAAGTGGCCTAACTGTTCTAGTTGAGGTTAGTGAGTTTCTTGTTATTAAGCTTCATTGGAAACACAACTGGGAAGAATTGGAGCAGTTTCTGCATTACAGAAAAATCCTGCCTTCAAATGTTTAGTATTTTGGATGTTTTTCTAAAATATTGTTTTAATACTTTTTAAAAATGGACTTTAGTAAGCTGTGATGCTTCTTTCAGCAAGGAATTGTGTTTTTATTTAGCAGATCCAAAAAGAAGTAGAATACCTGCTCACCCATCACAAAAGAACTACTGCTCTTGCATGAAGATCTTTTTAAAAAAATTAAAGTGCTAAATTAGAACGAAGGCACTCGAACCCAAGATTTGTAGCACAGTTGGTGTAACTTCAGAGGAAAACATACCCTTGAAACATTCTTAAGTCAAAGACAAGTTTGTCACTTAGTGAAATCTTCTAAGTTTTACCAAAATTCACCTCAGTTTTCATTAATGTGTATTTCCATGCTGCATTCCAGAGAGATTGGAAATAAATTTGCCTGCAACTATTTAAGTCATTCAGACACTCAGGTAAATGCACATTACTTACTTCAGTTAACTGTTCTCTGCATAGAAGATACTCCTTTAGGGCTTGACCTTTACTTTGCTGGAGTTTATGCCATTAGTTCTTGTACTGACAAAAAGATCAAGTAGTCTTGTTATTATCTTCGATTTCTGTTCCCTTCAGAATTTTACTAGAACTTACCAAGGTCATATTTACTTTCTTCACTTTCAAAGACTACATGTTTAGTTTTTTAACTTTTAAAAATAAATTCCCTCAATTAGTCAGTTGCCCTTTGCTGACCTCTCCTGATGCTAACTCCCTTATATAATAAGACAAACGGGACTGAGCACAACATCGTTTCAGATTTTCAATGTTTTACTATTAGAATAATTATTAGAAAAGGTCTGTTGTGATCTTTCCTGTTACAAGTTCTGGGTTTACTGTTTATCAGTGCTTACAAACAGCATTATTTATCATTATACAAGCTAAATGGTACTGAAACTAATCAGTCAGTGTTTCTGTCATAGTAGTGTAACGTGTGTATTCTTAAAAGATAAGCCTTGGAAACTTGAGAACTGTTTGTGGGTATTACTAGCATGGTTTACGAGCAGTTAAACTAAAGCAAAGCGTCTGAAACCGGTTGATCCTCTGCCTTGAAACAAATCTGTATATCCTCCTTTGGCAGAGAGGGAATGAAAACACTTCAGTAAAGACATTTGTTTATACATTCTGGCAAGCAAAGAGGTTTTTAAAGAGAAGAGCCTATGTTACATATACAGGGAGAGAAAATTAACAAGAGTGAGATGATAAAATGAAAGACTAACAGGTTGAAAATTTGTCTAAAACGTCCCAGCACAAGCAGTTTCTTTTGTAAAGAAAATTTTCAAATCTGTGAACTACAGGTACCTGTTCATTTTGCGCTGATGTTAACTACATAACTCCAACATTTTTCTACAAACTTTGTCAAATGGTCTCTGCTGATTCTCTGAACTCTGTGGACCTGATACAGTTTTGTAGTGCTTCTGGAAAGAGGGAGACTCCACAGTGCAGAGTAGGACTTTTCAGAGTGGTCTGGTTAGTACAAGTGGAAGTGTGTTTGTTTCACTATTGAAGACAAACTCAAGGATAGAATTTTGTGTATGACTTGTTTCAGAACAGGTAAAGAAAGATTTAATACAGAAGCTTCAGAAACAGGAGGGATTTGTCTTCTGTTGCCTTCAAAATACTGTCATAAGATAACAACCTCATGCAATTATCCTCTTCACTCCTGTGCAAAACTGTTATCCACCCAGTGAAAGACACTTTCTTTCATGTACTTTTGTGCATAATTATGATAATCATGGATTGTATCTTTTTTTATTCAAAACTGACATAAATTTTACAAGAATGATTTATGTAAGAGAGAAAGTTAAATTGGTTACATCCTACCATCATATACAGTGATCGTTCAAGTGAATTTTAAGTGAAAAGTGAAGTATAAAAATAAATATGTATTTATATACAAAATAAAGTGTTTGTTAACATTTTAGTTGATGGTAGGTTGCTGTATGTTTATGCACCCATTGAAATTCTCTAAGCTCTTAGTCTTTATGCACAAAACAGATAGGTATTAATCAGTTTCAGTTTTGTTCATGCTGAGGCCAAAATTGATTTATGTATGACTCATACTGTGCATTTGCTTTAAATATGAAATTGAGATTAGAGGAAGGTTGTATTAAACACTGTTTCACAGCGGGATAAATTTGAGGACTACTGCATCTCTTCAGATTTTAGACAGAGAAAAGGAGATTTCCCTTCTGTAAAAAAAGGGAAATGTTTAACAAATAAATTGGAATAATGATGTGTTTCTCCATTGATGGTCTTTAGAAATGGTTATATGAATTTTTTTAATGTAAAATTATTGTTGTCTGTGTAGTTCCATCTAGAGTTGACTACTCGAGCTCTCCACTACTCTTCTCAAAATGTACATAAATTTTTATGTTCTCAATTTCTTCCCTCAAAATAAAAGTTTTCATAGTTTTGAGGAGTATCTCCAGTTCACTGGAGTTCACTCAACTAAGCTTTTTCTATCTGATATTACTGTAGGGCTTAAGAGCACAAGCCAACAGTAATCCTGTTTTTAGGGCTGCATTTGCATCTGTGTTAGTGCTGGTTCATAGCGTAATAACTGTCCAGTTGTCAAGTATACCAAGAGTGTGGGAAGCGTGGCATGTGTGTTTTTCCTTTTCACTTTTTAATTTTATTCTTACATATGTCTGTACTACAAAGAGATCTATGCCCGCTTACTTTCACAGGGGCCAGTGTTTAGCTGTGTAGAGCAACCAGAAGAAGGTTGTAGAGGTACTGCTGAGAGTTGCCAGGAAAACAGAGCTATTTCCACTGCAAAAATATTTTCATAGGTCAAAGGCACTGCATGAATACAGCAAATGTTTTTACAGTGAAAATAAACAAGTCTGCATGAGTTTTCACCATTAACTCTTTGTTTTCAAGTGTCCCCCGCAATTCTCCTCGTGTGGAACGTTTCATTTGTGGCTTTCATCCAGTGACAATTTCTGTAGGTCTTTTCTGTTATGGGAGCTTAATCAGTATTGGTTTGCCATTTACACAAAAATAAGTGGGGTTTTTGCCATCTAAAACTTTTTTTTGAATACGTAAATAATTCTTACAGGTTAAAACTGACTTCTAGGATAATGTGTTTTGCCTTTTTATGTGTTCACTTGCTCACTCGCTTCTCTAGCCCATCCTTCCCAGAGACACATGCCCAGAAAACCTGTGCTGAACAAACTTTCCAAGTTTCTTTGTTATGATGCTACACATAGGACTATGTGTGAAATGCATTCTTAATGTGAACTCAATTCATGAGTGGATTTTATTCCATTTATTCATCCTTATTATGGACATTTGCTTCAGATATCTTACATTAGCATGCTCTGCACTGTGGGCGTGGTCCGGGAAGATTTTACCCTAAGCTAAGGCTTAAATGTAAACTAACAAGTAATTATACTGGTAAAAATCTGCAGCCATCCTTATACCAACAGCGACAGCATTAGTACTTTAGTGGTTTATCTGCAATGTTTGCCTACCTGACTGAACTCGGATCTCTGAATTTAGTTAATGCTCATGTTTAGAAGTTGGTAAGCTACAGGAGAGAAAAAGAACAAGATGGTATGATGGTAGGAAGATGTACAATAGATCCCAGCTTTTTTTACATCTTACCATAAATTTTGTGAACTTATGTGGCCTAAAATACAGTGAATGCATTTGTTTTTAAGAGATTGTAACCCATACCATCATACCTCAGCTTTGAATTTCACTTGGTATCTTTTTCTAGATTGGGAATATTGCAACTGATTCCTGGTTAACTACATTTTTGCTTTCCTATCAAGAAAGTAATTTGTCTACATTTTTATTTTCCATGACTGGAAACCTGCTTTAGTTTTAGTAATTGGAAATCATTAGAAATATCACTTGTAATGGTGTTTCTAAGTTGATGCATCAGATCTTTAAAAAAACCAAACGTATTGGTAAAATAGGTAACTTGTTTTGGATTTTTTTTTTTAAACTTGCAGAAATTGATAAATAATCATGGCAGAGTATATTTAAAATGCCTTAAATTATTGTAAAAGTTGATGGCAGTACACAGTTTTATTCTTGCCACCCGTGTCTCTTTCAACAAATCAGAACTACAAATTTTGAAAATACTTTTTCTCCCCCTTTTTATAAATCAGACACAGTTTGTAGGCTAAACCACATATTTTTAATTCTAGGTTACTAAAGATGATTTCCAGACTTTTGATTATATACTTTGTATGGATGAGAGCAATCTAAGGTAATGTATGAAGAAATGGAACAAATTTCTATGGATTACTTGTAGTGATGTCTCATGAGTCACTTTGAAGACAGATGTCACATTTATTGCTTAGCTTGTCTTGGTTGGGGGGGGGGGGGG
>Ga0065711_1047200_pt1 | contig 12468 bp, 12 predicted proteins | sample Hoacrofraction12_FD_59098 | JGI IMG/M metagenome (GOLD analysis project Ga0065711, IMG submission 59098) | Hoatzin crop microbial communities from Cojedes, Venezuela - Epithelial fraction 12 v2 (version 2) | ecosystem: Host-associated > Birds > Digestive system > Esophagus > Crop | place... | reverse complement strand
GGAGCCGCCTCTGCAGGCTGCCGAGACGGGGAGTGCCGCGTCCGTGAGCTCTGAGCGGTTCCTCTCGCCCCGAGCCCAGCTGGGAAGCGCCTGGAGTGAGCCCGAGCTGCTCCGCGTGCCTTGCTAACGGCTCCACAACACCCGCAGTTTGCAGGCCTGGCGGACGTGTCGATAGCCGAAGACATTCCGGTGGAGGGGGAGATTACCGTTCCTGTCGGGTCTCGCTCTCCTGACGAAGACTACTCCACGCTGGATGAGCCCGTTAGGGAAACCATTGTGAGTCTGTGCCTGCATCTGCGGTCAGTCGCGTGTCTTCCTGATGGCTTTGGCCAGCTGTTATGCAAAAGCCAATTTTGCATAGCTCTGCTTGACTGGTACTTCATCAGAAGTTTGGGGATTTTCTTTGTAGAACTAGCCATGTAGAATGAATTCTTGTGGGTCAAAAAATACCTGAATTACAGCCCCCAGTTTCTTTCTTATCTCAGAACCTTTGCAAGGGCAGAGGCCTCAGGTGGGGCTTGGGAGAATACTGTCCCAGCTAATAGGATTTTTCATTAATTTTCTTTTTATAGAGGAGCAAACAGGTTATTGTACTTTATTGGGTGTTATTAAAGGAAATAATATTGTGGTTGTTAAGGAATGGAGAAAAAGTAAGCACTGTTGGTTGCAGAGGATGCTACAGAAATTTTTGGGGTTGGATCCTGTCTCGGTTTAGCATCAGCACTCTTTTACTTGTGTCTTTCTGCTGTTAGTTGTCAGCTGTAATTTTTATGAAGGGATAAGTTAAAGTGTTACTTCTTTATTTCAGCTGCGAGATCTGAAGGCCGTTGGGAAGAAATTTGTCCATGTCATGTACCCGAAGAAGAGTAGCGCGCTCCTCAGAGACTGTACGTACAAGAAGATTTTTCAAAATCTTCAAAGGATGTTTTGCCAACAGACTTTGCCTGCGTGGGGAAAAGGAAGAGTTCGCAAGAACAGGGATTCAGAAGTGTCTGTTCCTTGCTCTTTCTGTTGTTGTAGAATCCTGAACAGCAAACGTGAAAAAGCAGTGTGTTACCAGCGCTCTTTAAAGGTGGAGCATGTGCCAGAGTACGGAGAAGGGGTAGCTTTAGCAGTTGGCAGGCTTTGAATAAATTACTTTGTAGAATGTGGCATAAGGTGCTAAGTAAGAGAATTATAAGAAAGCGTAATATGGAAAGTGATACACTGGGAGTTGTAAAAGGTGCTTTATTACCCCCAGGAGAAGGAAACACAGCGTCATTCTGTGGTATTCATGATTTTATTGTTTCCTTTACCTGCAGGGGATCTGTGGGGCCCTTTGGTGCTGTGTGTCTCGCTTGCACTGTAAGTACTTGTAGCGGGTGGATTTGGGTTTTTGTAGTCTTTTGCATTGGAGAAAGGAGAAACTAAAGATTTCCAATTGCATGCGTTGAGATCAAGTTCATCTAATCCTGCTCTGCTCTTCTGCACACGCTGCCTGTTTAGATTTTCTGATAAAACAGATTTGTTACACTTCAAGACCATTAGGGCCTCCCTTCTTTATGCTTGGGACTTAAGGGTGAACTCTTCATAGTCCTCTGACTTAAGAATGATTTTACTGAAAGATATTCTGATTCCCCTAGTCCTTGATTCTAATGCGTGTGGCCGGCCTTGACCCTAGCCTGCAAGCCAGAACCCTTGCCTAGGAGCTGCAGAGCACGTGCTGCGTGTCCTGGAGGAGCGCTGGCAGCGCGAGGCCCTTGTAGGAGTTCGTAGGTGGGAGGTGACGGTGGCTTCCAGGAGTTCCTGCGTGGGCAGATCTGCCGGGGGTAGGGTGGCCGTCTGGGTGATACCAACTGTTAGAGACACGCCTGCCTACTCAGTGTGCAGAAACCATCCAGTAAAATGTCGGTAAAGCTTTAGCAGAAGTACACAGTGTAATTTAAATATGCAAATTAATGCGTGCTCACTTTTCCAGGCTTTTTGTTGGTTGTGTCCTGTAGTTGTTATAAGCTGTCCTTGAGGCTTTTATGGTTTATCATGCGCTGTGCTGCCTGCTTTGAGAGGTCACCACACTTTTAGTAGTTGAATTTTAATCTTTTAGCCGGTGGTCTGTGGTTTTATTCTCCTCTGTATGCTTCCACAGTCCTCAAAACATGTAAACAAATGGACTGAAATGCCCTCAGTTCAGCCACAAACGTTTCCCTTTCCTACACAAAATTGAGGATACTGCAAGAAATAAGAAAATAGATGAAAAATAATCGGTCTGCAGCCTGACTTGGGATCAATGTTTTGGGCTCCTGTTCTGTCAAGTCTACGAAAACTCAGTGATCGACTGCAAGTGACTCCCTGTATCTGTTACCTGCAACAGGATGCTGCAGGGTGGATCCGCAGATAGTAAAGACGACGGTGGGCCCCAGTTTGCTGAGGTCTTTGTCATCATCTGGTTTGGCGCAGTGGTCATCACACTAAACTCGAAGCTGCTCGGAGGAACTATGTGAGTGCTGGGTTATTTAGTAGAAGGTAAAATGCTCCCGTGCGTGGAGTTTCCGCAGTGCTTTGGTTTGACCGCTTCCTTCCCGTTTCCCTCTTTCCTTTCCAGATCGTTTTTTCAGAGCCTGTGTGTTCTGGGTTACTGCATCCTGCCCCTGACGGTAGCCATGCTGGTGTGCAGGCTGGTCCTGCTGGCAGGTTCTGGGACCGTCAGCTTCATTATTCGTCTTATTGTGGTGGTAGCCATGTTTGGCTGGTCGACGTTAGGTGAGTACCGCTGCGCCTTGTGACGCCGTTGTGTGCCCTGAGCAGCGGCCGATCCGCCTGCGGTCTGTCGGGAAAGCCAAGGGGCGTTGTAGCTAAAGGCATCTCCTAGGCTGCGGAAGTATTGCAGAAGTAGTTCTTGCAGTCCTGCTGTCGGCAGAGATCCTGCCCGTGCTCCTCTTGAGTTTCGTGGCCGTATGCAAATTGCCTTGGGCAGAAGGATGATAATTTAGTGTTAAACCCCTTGTGAGATGACTGGGCATTGCATTCTGTGATCTGTGTTATAAATACTGTTGGAAAATGCTAATTTCATACAGATGCATTTGCATTATTTCTTCTGTTCTTAATCTGCAAGCTGGACTCTTGTTACAGAATGCTAATTAGCATTTCTCTTTCTATGCAATAATGATTGGTGACTATAAACCATTGGTAACGAGCAATGGATTAGTCTGCTTTCTCTTTTGGCATGATTGTAATGCGGATCCTAATTCACAACAGTGGATGTCTGCGGTGGATCTTAGACTTTTTGTTTTATGCTGCTCACATTTCAAGTATTTTTCTTTTTCACCAGCATCTACGGCTTTCCTGGCAGACAGCCAGCCTCCAAACCGCAAAGCCCTGGTCGTGTACCCCATCTTCCTCTTCTACTTCGTTATCAGCTGGATGATTCTCACCTTTACACCTCAGTGAGCTCCGATCGGAAGAGACTGTGCAATACGGACTGGAGTTTTTTCCTGAACGCTGCAGTTAATCGTTGGCTTTATCTCCTTCTAATTTATATATAGAGATATTGTAAAAAGGCAGGTTATGGGATAAAGCCAGAGAACTGCACAAACTGGTTGGCTGCTTGTCCCTCTTTTTGAAAGATGCAGAGGTCCAGCTGCTGAGGGGTTTTTTATTTAACCCTGCTCTTTACTTGTGTTAAATAAAAAATGCCCGCTGTGACGGGGGTTGTTCCGCCTGAGGAACAGCGCGGGAGATCCTGGAATTTCAAGATGTTGGGTAGATGAAGTTGTAGCGTTGCACGACCTGGCAGAATTCTTGCCTGTGCTTGGATTCTCACTGAAGATGAATATGCCTTATGAAATAATAGAACTTCCTTGCTGTTACGTGATGGGTAGGGAAGAAATCCGTTTCACTCCTTTTTCATTCACTTACAGAGTGGTGAAATGTATATAAAGTGCTTCGTGGGACTGTGAGCTTTCACTTTGAAATCAGATTTCAGCAAAAAATAAGTGGGGTCCACTTTGCAGTTAGCTGGAGCTGGGCGGAAGGGAGCTGCCTCTGCTCGCATTCATGTGTCGTGTGTTTGTTTCATCCTTTTGTATGTCAAGAAGGAGCGTTCCGGCCAAATGCCTTCACCACCGTAGTGACTCTGACTGGTCTGTGGGAGGGAGGGACTGTGTTTACGCTGGGCAGTTGCAAATCTTTGCGTGTGACCATGGATTAGAGAGTGAAAAGTCCTGGAGAAACAGTCAAAACTGGCTTGCAACAGGGACTTAGCTGTCACTGCATGCAGAGAATGGGAAATTGTCTGGAGGGTACCAGGTATAGTGTGTGTATATGTGTTAAAAATAAGTTTGTGTGGAATGAGTTGGGGTTTCGGTACGTCAGATGTTTGGGTGCTAACACACCACACCAGGACTTACGCTGGAAAGTTTTAAAACGGGTTGGAGGAAGAAAGCGAAATCATCGTGGAGGTGGTGGCTGCTGCGAAGCTGGGTGTGAATTCGTGTGTGACTCTTCATGTGGTTGTTTACATGGACAGCGTCTCAGCATAAATCCGTACCAATTTGCATATTGTTTCTTTGTACTGGTAAAGGGATGTGAGAAACTTTTCTATAGTTTGGTTGGGTTTTTTTCCTTAATGCCTTTTATAAAAGGGGAGGAGGCTTGCTTCTCCACTTCGCTGTAGGTGCAGTTGCGTTCCTCGCCTGGAGAACCGCACGCGCGGGTCCGAGCGTCTCATTTGTGTTTCAGCTTAGGGCTCGAGACCTGCAGAACTGCTTTCTGGAAACCGTACAGCAATTATTTATGTTGTCCGCTATTTTCAGTAAGCGGTCCAAGAGGAGAGCCTTGAAACATCCAGGGGTGAAAAAGCTGCGGTTAAAATGTCACTTCTGAAAAAAGAGCACCACACTTGCATTTTCCTGTGGTAATGCAGATAGACCTGAAACTGATGTCAGTGGGTCCTGCTGAGATGTAAATATGTTTGTATTTATATATAAAAGTGCAATTTCTGCTATAAACACAATGACTACTTGATAGTTGGGATGGAAATTTCTAGATGTGCAGATTCAGATACTTTTTTGCATTTCTGGGAGTGTGGAGAAGGGGGAAGGAGAAAGGGGTTGCTCTGGGCGGGGGACGTGCGCGCAGCTTTGCTGCAGGGCAGGCGTTACTGGCGAGGGTGCGGAAGCTGGCGCTGTCCTTGCCGCCTCTGTCCGTGGCCGCTCCGAGGTGCTGCAAGAGGAGCTGCAGCGTTTCGCAGACAGGGGTATAAAATGGAAACGGGAAATTTCTAAACTTCCGTTGATTATTGCTGGTATGGAATGCGACTTTTCTTTTAAGTGCACGGTTTTCCATTCATTAAAACATTAGTCTAGCTTTATGAAACCGAAAAGAGAAACTCAAGGGAAGTAGATAGCAAAGCTATTGATGGCTGCAGTGGGGTTCTTTGAGCCCAATCTTGCCTACTATTTAACCATACCTTTATAAAGTCCTTAGAATTCTGTAGTGTCTGGTGACTTAAGCTGGTATTGTGTCTGGAAGGTAATTGGAGTAACATTTAATTGATCCTGTATCTTTTTGAAAAGAAGGAAGATGATTTTTAAGAGCAATTAACGTCCCAGCTTTTTTCCTTGTTTGTTTTTGACTTCTAAGTCTGATGGTGGTTTGTTCTGTAACGTTGCTTGTGGCTTACACAATATGAGAGAAGATAATTATTTTTATATTAACTAGATTTACTTTTCAACTGGTCACAAGCTTTTAGGTGAGAGGTGTTTTTAATCTGAAAGAATAGGCAGAAATATACTGGTTATATGGTGAAGCTGTGGGATTTTGTTTTTTGACTCGTGGTAATCCTCATTTAGTGTGGAAGCCATCATCTTCTAAAGCTGTAAAATCTGTAAGTGGATTTAGGTCACTGAATACGTAACTTGCCCTAAGGTTTTAGCTGGCAGGATGCAGGTAGGAAACTAGATTTTCTGAGTTTTCATGCCTCCGGTTGAATAAAGTTACATGTCTTATCTGTAGTGTTTTTTTTAATTGTCATTTCCTCTAGCAGGGGGTAGAGGACGGTAACGTCCTCAGCCAGGCATTCTGGTTGCCGCAGCTCATTGCGAGGCTCGCCTTGCTTCTCAGCTTTCTGTCGCGTGAGATCTGCTTGGTGCCAGTACACTTAAAAGCACACGGTGTATCTTGTCAGAAATAATTTCGCCACCACAAAGTTACAATTGATTCCGTAAGAGCTTCACTGGGAGGGGATTGGCCTTTCAGCCTGGGAGATGATCATCTGGTGAAAACCAGCCCTTTTTGTGAGTAGAATATAATTGCTTAGAAAGGCAGAGAGCAAGCAGTGAGCCATCAGGCTGACTGAGTGAAGATGAACTGTCTTATGTGACTTCAAGAAATTAAGAAGCCAAAGCTGGAATTTGTTTCTCAGCCAGACGTTGATGTCGTGTCGAGCCACCGCTTCCCGTGAATGGGCTTGCCCCTCGGCAGCCGCTGGTTCCCAGAGCGCTGGGTATGGCCACAGTCACGCGCGGTTGGAAAGTTACAGGTTTCAGCAAGCGAAATACCTCGAGCTTATTTGATATTTGCCACCTCCCTCCTCGCGTGCCAGCCCCGGCAGAGAGGGAAACCGGGGCAGCCTTGCCAGGGTGGGCCCAGCTGCAGGGTGCTGCGCAGCCCGGCCCTCCAGGGAGGAGGAGGAGGAGGACGGGGAGACCCCAGCTCTGCTGCAGGGAAGGGGACTGTCTCCTGGCAGCGTCCCACCTCCCTCGGCGCGGCAGCCGTGGCCGGGCGGCAGTGCCCAGGGTGGGGGGGACCTCCCTCAGCAGCAGCGCGGGGGTTCTGCTGCACCCCCAGAAGCTGGGGGCTGCGGTTTTACCAACGCGTTGTTCAGGGTTTCGTTTCTTTGGTTTGTTGTGGGTGTGTGTGTCCGTCCCCCCCCCAAATAATGCGTCCAGATGTTCCGAGATGCGCGTTCACGGCCCAGACATGAAGGGTGAGGGGTTTGTTTTCTGCTTTCCTCCCCGCAGAGCCAAGCCCTTGCTCTGACAGAGCCAGCTCGCAACCCGGGGAGAGCTGACCGGCTGCGCTGCGATCCCTCCCGCGGGCAAGCTGCGGGCTGGGACCCCCGGGCTCCCGGGCGCCGGGAGCGGGCACGGCTGGGATGCTCTGCTGGGGAGGCTGTGGCTGGCGCTGGGGGTCCGCTCCGTGCCTCCCGTCTGCCCGGGCAGGCTGGCGGGGGGCTGCAGCCCATCGCAGGCAGGCAGGAGCGTGGTTTATTCCTTGGCAGCCACTCGTGCGGAGAGCTGGGGTGGTCCTCCCGCACTGAAAACGCGGCTCATCGGCCCAAAGGAGGGTGTTCCTGGGTGCAACTCGGCGGTTAGGAACCGCACTCTATTTGGATAAAGCTCAAACTTAGCTTTTTTTTCCCCCAAAGCCAATCTTTTAAAGCTAATCTGCATGCCGGGTTGTACGTTAGGGCAAATGAATGGTGCAGGTGGCAGCCGAAGGAAAGGCTTTGCCAGTAAAATCGGGGAGTGACTCCTCCGGGGAGGCTGCTGACCACTGGCACGGGAACCCGCGGTGCCTGGCCTTTGGGGGTCTGGGCAGGCGACCGACGAAGCGGCTGCAGGAGCTGGAATTCAAGCCGGCGACTGCTACATCTGCAGCCCAGAGCAAGGCTGCGTGCCCGGAGCGTGCGGGCGGAAGTTTTGCTCTTGGGGAGCTCGCTCCCCGTGGGATCGTGGCGAGGGGAGCTGGCACGCCGCGCCGAGCGGAGCAGGTACCCGGTGGGGACGCCGCGATCGCGTCGCTGGAGGCACAGCGCAGCGGGGAGCTCCTCCGCGTGGGGCGGCCGGCGTTGGCGGCCGTGAGGGTCGCCGCGTTGCTCTGCTGTCGCCTTTTCTGGGGGGCTCGGTGTCTGCGTGGCAGGGGACAGGTCCCTGACAGGCAGGAGTAAGGAAACCCTCGTTTCCAGCGTTTGCTCTAGATTTTGTTCTCGTTCCTAGTGAGAATAAAAAGCTGTGGAAAATGCACTTGCCGACGCGGCAAGGATAGCTTCATTTTTTCCACCTTGGTTATTTTCCTTGAACTGGCGGTGGGGAGAGCATAACATGAAACACAGGCTGCCTCTAAAAGGGTAAAAGGAGCTCTCGCTTGTAAGAAACGAAGAACACGAAACAAAGGTGGGGAGAGGCTGCGCCGCGGTCCCAGTGCGATTGCGCAGGGAACGTCCCTCGCAGGAGGTGTGGGCGGCGGGCAGGGAGCCGCTGCGGAGCGGACAGCGGCTGCGAACGGCTGCTGTCCCGAGGCGTGCGAGGCGTTCGAAGCAGCTGGTGACCCGACTGAAAGTCAGGCTAGCTGCGCTTTACAGCCTGCTGCCCTCGGAAACCAGTGTGCAGGGTCTGCACGCTCCGGTGGGTAGAGCGTGGGCGTACCTGGAGTAAGGACCGTTTGGTCCTCTTCTAGTTGAATGGAATGGAAAGGAAAATGAGGAGAAGCAAAATAAATGTCGTCTTCTGGATGGGTCTTGCTAAGAAGTCATGTTTTTGCATTGACAGCTTTCCCTTTGTGGTGGTGTTTTCTGTCCATGGAGACAAGGAGTGCTGGACACCGAGCGAAGCCGCCTGCATCTCCAGGCCAGTGGGATGAGCTGCTGAGTTTGCACCCTTCGGCTGACGAGGAAGATGAGGGAGGTGTCTATGGCTGCTTCTGTCGGAGGAGCAGCGAGCGCCGTCCCGAGGATGAGCCTCCCTATGCATTGATAGACGACGACTCCTCGCCCTCCCTGCATGGCTCTTTCCCCAGGAGAACTTGGGGACACCTTCCAAGGTTTATCGGCCTCACAGGGGATTGTGCAGGGCACAGAGGGGATGTTACAGGCAAGAATAAATCTTTCAGCAGCAGTGAAGCGTTGGCCTTTGACGAACTCTCTCAGACAAAGCACGGGCACGTGCTTGAGCACCGTGAAGCAGATCCAACGCGGCAGCTTGAGCTGATCCAGGCAGACCTGGGGAGAGACCACGACATCCCGGGCTGGGAAGAAGCAGAGGTTACCGCCTGCTCTCTGTCTCCTGGGGAAATGAAGACGTGGCCTGGCCGGCTGGTGAGTGTACCTGTTTTTCAGGCATGCTGACGAGCAGAGCCAAGGCACTGCAGGGCGGTGGTGGGTGTGGGGCCCCGTTACCGGCGCCCGGCTGGTCCGGAGGGTGGGATGCTTGGCAGATGTGGAGTGTCTTTGTCCTCTCCGCACCCTTAACTCCTGCTTCGGGCCGGCGATGTGCAGTTGAAGTGCAGCACGTGCAGCTGACGTTGTGCCTGCTGACAGCCAGTCCTGTGCCCTGCGGGGCTGCTGCCCGAATGGGGACCACATTGCTGCTCGCCCTGGGGCGGTGGTGGAGGGGAGCAGGGAGGGCATCAGGGGACTGAGGGCAGAACGTGTCCCCTGAGGGCTTGCAGGAAAGGCTGTTGGGACAAGCAGCTCTGGCCTGGGGAATCGGCACTGGCTGGTTTTCTCTGTGTTAGGGTCCAGTCGATCGTGGGCTTTGCTCAAGGCTTCTCCTGCGGCTGCGGACCAGCAGGCTCCACCTGGGCTCCCCTGCCTGTTGTGTTTGTGCTCCTTGGGCAACATGTCTGTCTGCTGGGGTCCCAGTAAGATCCCTGTCCCCCCTGTGAAGTCCTTCTGTTTACAACACACTCGTACGAACACAGGTACCCGCGAGGCCTCTGGCTGCCGGTGGCTTGCGGGCTCTGGAGCCCTTGGAGTGGAGCAGCCATGCCTGGGCACACCGGGAGCATCGGGCGAGCCTTGTCCCCACGGCTGCTCCCCGAGCACAACGCGAGCAGTGGGCAGAGGGGCTCCTGGTCCCACTGCATGCCAGGGCTCCTTCCCCACGCAGAGCAGCTCCGTGTTGTTTCTCTCATAACTGAAGCTGAAGTGAAGCTGCCGGACCGGGTGCTGATGTTCAGACTGCTCTGATGGGCGCCAGGCCGTGGTCCCTTGCATGGTCCCGGGGGTCCCTAAAGCCTCTTGAGACCCCACGCAGGCTGAAGCTTGAGATGCACCGACTGCTGTCGCCTTCCTGGCAGCAATTCCTGGCTCGGAGCTTGCGCTCGGAGCATCCCGGCTGTGCTCGGGAGATTCTCGAGGTGTCACCAGTGCTCCGGCCGGATCGTGCTCGGTCCCGCGAGCTCCGGTGCATCCGGGTGGCACAGAATCGCCCGCCCTCTCCCTGCAAACCCGAGCGCCTGCGGAGAGCTGCCCTCGAAGGGAGCAGAGCGCTGCACCTGACAGATTCCTCTGTCTGCTTCGTTAATCCCAAACCTCGGCCAGAAATAGGGCTGAGATCTTCCCCAGACAACAGCTGACGCTGCAAAAATACACGAGCAGGTCACATCTAGTTCATGCAGTGGCATTTCGTTCTGCAAGCTGCGAGACAGATGTGTCTCTGAGTACCGAGTCTGGCTGCGGAGCGGGTTGGCCGGCAGCGGCACCAGCAGGAGCGTGCCCCTCGCACCCAGCCCGCTGCCGGCCGTGTGTGCGTGTGCACACGCGTGTGCCCCTCGCGTGACGCCAGCCCTCCCTGTGCCGCGCTGGCACAGGAGAGGCTGTGGCGAAGGGGAAGGGCTCCGGGCAGCCCCTGCCAAGCCAGCTGCCTGCCCAGGCTGTCCCTCCCCGCTGGGCTTTGGCTGGAGCCGGGCCGTGCCCGGGCTGTCCCCGGCTGTGAATAGCACAGCCCGTTGCTTTTCCTGTGCGTTTGCCGCAGGAGCCTCCCTGCTCTCCTAAGAATACGAGATGCTCGCCATTCCCGGCGCTGGTCTGGCGCCAGCCCTGCGGAGGCAGAGGATTAATGTCCCCGGCCGGCCCGAGCCGCTCAGCAATATTCCCGTGAGGCAGGGAAAGCTGCCTTGCGAGCGTTCTGTTTATGCCACTCTTTTATAAACGAACACGCAGCCTGTGTTGTGTTTCTTTTTATCTCCAAGGTGGCTGTATGAAAGCTGGGGCACAGCAGTGAGCTTCTGCTGGAGGTCTGTCTGGGATGGGAATCTGCGTAGGCTGCTCCCGGACACTTACTCTCAGGTGCCTCAATTTAAACTGGGTGAAAATTGGTTGCATGTACAGGTCTCAAAAAATGCCATTTTCCTTCTTTGTCACTTGGGTCTATCTGCTGTTTGTGTAACTTGTCTGCAGTGTCTCAGCAGCGTCACCGCATCAGTCGTGCCCTTCTAAACGGGTGTCGGGGCTGTGTTCCCCCCAGGCTGGCCGGAAGCCCTGGCCACGGCAGCACCGCCAGCTCGACCGTCGGCCTCCGACGCCGGCGAAGCGAAGGCTGCGTGCCGAGGAGCGGCCCGAGCCCACGTGCGGAGCCGGGGGATGTGGACGTGGCCTGGGACCGAGTGTCCCCGACGGATGGTGGCTGCGGCGGGCGGGTGGGGAGGAGCGATGGGGCCAGGCGCCTGGACCCTCCGCGACGCCCCGGCTCTCCGTGCTCCGGTGGCTGCCCACCGTGGCTGCGGACCCCGGCCGGGCTGCTCGGAGCGCGGCAGAGCCCTGACCGTGCCGGGGCTTGGGGATGTTGGCTTTCACCAGCAGCGTCACTGTCCTCGCCGGCAGCCTGGCAGTGCGGAGGGGGGGTCCCGGCGAGCCCGGGGCGTGCGGCAGCTGGCGTTGGGAGGGAGGGAGGGCACCCCGCGTCTGGGGAGAGCCAGGGCGCGCGTTAACCGGGCTAGCATTTCTGTGCTCATGGAATTTACTGGTGCAGGCCTCCTGGTGCAGTCTTTCAGGCTGCTGGCTGACAGCTGGGGGCTCGCAGATCCGCGGCGTTCCCAGTGCGGCGGGGCGGGAGCGCGCCCCAGCCTGCGTGGCAGAAGTTCCACTACAACGTCACTGACGAATTTGTTCAGTGGTGATGTTGTCCTAAAAATCGGGGTTCGTGTACCCAGTGCCTGTCTTGGGACAGACACCCATATCTGCACAAATACGCAATAGAACACCCCTGGCCTGTGTGTACGCTGGCGTATTGCACGCCGCGTAAACGAACCCCGGGTTTTGGGACAGCGATGTCATCTCTCGTTTAGGGGAGTTGGGGAGTTTTGCGGCTGTGTGAGGACTGGTCATCTGAAAAGTTTATCTGGCTTTTGTGAGTATACTAAATAAATCGGGTTTTGTAAATACGTTCCCTGGTATTTACAAACCAGACCCTGCTCTGTGGGAGAACGGACGGATTCAGCCTTTGCCGGGACCCTGAAGGGGACTGGGGAGGGCGGGGGGGCTCTTGCAGCTGTGGATCACAGAATCCCACCATGGTTGGGGTTGGAAGGGACCCCTGGGGGTCCCCCAGCCCAACCGCCTGCTGAAGCAGGGTCACCCACAGCAGGCTGCACAGGACCACATCCAGGGGGGTTTGAGTATCTCCAGAGAAGGAGACTCCACAGCCTCCCTGGGCAGCCTGGGCCAGGGCTCCGTCACCCTCAGAGGGAAGAAGTTCTTCCTTGTGTTCA
>Ga0065711_1047199_pt1 | contig 12468 bp, 8 predicted proteins | sample Hoacrofraction12_FD_59098 | JGI IMG/M metagenome (GOLD analysis project Ga0065711, IMG submission 59098) | Hoatzin crop microbial communities from Cojedes, Venezuela - Epithelial fraction 12 v2 (version 2) | ecosystem: Host-associated > Birds > Digestive system > Esophagus > Crop | place... | reverse complement strand
CGGTCAGTTCATCACACGTTGTCTCTGCTGCTCCTTCCTCCTCAGGGGGAGGACTCCTCACACTCTGCCCCTGCTCCAGCGTGAGGTCCCTCTCACGGGACACAGTTCTCCACAAACTTCTCCAACGTGAGTCCTTCCCACAGGCTGCAGCTCTCCACAAACTGCCCCAGTGTGGGTCCCTTCCATGGGGTGTAATCCTTCAGGAACAGGCTGCTCCAGCGTGGGTCCCCACGGGGTCACAAGCCCCGCCAGCAAACCTGCTCCGGCGTGGGCTCCTCTCTCCACGGGACCACAGGTCCTGGCAGGATCCTGTTCCAGCACAGTCTCCCGATGGGGTCACAGCCTCCTGCAGGCATCCACCTGCTCCGGTGTGGGGTCCCTTCCATGGGCTGCAGGTGGGTATCTGCTCCACCGTGGACCTCCATGGGCTGCAGGGGCACAGCCTGCCTCACCATGGTCTTCTCCACGGGCTGCAGGGGAACCTCTGCTCTGGCGCCTTGAGCGCCTCCTCTACCTCCTTCACTGATCTCGGGGTCTGCACAGTTGTTTTTCTCGCGTAGTCTCACTCCTCTCTCCTGCTGCAAAATGCCATTACGCAGGATTTTTTCCTTAAATATGTTATCACAGAGGTGCTACCATCCTTGTGAATTGGCTCAGCCATGACTACTGGTGGGTCTGTCTTGGAGCCAACTGGCTTTGTCTCTGTTGGACATAGGGGAAGCTTCTAGCAGCTTCTCACAGAAGCCACCCCTGTGGGCCCTTGCTACCAAAACCTTGGTTGGCACTCCTGAAAACCCTTATGAAATCTGAGATATGCCACAACTACTGCTCCCTCTTTAACACTAAGCCAGTTATCCTGGAAAAGAGGAAACATAACTGGTAAGGCCTGTTTTGTTCTTGGCAAACCCACCTTGTTCTTAATTAGCTTTTTGTCTCTTACATGTGTTCTTGTTCCTTAGATACTCCTTGGAATTTCTTCTAAAGATATCCTCCTACCTGCCTGCCTCACACAGATTCACGGCTTCCTTCCTTTATTTGGAACACTATTGTTTTGTAGTCTCCTGTAACTCACATTACTGTCTGACCTCTGGCTGAATTGAATTTAGAACAGATTTAATTACTGTCTCTTATCTATTAACTTCCTCTGCCTCTACAACAAAAACTTGCCACTAACACATTCCCAGAACTTGCTGGATCATCAGTGCCCTCCTCTGTTTCTTTCCCAACAGATATTTGAACAGATCAGATCTCCACTACTGGCACATCCTTAACTCTGTCTTGACTGTGAGACTGAATCTCCTATTTTCCCTTTTTATTTTTACCTAAAAACATTGAACAATTCTGCCTTCCATCTCTTTCTGGACTTCAGAAGAATCATATACAATCTGACTGTGCAGCCAAAAACCTTTCATGTGCCTTTCTTGTCCTCTCCTGTACCTTTGTATACCAGCATCCTAGTATAATCTAGCTAAATTATTAACGGGCCAGACTGCAATAACATATCTCATAGTATACTGGGAAAAACAGAAGAGGAAGAATTATATAAAACTGCAGACTAAAGTAAAAAAAAGGGGGATAAAAATGTAGGGATCTTACATAAATATGTATCTCTGTAGTGTTTCTATAGTGTGTACATATATACATAAAGTAGAATAAATTCAGAGGCAATCTCTTTTATTTGAAATAATGGAGCATTAAATCTCAGATTAAAATCAGGTATTAACTACTAAAGATTTTTTTAATGTTTATTTTCAAAGAGTTTTCTCATGTGGAACATATTTAGCTCTCTGACACAATCTGTGAGCAGGAAATTAACTAACACAAAGTGTATTTCTTGCATTTCTTCCATTTTCTCTAATTGTGTCATCATATATCAAGAATGACATAAATAAATCGGTACCACAAGTTGCAGGAGACTGTGAAAATCTTTGATCCAAAAGAACGCAATTAGCCTTGTATCTGTTTGGAAGGAAATCTAAGGCTTTCCTAGGGAAAAAAATAAGTAGTACAGAAGAGCTGCCAGAACTGAAAAAAATATCAGACAATCTCAGTGTAAAGGAAGGTTTTAAGATAGGTAAGGACCAACAGGATTGCATAAGGAGCTCTCTCATGAGTTTCAAATACAAAAAGGAATTGTACAAAAAGTGAGAACTAGGATCAACAGTTATGGCTGTAAATTAATGGTCTGCATTCATAAAACCCGAAAAGCTAACGGACCGAATGAGGCATAACTAGTTTATTCCTTCACGTGAAGGGCTGGGGAAGGAGACCTAAGAAGGGCTGTCCCTTCTCCACCCATAGCAAATACTCCCCCTTCCAGGGAGGCAGAGCCAGGCCACACTCCAGGAAACGGGTAAAAAGAGGGACTCAGACAACCTCTCTGGAAAGCTCCTCTCCCGGCTCCCTGGAGTGAGGCTGCCTCCTACATTAGCTGCTCATCAGAAGAAAACTGCGACAGTCGCAGGACCAGACACTCGTGTCCCCCTGCTCCTTCCCCTGACAGTTTCAGCATTCAGGCATATGCAGTCTGGCATGCTGTGGCACTCATCTGGGCTGGAGTTTCAGTTATCTCACCCTAAAAACCAGCTTAGATCTGGTCTTTCCCCTTCCCAGGAGACGTAGTGCCTCCTAAGCACTATGGAAAGGCAGGAGCCACCAACACCTATGGCTGTGCCAAAGTCCAGCTTTTCAGGCTGCTGCTTGATCCCAAATATTTCTTTGAAGAAGTCTGAATACCGGCACAGCTCTGACAGGACATCGCTCTACAACACACATTTCGGTGCACGTATCAGCACCCAGCTGTAGGCACTCCGGAAATTTTCAGGTCACACAGAATTAGACCTGGAGGGTTAGAAAAGGCTAGAAGTTAGGAGGTGGAGTTGTTGTTGTCTTGGACCTACAGACCAACATACAGGATGTGCAGAACTTAGACATGTTGCAAGTTCAGGGAGTCAAAGTTCACTATTAAAGAAAAAGACGGTGTTTTAGTCTGTAGGTTTGGTGGGCCTAGTGCAAGTCTCAGTGGAGCGTGACAGATGACCTCTGTCTTGAGATGTGGATGAGAGGATGAATTTCAAAGCCAAACACAATCTTTCCCCTTTGTATGTGCAGAGACATGATGTACATGTAGTGTGCAAGGGTGCAAAACGCAAAGTGCTTAATAATTTCTGAAAAAAACCAGCTTGAGAACCCAATGGCCTTCAGCATTAGCTTGCGCCTTTCCTAGAAAAAGTGTAGGCTTTTTCCCAGACAAGGAAGGAAAAGTACCTTTTTATGGGAGCTACAGAGCTGTTTTCCAGTTTGAGCAGTCATCAGCTGGCAGATGTTTGTGGAAAAGCTTTCCTTCTCAACTGAAGCCAGGAAAGCAGTACAGAGATACTGAGTGAGAACATATGGCATGATTTCATACTTTATCTCCTCATAGCCTAATTGCAAGAGACAGCTATCCCAAAAAACAGGAAGGAGAGATGTAAAAAACGTCAGGGTGGAGACTGAGACTGGATGCAGTCAGAAGTGGACCGAGACAGGGAGTCACAAACAGTAGCAGAGGGGTCAGGATCGGTGGAAGAAGTAGTCACGCAAGAGGCAAACAGTAGAAATAACACCATAATCCCTAATTTTTAATGGCAGTATTTTTCTGTGTCCACCCACAATAGATGTGTTATACACTGCAGTACTATTTCTCTAATTGACATCTTCCATCCCTTTGACTCCAGCCAGGCCTCGCTTGACTCATATTCAACTTACCACTGTGATTTTTAACAAAGGAAAAACTATTTTAGGAAAAAATACACACACAAAGAAGTGTTTGAAGAACATAAATAAGATTGCAAAATCAAGCCTTCTGAAATTAGGCAGTATAAGAATTGAGGATTAGACACTTTATGATATGTTCTTTAAATATATGATGCATTATATATTTTTCCTCACCTTGCAGAGCACGGGATGGACCAAGCTATGGGAGTGAATCAGGCCTGCCCATACAGGAGGTTGTTCATGGTAGGATTCCTTTCCTACTCACTGCAAAAGCTGGAATCTAGTAAGGGATGAAGCAGGGTTTGGAGAAAAAGGAGAAAATTATTTTTTTTAAGGATGTGAATGTTGCCTTTGAGAATCAGATTTCATCCTTAGCTCTGCCACTAAGCTCCTGTGGAATGACAAACAAGCCACTTCAGCCAAATACACATGGATGATTATTGATGCTGTGTCCATCCTTTGACACCCAGTTGGATCATTAAATTATTTCTTGCAAATGATGCAGCAAAGAAACTTTGAATTTGCTGGTCAAAGAAGGTTAGCTGCATGTATTACTGAATGGACACCTGGTTGTTAATGCCCATGATAAAGACATTGCAGACAAGCAGTAGTTTTGAGTACCTTAAGAAAGGTACTTAAGAAAGCATTACCTTAAGAAAGCTTTTCTGAGACTTTTTTTTCTTGTTCTGCAGTAGTATATAATCAGAGTTCTTCTGCTGTCAAAAAAACCCCAACCAAAAACAAAACACACAGAAAATCTTTCATAAGTTTCATCTAAATAGAAATTGGAAGAACTGTTGGACACCTTCTTTCTTTCCTCCTATCCTGCATTTGTGTGTATTTATTATGAGGTATAGGAAGTGGTTTCCCAAGCCCTCAGAACAAACATAACTTTGAAAAACAGCATTTAAACTCTGGAGAGCCATGAGGTCCAGGCAGTGGTTCAGGAGACCTGAGCATCTGTGATATTCTGCAACGCTCTCTGGGGCCTGTGAGAGTGCAAAAAATAACTTGAGTTCATTAGGTTTTTTTGAAAGAATGTATTCAGCTATTGAATGATAAGTTGTAAAAGTCTAAAATGTTTCAGAGGGAAGCGTATGTCCCTCAGGCTAAGGGCATGCCAAACTAATGTATCCAAGCTCTAGTGTTGGGTTTAGTCTAATTCTGCTATGTCTGTGAATATAAATATAAGCAAAGCCAACAACTTTGGAACACAAGGAGGTTAAAAGGTGAGCAAACAAATCACATGTGGCAAAAAATAACTGTGCTAACTCTAAAATTGCCCCTTTCTTCAACCAAAACATGCACACATTAACTGTTTGTCCTAAATGAACAAGAAAAAGGCTGCCCCTGCATTACTCTTCTTCACAACCTACTGTGTTTCATTATGATTCTGGCATTTATTTCACTATTTAAATTTAGCTTTCCCACATGAACTCAGAGTCATCACTCTTCCAGTGTTTAAATTACATAAGAAATGAAGAAATTTGAAAATACGATACTATCAACATCTGCATTAAAAAAAAAATCCATTAAAAATTCCTCGGCTCTCATTATTTTATTGTAATTCATGAATACTTTGTGGTCTCTGATCCTGTGCATTAAAGCTTTTCTCAGCTCACATGGAAAGGCTGAATAACAGTATATGACCACAAGCATCCATGAGTTAGTGACATATTTTGGTTGATGTTGAAAAAGTTAATTATGTGCCAAATTTTCGTATATAATGAGTCAACGACTCCCACCTCGTGAGCCAATCTGAACTGCCTCAGCCCTGAGGAAAACATCCCTATATTGGGAACTGAAGTCAAAGCAACTGCATCCAAACACCCACAAAGGGAGAGGAACAGCCAGACCTGGGGCATTCTGTTGGCTTGACATCACCTGGGACTTCGGCTGACCAGAGAAAATATCCTGAAACCAAGGGAGGGCTCTGCCACGGAGGTAGAGATGTGCCACTGGTGTGACAGGGCTTTCCTCTTTCTCACAGGAGGTAGTACAAGAGATGGGGTCTGGAGGGCAGGCAGGGTGCCCTGGCCACCGTGAGGAGTGGGATGTGAGAGAATGGGAGGTGGGGGAGTTGTGCTTCTCCCAAAATAAAAACCTACTTTTCAGGCCACAATGACATTATGGTCCAATATGCCCATGTCAGCAGGCCACTTGTTTTTAAATCCTTTTTCTCTCTCTGTGGTGTTTCTTTCAATGACTGAGCAAAATGCTTTCTTTTTAAGGGAAAAGTTGAGTGCCCAGAAACCCAGAGGCTCCAAAGAGCTGAAGAGAGAGCCTGCAAGGCTGCCAGGTCTTGGGCTGTGAGGTCCTGTCTGCGCCACACCAAAGCACCAAGACCTGACACCTCCATTCAGGACTCCAGCCATTCACCGTGCAGGTTGCTCTGTTTGGTTCTTCACCCCATGCAGCAGGCTGGGTCCCACCATATGCCCCCTCCTGTTCTTCTCTGCCCTGGCAGAGCAGAGGAAACGAAGAGGTGTGAGAAGATGCAGGGGAGTTTTCTTTCTCCCCTTCCTGAGCAAGATGTCTTGGGAAGAGAGGAGGTAGAAGAACTACTGCTCGCAGGTGAGCTGTGCTGGGACTGGACCCTTTGCTCTCTCTACCCATCTCCATACTGAAACAGCCCCCAAGAAGGAGGGAAGAGTCCTGCCTGCTTGTGCTGGATTTCCTGAATGGTTGTTCTTCAGTGGAAGGTGGGTAAATGGGGATAGCATCCGCTCCAAGAGGATTCCTACCCCTCCTGAGCTCATCTCCAAGAGTCCTGCACACAGCTCATCATTATGTAAAAGTCACACCAGCTCCAGGTGAGAATTCATGATCCACATGGAAAGCTACAGGGATTTGCAACACTGGCAAAGGTCCACAGCTGAAGAAAATTAACCCATCCAACCACCCTGAGCAGGTTCATCGTACAGTTTGTCCCCTCGCATCCACTCTGCTGAAATATATTCTACAAGCATAACAAATGAAAGGAAGATAGAAAAAAAGGAAGTTCTGAAACTGGACCAACTGCCTGGAGAGACCTAGGACCAAGGACAATCTCTGTAAATTATGTTGTGTCTGTGCGGACAAGCTGTGGCATGCTCAGACCTCCTCAAAGCATTGTATCATAATAATTTGTTTTTAAGAATAACAAGGCTGAAGGCCCATGATCCACTTTTAAAAATCATTGTAAAAGTAGGATTTAATTAGTTTTCTTAATCAAAAAGAAGCAGAATGAATGCCAATGTTAAATATTACAAGCACTAAATCTAAACCACAAAGTTGGTGACTGACGTATACGCAGTCTCAGACTGCCTCTGCTTAACCAGCGTGTCCCTCTCTGGGTAGGCAGCTGATGAAAAACCTGAGTTACTGACTGAAGGAGGAGTGGGGGGATTGCATTTGGGTAAATCGACACTCTGCTTTTATAATTAAAGTTTAAAAACCCCAACATCCAGGCACAGGCACTAATGCTGAAATGTGATCCCATAAGCTATAAAGTATTCCTATCCAGCCTCTAGCAGCCCTGTCTCAGCAGCTGGTTTCTGTGCCCTAAAGCACTCTTCCAGCCTGGGAGCTGGATGCCACTGCCATTTGTCATCACTGTGCTCCTTGCTCCTTGTCTCCACTGACCTGACATTCCTGACAGAGACTTCATGCCTGCTGCTGGCTTGCGCTCTGAGAGATCCTGCTGGCCTGAGCCACGAAGCTCCTGGGACCTTTGCTGGGGCAAGGTTGCTCCCTCATGGTTCCAAGCTCCTGGGACCCTCATTGCTCCCTCACAGTTCCCAGTGCACGGCCAAGAGTGAATGCCACAGGAGCAGCCATTAAACAGTAAAATAAACAAGCAGAAAGCAACATTCATAAGATTGAATGAAAAAGGACAGAGCAGCGTTTAAAGGGCCTCCTCCTCCTCCTCCTCCTCTTCTCCCCATAACGCAGGCACTCGGGTCATATGAAGAGCTAACTCATCTCTTACAACACAGTTTTGTTTAGAGACTGGATCACTCCCTCCAGCAGGAGAGCCAAGTCTCATTAAGGGCTGTTTTCCAGGGGCAGCTGGCATCTTCCGGCAGAATTTAAAGCAGATTAGGACTTTGGACATGTCTACAAAGGCAGATCCAGGAATTGTGTTCAGTGTTTAATTCTTTTGATCTTCCAGCTCTTACAAGCTTGAAAGGGCAGTAAATATGGGCACTGGTGATTTAACTGAGGAAATAATAGTAACACAATAATTGAACTTAGATGGTATTTTTTAATCTGCAGCTTTCCAGCTCTTTTTCAATGGAAATAAAGAGCACAAAGCCGGAGGATGTGATGCAGCCTTGCAGGAAGACCCCCTGCTGTCACACACATCAAATCCCTTTCATAGCTGTGCCCAGCTCCAGGTTAAAAGTCATTTCTTTTCCTACCCAGTACTCCTGTGGAGAAGCTCTTTCAGGACCTCACTGCTGCAGTGATTAGCAGCAAACATAATTTTAGTTGTGCATTTTTTCATCCCAGTCTCCTTCATCAGTAGAAATAACTACATGCCCTTGTGTCTTTACTCTCCCACTGGATGTGCTTATGGGCAGATATCATGGCCAGTCTTTGCCCTTCCAGGCAGAAGATAAGCTCATAATGCCTCCTCTCACAAGTTCTCCATTCCCCAAGTGTCCTTGCAGCACTCCACAGCTCTCCCCATGGGAAGCCACCCTCTTCCACTCATCCTTACATTCTCCCATGCAATCCATATTTCCTAAATGGCATCACATCAGTGCGGTAATTAAAATAAAAAATAAATAAAAAAAAAGCTTATGCATTCATTCCTAGCCAGGAGCAATCAGTCATACAGTTCTACCGCTCTTAGGTGGAGATGTGAATCTCTAATCTTTCCTGTTGCAATTTTACAGGCTCAGATTCAGCAGGAGCTGTGATCAAAGCCAGGGTATCTGTTTCTCCTCTGAGCTGATAGCTCTTCTCTACTCACAAGAAGGAGGCCCTAGACTCCAGCACCCACAACCTAGCCAGGTTACGATGACAAGAGCTGAGAAACCACCATGGCTTGCCCACTGTCTCCCCTGGAGAGTTCTCAAATTTGCTGAAGACCAGCAATGGTAAGTCCCAGTCAAAAGGAAAAGAGTGGTAGCAACATATTGAGGGTACATGTAATGATACCCTTTTACTTAGTTCATTTGTGTTCCCAACTTCAAAGTCACAAGCTACTTGAGAGGGTTTTTTTGCAAGTAAAGAAACACAGTATCAACTCCTTCCAGTCACAGTCTGGCCTCCCTAGCACTTATGACGAAGCATATTTGGGAGCCAAAGCAAGCAAACAGAATGATTCATTTATCCCACAGCTTAGCAGATGCATGAATCCTCTATAATTAAGGCAAAACAGGACCTCTAAGGCTTTAGATGAATATTACCATTCAGGCCCTGTGAGACAGAAACACTGGCAATGTCTCACTGTCTGCAACAAAATCAACACTTGCATTTCTAAGAAATTTAAGTACATAAAAGTGAAGTTCGGGCAGCACTACTCAACAGATGACAAACTAGTAAAACCAGTGAGAAAGAGAGGACTACCTTCACTTCTTGTCAAGACTGAGAGATCGACTTTTTCAGCATGTTACAAAGGAGTTTGGTGTTTACACCTGAAGCTGTCGTCAGGTTCTGAGACAATTTAGACTGGTGCAAAAACCTAGAATTGGTAGGAGGGACACACAACTCTGAGAGCCAAACTACACTTTGCAGTTAAAGATTCAGTAATGGATGACTCTCTGAAGTTCTCACAGGTGAACTTGGATCTATACGAGATTTTAAAAGTTTCCCCATCATTATTAGGTGCCTGGCTTTCCCTGAAGGACCTTCAGGAAGATAAAGATATGTCCTTCTTGAAAACTGACTGGTGTTGTATTTCATCCACTTTACTGAGCTCTTTACATCATGTGTACCAGCTAATGAATAGACTGCTATAGGCTATAATCTCCAGTGCAATGAACACACTGAAACAGACTGAAGAGTTATATATATTTTTAGTGGTTTTCTTATCGACAGCCTGTGTTTGCCCACGAGCAGCAGGCTGGTTTTATGATATTTAATTTGCACAGAACACTATTTTTTCCATCCTGCTGCCGCTACCCAGCAGTGCCTGCTCGGAGCAGCTGGGGGCTGGCTGCAGCGGGAGCCGGGCTGGCCGAGCCCTGCGGAGGGGCTGGCAGCCCCCCGCCCTGCGCGTGCCTGGGAGCCCCCGGCTTGCCTGCAGCTGCACAGCAGCCTCCCTCCTCGTCCCAGGGAGACTCTGCACACTTCAGCCACACACACACGGCAGCTCTTTCTGTTCTTCCCATAATAGCTGTGGTCCATGAGCCACAAATGTTTGCCCAAGGCATTGACCGGACATTGTCAGCCTGTCTCCTACATTGGGTCCCACAACACACACCTCTGTGCCTGCCTCCCAGCCTCTCACTCACTGTATTTTCATTTAGCGTGAGCCTGTATCCTTGCTCTGCACAGGGAGCTTCCAGTGTCAAAGTCATTTTCCAAGAAAGACCAGCAGCCTTGACTATGAGTCTATGGGCTTGAATCCATTTCCTCTCCAACAGCCTTAAATCAAGCGGTCCCCAAACAACCATTCCTGTAATCCAGGGTGGATTCATCTCACTTCGTCTTAAACTGGTGGAAAAAGACAGGCATCTCTAGTGGGCAATTCATCACATTTATTTTAGACACCAGAGATAACTGTTTCTCCACTGAGTGGAGAGGAAACATCAATGGCTAGCTTGGACCAGCTGTGCTCCTTTTGGCTTGTCAAAGGCTGGATGAGAGGCACTCCACCCTCAGCTATCTTTGGCAGCTCCAAGGTTATGAGCAGACAGGGAGTTAGCTTCAAAACATGAGATCTATTCCTTACTTTGTTTTGCTCTCCTGGGTCTCTTGCTTTGCAGACTTGAGTCAGAATCATCATCAAACACTTTCATCAGCTATTCTCATATTTAAAGCATTATTCCTGGCATTGGTATTTCATGGGTTTCTTGTCCTCCTGCATGCACACCTTCCCTCCCAAGCTACTAGAATAAAAAAAACGTAACCTTCTTATCTTCATCTGTCAAGATTGGCTCTGTACACATATTCAATTCTTATTGCCATTTGCGCTCACATTTATTTAAGGGTTTTGCTTGGGAATCAGCAGATCTAATTATCTGGTGCCTTCCAAATGACATTTACTATTTTTCAGGTGCTACTCTGGTCGAACATTAGTTATGCTGCCTATTTAGATGGATAGCTGACATCAAGATCACACAGGCTGAATAAAAAACCAAAATAATTGTTAGATGAACTCATGTTTCCTGAAATAAACTAATTCCATAGAAGCAGCTGCTGTCCTGGATGCTAACTCATGCCAAGACCATGGGACACCAGTATCTTCGCCTCTGTAGGTGTGCCTTTGAAATTGTTGCTGACAGATGAGCTCTCTGATAAATGCTATAAACCCACACAGTCCCAGGAACGAGGTGGCCTTGTCCTCCCTACATCATTAATTTTTCTGAAGAGAAACATTTTGGTGCAGAGCCTTGAATTCTTGATGTGAAGTGGTGTTCCCTGATACTGTATTTCTTTTCAAGTCCGATTATAAACTGGTACAAGTCCTCAGTCTCGGTTTGCCTTGAGGTTTAGGACATTTTCTCCTCCAAGTACACTGAGGTTAATGACTCTGAACTTCCCTGGATGGTGTGGAATTATTAGTAAAATTAAGGTTTATATGAAAAACGTAGCAGTGTTCACCCATTGAGGAAAAGCATGAAATCAAAAGGATCTCTGAGGATGGGACACAGCTGCAGCAGGCACGCGAGGAATCCACTAACACAGCAACTCCCTGCAATGTACCACAGAGGATGGAACGGAGTGGAGACTCCGTGGCCGTGCTCTGTGATGATAAAGTGGGAAGAAATGGTTCTCTAGAACTGATAAGCAGCTCATCTGGCCCCCTGAGCCAACAGGTTTTCGAAACCTCGCCAAAGTGCTATCCTCTCGTGAACTTTGCTCGTTTTAATATCATTTTAATACCAAAACACACCTCCATCACAAAGGCTACCTGCCTCCAAGGTGCGACCACCCCTCTTTGAGTCTGCGCTCTCGATTTTTCGTAAACTATACCTTTAAACATGAAGCGAGAGAATTTTACACCAATCATGATAAAAAGTATGTATGACTACAGTCACTCAAACTCCACCTTAAAGGTAGAAAGGATATAAAAATAGCCAGGGAAATGGGGGATTTTCGGAGAAGAAGATTTTCGGAGGAAAAGAAGATAGCACCGTGAGCAAGTCAAGGGAAACTCCACCTCAGACTGCCTCCGACAACCAGGACTGGCCAACGGGCTGAGCCTTGCTTCTCCTCCCCTTGGGACGCCTTGGGTGAGACTTAAACTAAGCGCTTTTCTCGGGAATAGTTACTCCCTAATGTCTATAGCCAGGCGGTATTATTTATAACCTTTTCACGTGTTTTATATTTGCACGTGCTTTGTTGCAGACACTCACTATCACCGGCAATTCAAAAAACCTCTATACCTGTTGCACAAATAAACTGCACTGTTTCAGTAGCCAGTTGTCACAGTTTCTTACTGAATGCGACCAAATGCGGCCGTGCCAGTTCATGAGCACGACTGGACTGAAGGTGCAGGCTGCTATTAGTGTGTCCAGAATCGTGGCAGTTTAATATACATATTAAACGCGACTG
>Ga0065711_1047194_pt1 | contig 12468 bp, 9 predicted proteins | sample Hoacrofraction12_FD_59098 | JGI IMG/M metagenome (GOLD analysis project Ga0065711, IMG submission 59098) | Hoatzin crop microbial communities from Cojedes, Venezuela - Epithelial fraction 12 v2 (version 2) | ecosystem: Host-associated > Birds > Digestive system > Esophagus > Crop | place... | reverse complement strand
GCAGAAAAGGACCTGGAACTGTTGGTTGACAGCCGGCTGAACATGAGCCAGCAGTGTGCCCAGGTGGCCAAGAAGGCCAATGGCATCCTGGCTTGTATCAGGAGTAGTGTGGCCAGCAGGAGTAGGGAGGTGATTGTGCCCCTGTACTCAGCCCTGGTGAGGCCGCATCTGGAGTACTGTGTTCAGTTTTTGGCCCCTCACTACAAGAAAGACGTTGAGTTGCTGGAGTATGTCCAGAGAGTGGCTGAGGGAGCTGGGGCTGTATAGTCTGCAGAAGAGGAGGCTGAGGGGGGACCTTATTGCTCTTTACATTTACCTGAAAGGAGGGTTGTAGTGAGGCAGGTGTTGGTCTCTTCTGCCAGGTAATTAGCAATAGGAAAAGAGGCAATGACCTCAAGTTGTGTCAGGGGAGGTTTAGATTAGATTTTAGGTAAAATTTCTTTACTGCAAGAGTGGTCAGGCATTGGAATAGGGTGCCCAGGGAGGTGGTTGAGTCCCCATCCCTAGAGGTTTTCAAAAAATGTGTAGATGTGGCACGTCAAGATATGGTTTAGTAGGCATGGTGATATTGAGTGGATGGTTGGACTCAGTGATCTTAGAGGTCTTTTCCAACCTATGATTCTATAATTGCAGAGAACATGAGGGATAAATGAGAATGGAAGTGGGATAATATTAGAGATGGATAGAATGGATGGCTTAGAAGGTCCACATCAGTAATATGTACACTCTTCACAGTTAATGGAGGGAGTAATTGACTACTTCATCCTCCTCCAGGTGTATATGCTAGTAAGTATTCTAATTCTTTCTTGGTTTTCTCCCCTTTCCCTCATAGGAGAAAAACAGCAAAATACAGTTTTCTGGCAAAATCTTCAGTATGACTCTGAATAAGATATTTGCTTTTGTTCTTTTTTCCTGTCCAAATTTTAGCGACGTGAGACCTCTCTGCTGTGAATGTCAGACACGCGTAGCTGAGTCATAGCGAACAAAAGGGAAGTACAGTTGACCTGCCATTGTTACAGTGCCCTCTTCACAGCTGTTTTTGTAACCCATATGAGATCTTTTCTTATTTGCACCACTATTCCTGTCTAGATCCGCCCACTTAGTTGTGTTGAAAAATGGTCCCTTTCTGTAAACCATCTAATAATTTACAATACAGAAAACTACAAGTACTCTAAAAGCTTAGATGCACATTTTGAAAGGTACTGAATGTCCAGCTTTTACTTACGTGAATTTCCCTGGGGATCAGAGACTTACTGTGGGCTGGAGAAGCACCATCGGTGAATGCTGAACTGGCATCATCCTACACCTGAATAATCCTGAGAAGTTGAGGACAGTGATAAGTGGGTTTTGCCTCTTTCCTGCCCTCTTGCACAGTCCCAGCTCTTAGGGATGAATGACAGTCACAGTGGGATACAAAGAGGAAGGGAGTGGACTTCAGAAGTAGATCCTTCCTGATGTTGCCTACATTTCCCACAAGTTCCACAGTGAGTTCTGTTTGCCATTAATTCTGGAGAGACATGTCCATGTTTATAAGTGTCTGTCTCTAAGAAATTACCATTAATGGTAAAGGGCATCCGCTAGGGTGAACTATTCAGATATGCTGTATTAGACCATTTGAAGAAACAAATTCTTGCTTATTAATGTGACGACAGTATGTGTAATTTATATACAGATGGTTGGGAGGAGTTGGGGAAGACCATAGGTAGGCAATACAAATCTGTTACTTTTCCTTGTGTGCAGTTCACCATGTAGCAGTGTCTGTAAAATATCAGGTAGACAGAAAAATTGCCCTCCGAAAGAAACAGTATGATAGCAAAAGATGAGTCATGTTATTGCTAGACAACACTATTCAGTTTGTGTTTTCTCCCACTAACAAGTGGAGATCTGGTTCAAAATTGAGAAAATGCTGTGAGAGAGGAGGACAAGATGTTACAAGAGAAAAGAATTATTAGAATGATATTTTCAAGCTAGCGATCTTGTCTTTTGAAGCGCAACATTACAAGTGCTTTGCAACAAAAGGGTAATGAATATAAACTCTTGACTCAATTTTTAGAACCTTTGTTTTTTGTTTGCTTTGTAAATCCTTTAATTCCCTCACTCCCACCTACCTTTTCTGAAGACTTCATGGGTGCAATGGTGTAAAATTAGCTGCTGATTCATTGGAAGGAAGCTCCAGGAAACAGATGATATATTTTCAGACTAGACTTTCAAAACAATTCCCCAGCAGATCAGATTTATTCTGTATTGGGTATTCAAAAGGGAAATAGTAAATTAAGTTGCTGTGTCCCTTGGCTGAGGAACAAACCAATTTGAACTGAATGCGTTATGCTGGAGGAGAAAGGGCAGTATTTCTCTGGGGTGGGCTGTGGCTGAAGTTGTTCACTTTGTCCTAGATTCTGGAGTGAGCATCTAGAGAGGAGATTTCACGTAGCTCTATAATGAATGATGTTTCGAAGAAGCTCCTTCAGGAACACTAAAAATATCTTGCTCTATTTAGCCTTTTTTCCTGTTCTAAACAAGTCAGTTGGCTTGACAGGGAAGACTTTTGGTAAAAAATTTAAAATAATAATAACAAATTGGAGGTGTGTATCTTTGCATCTGTATTAGGGATATAGGACATTACTGCCAAGAAAAATCCCAGACTTTCAGCTGTAATGGCATCTTCAGTCCTGTATTTACAGTAGCCTTTGTTTTTTCCTGAAGTAGACATACTAAGGACAAGGTTTATCCCTGTCTCATGTTTTTCCGTGCGTTAGTAACACGTATACTTATTCACAATGTATTTTCCTTCCATATAACATGACAGTGTGTGTATATACTGAATCATTGCACCATTATTTTCTGACCTTTTGTCTCTCATAGCTGATGTAACTATAGGTTCTGGTCAGATTTTGACGATCATGTAGGAAGAAAGTATTTATTCCTCCTTTGAAATAGGAGATGGTATATGAACACCGGCATACAGATCGCCATGGACCCTCTTAGTACCTGCACAAGAGGTGAGGCTGAAAGTGAACGCAAAGTTCACTGGAAGGGACAAGTGGGGTGTATGATGGCACGAGGGTGTGGGTAGCCTCGTTTGAAGTAAAAGTAGCCAAGAGGATTATTTGAGAAAGTTGGAGGCCTATACTTCCATCCTGTTAGCTTGTAAGCTTATCTCTACTCTTTAATTTTCATTCTTTTTTAAGTGAAAATATCTTATTTGATATTTCCCATTTTTGCTTTGACTTTTCTGCACATGCTTTGACTCAGAAATATGCAGAACAGGTTTTCTTTGATAAGAATCCTGAAGACAATTTTTATGTGACTCATTTTCTTGAATTTTTTGCTGTGTCTGGAAGAAACTTCATGGGTTTTGAAGACAGAGAGGACTGTTGGGATGACCTCATCAGATTTCTTCTGTAAGACTTCCTTGAACTATTTCTGTCAGGAACTAGAGGAAGTCTTTAAAAAAAAATCAGGGCAAAAATCTTCCAGTCTTGATTTTAAGTAGAGATTTCCTTTACTAAAAATGAAAAAAGTTGCTTTGATTTGTTGAATTTTAGAGAGCCATTCAATACATAGCATTTTAAGGTGGTTCTGATTGTTCATCTTTTTAATTTATAATCTTGCTAACAAATTTGTTTCATGAGCAATAGGGTTAGGAGAGCCAGCATTTGCTATGGATATGTACCCTTTCAATATGTTTTGCTCTTCCCTCCTTCCTAGGTACTCCTACATATTCCAGCTGAGCAAGGGACTGCTGCACCATGCTAGTTCAGAAGGGTGTTGACTGCCCAGATGTCAAATGGACTGGCTGCTGAAGGTTTCTGCCTGCTTTTGCTCAAGGGGAGACCACTAAATGAAATCTCTTAGCCACAGTTTTTTGATCTTTGAGACTTCTATCCAGCTTCTAAAGTTGAAATTACCCAGCCAATTCAAAGCTGTCTAGGGAGTGGTACAGGCAGGAGGGGAACAGCCAGACTGGTGACGGTCACGTCTAAGACCCATTCCCTTCAATGTCTAGCTGACATCTGGTAAAATCTTAAAAGGTGTAAGTGTGAAAGATTTAACAGTTCTAATTATGGCTCTGAATTGAGCCCATGAATTCAGATGTTCCCTAACTTTGTATTTCATGTAAGGTACAAACTTTGCAGCTGGCTCCAATTCATGGAGGATGTGAGCATGATTATCTTTGAGAAGTTTGAAGTTGGACTATGTATATTGGGCTCTATTTAATTATATTGTCCATGTCTTTCTCTGCCAATACAGTATGATTTTCTCTCTGGGCTTTTTCATGATAAATGGAGTGTCCTGTCTTTCAAATTTGTTTCCAAAAACCAAATGTGTTGTATTATTTCATTTAGCAAATCTAACATAAATTGATAATTCAGTACCATGTGGTCATGGTAGACATAGAATTTCACAGACATTAAAATGTTTTATAGCTTTTGGATTTGCTGAGAACTATAATTATAAGAGGCACCAGACATTAATGAGCATAGAAACTAAACTGCTGCTATGCTGCGGAAGGAGAAATTATTCCTCCAGGTCATGGATGAAGTGAAGTGATGAAGCAACAAACTGAAAGGAGTCGACAGCACACTGCCCACTGGCAATTACTTATGGACTGTGACTATAATGATTTTCCATATGTTACTAAAAAGACCTTCCATCTTTATTATAGACAGAACTGGCAATAATAATAAGAATTCATCTCATTACTGAAGGTAGAGTCTATTTGGGAAGTTATCAACATTAATTTAATTCCTCTGCTGGAGATTTAAACTGGCACAGGCAACTATGCTGGTGATTTAAACTGGCACAGGCAACTATTACTTAGGTCATAAGAGTGAACTGCATTGCTCTTGTCCTAAGATGGCTAGCCAGTCTGTTGCACTTCATGTGTACACATTATATTTACAGTACTGTGTTGTTGCCGGTGTTGATGATCTGGAGCACTCCTGCCCGAAGGAAACAGGTTTTAGGAAAGTAAGCTATTTCACGAGTCTCTGCCTTTTTCACACACAGAAATAAAAGTAATAATAGCCTTGGCTGGCTTATGCAAGGGGCCATTAAAATAATCAAATAGAGAACATCGAACTCACATGTTGGAAGCACAATTATGAAAGGAAACTGGATTAAAAAATAGTTGTTGTCATGTCCAAAATAGTAGAAGGCATATGAGTGTGTCTGTGACTGCTGTTAGATGCAATAGCATTTTTAAAGGTCTACCATTTAATCCAGTAACAGGGAGACAGCCAGATTAACAAGAAATAAGTAATGTCATCCTCTTTCTGGAATTGACTTTAAATTCAATTGTGAAAGTTGTCCTGTGGCTTGAAAGGGAGTGTGATTATGCTGAGCATGTGTGAAGATACCATTCTGGACTACATCCTATGTATATGCAGGTAAGACATGCTATATGTGTAATAAGATATGTGGAAAGATGTGTTATGTTCTGAAGCACATATGACAAACTTATTGATCTCATTTTGCAGAAATCCAAAGTGCATTATCATAAGGAGGAGGAGTTTGTGCTTTGTGAATTTCTGATTCCAAATTTCTTTTGAAATGTAAGTAATACATGAAGCTGCTGTCTTGGTTTGAGATCTGATTCATGAGAACCACTACGACTGTAAACAGGTTGACCTTTTTTGGATCTAGGATCTAGCTATGTTGGTCGAAGACACTAACATCCCTAACGCTTCAGCATGGCCCACCAGTTGCAACTTGCAGTATGCATAGCTCTTCACTGGCACATAAAAAGAAACTGTCTGAATATGCGGCTGTGCTCTCGTGAGTCTTGGGTCAGTAATTGTTAGCATGCAGATGGTGATGAGCACCACAAGATGCTTCCATTTTTAGCTTGCTTGGCTCTTGACAAAATTAATACCTTTGTACAGCTTAAGCAACTCTGGATTTCTCTTTGAAATCTGTAACTGAGCAAGATCACTAGAAATTCACTCGCAGAAGTTTAAGGTTTAACTTTCAGGTTGGTATTAAAGCACTGGTGTAGTTTAGGAAATTTTTTTGTTTTCAGCAGTAGTCGTAATGTGGCCTCTTCCCTGTGCTTGCATGGGTGTTTGGGTGGTTTGGTTTTCAGATCCTTTTTGCCACACACAAGCATGATGCACGCAGTTAGCTCTAAGCAGTATGAAGGTGTGAAGAAGAGGCCAAGAGCAGAGTTGGCTTAAGATGACTTGTGCACTATTATTGCTGAAAGTGTAACCACAAGCTCAAGCTCGTGCTGCTTCTTGTAACAAGTCCAATTTCAGAGGTTCTGGTTTCTCCTTGGGCGATGGCTATGGGAGAGAAGGCTAAAAACACCTTAAAGGTATTTTATAACTTAAAATACTATATATGTTGAATTTGCTGGAGTTATGACTCTGCTTTACATGACAACTTTATAAAGAAGTGAGGAAAACAGAAGATCAGATTCTTCCAGGCTTTGACAAACTGATTAGAAGGAGGACATTATCAATGATCCTTTGTCCTAACAGTGTGACCCTAAGAAAGGCTCTGTGGAGGTCTCTCTGGAACTTGGTTTTGTTGAAAATTTACACAATTTGGATGATGCTTTTAAAGTTTGTAGATAACACCCAAACTGAACCGACTGAGGAACAATTAAAATTTGAAGAGAAATTTGAAGAAAGAGTCTGGAGAAATGGGAAATAGTTCAGCAGGAGTAAGTGCAGAGGAGAGATGACTTGAACAGGCAGCAGCACAGATGCAGGACAGAATAATGTAGGTAGCTGTTTAGTAGAAAAGAGTCTGGTGCTGTCATAGATAAGCAGCTGAACAGGAACCAACAGAGTTGTGTGATTGCAGGGAGGGAAAAAAAGCAGGTGTTATAGAAGGGTGTAAAAAGACACAGATTTACAAGCTTCAGAAAATGAGCCTTCTGGTCTCACATTACCCTCCTGGGTTTAAGGTTTGGATGCAGCTATAGGTCAGTTGGGAAGAAGAACTAAAATAGATGTTTAAGAGATTAAAAAAAGATCTACATGGAATACTGAAATCAGGCTTTCTTAACCTACGTGAGAGAAGCATGAGAGAGGAAATCACAGTTTTGAAGTATGTATCAAGCAGCTGCAAAGACGAAAGGATCAATCTGATAACCATGTCCCTGGTAGTTAGAAGAGGAGTTAATGGGCAGAAACCAGCACAAGAAAGGCTCAAGTCAGTTTTTCTACTGGTAAAGATAGACAGACGGTAAAGCACTGGCAAAAATTGCCTGGGGAAGCTGTAAAGGGCCTCCATCTCTTGATCTCTTTTAAATATCTGCAGATTTATAGGAAGAATGAAGGATATTTTACTGTCTTTGGATACGCTGTGTCTTTTCTCTCCTACATCTGAGGTCCTTACACATAGAGGGATGCCAAAACTGTACAGGCTGATCAGAGAATAGTTCATAGCTTAGTATGCGTATCCTTGGCTTGCAAGCTGCATGTCACTGGATCCCCCTAGCCTTACACTAGAAGCCACAGTGTATGTTTCAGAATACAGGCAGATTTGTGCAAACCTAGTGCTCGTTTATCTTGTGGCTGCCTAATAATTGTAGGGTATTTTCCAAGGCAATGCCAGCATTTAGCTAGTTTTAGTTTGAATGAGCAAACAAATCCATCTTTTGGAGCTGACAGAACAGGACTGCGTAGGAAATTATTTGTGCTGATGTTGTTGAAATAGCGAAGATGCCTGATGTGCCTGGTGCAAGAGTCTGAAAATGTTACATGAGAAAGCTGCTGTCACTAGACCTCAAAAGAAAAAGATAGTAACCATGCTGACTTTCTGAGGCGAGTCTATTCTTGCAATGACAGCTGCAGAAAACCATGGTGAGACTTTCCTTGTCTCTTCAGTTAGTCTCCTGACCCCTGAGTTGGAGTCTGTTTGCTTGTTTCTGTTGCAAGCTGGGGAAAAGAAGTTTTTGTAGCAGAAAACTGTATAGTTTAGAGTGCACTGGTGGTGTAGAAAGTGCTACAAAACAGGCTGTGCACTCAGTGCAGACTGAGGCCACGTGCTGTCTCCTGCCTCGCATGGAGCAAAAGTAGATGGTGTTGTAATGCTGGTGATGAGAAATGATGCTTGCAAATGGTCACAAACTAGCGGTGCACCTTCCTCCTCACCAAAGCCATTAGAGCTGATGGCTTTCTTCTAGAGGACAGTAATGGTCAAATGTGTTAAGGGACCAGACCGTTAGTGGTCATAAGCAATTGTGAAGCTCTAAGCGGCAGAAGAATCAGGCATTGCGATAAGGTATCTCTTTCTGGAATAGATATCACAAAATTTATTGAACAAAATTCCCATGGAGAATGCTAAGAGGCTCTGCTCAGGGCTGACCCATCTGCCTGATAAGTGAGCCATGTATTTGTTATATGATGACAGACACAGGACCCATACCATGATTAGGGAACAAGGAGCATCTGAGAAGTAGTTGACAACAGGGTCCAAAGCTTCTGCAAAGTGCTCTCAGGTGTACTGGAGTCCTAGCATGGCTGGAGAAGTGGTGGCTCTGGGTCTCCTCAAGCTGGGGATTCAGGTTGTACCATGGCTTCTGCATAAGGAAGGTGTTGCCCCTACACAGGGTTCCTGCTAGAATTGCTTGGAAACCACAGGCTATGGCTGCCTCTGTCATGATTTGTTGAAGCCTTAGTGAGCAGCCTTTTTTAGTGACCGCAGATCTGTATATCTCTCCACCCACAGAATCACAGAATGTTTGGGGTTGGAAGGGACCTCTGTGGATCATCTAGTCCAGCCTCCCTGCCAAAGCAGGGTCACCTAGAGCAGGTTGCACAGGACCTTGTCCAGGTGTGTTTTGAATATCTCCAGAGAAGGAGAATCCACAACCTCTCTGGGCAACCTGTACCTTTTCTATTCTTTTGCTGCTTATTACCTTCATCATGTAAGAAATCTCACCTTTTCTTCTCATGCATGTGGGTAAAATCTCTGTGAATGAGACTTGGATATGTCTCTTCAAACGAAGCAGTGTGTTTCAATGGGATTTTTTAGATACTTCTGAAATGAGTGGAAGAGATTATGGCTGTTGAGCCTGAGTAAGCGTTTGAAAGTCTGCTCTTCAGAGGTTTGTGATCCGGTTTATTTCATCTTCAGTCCTAGCACAGTTGCCATAAGGGCTTGAAATTCAGGGGGAAGTTCCCTGTGGTTCTTATGTTATTGTCATTTTCTTATATCAGCCTTTATTGCCTTTCTCTGAATTTTGCTTACTTGATGGATTGCATGATTAGACCTATGTGGGCATCTTATATTTCATAATGAAACACACAAAGGTGGTGGAATCTAGCAATAATAAATAAAACTCAGCAAGATTTTAAGTGCATAGCACACATTTTCTGCTTTAGAGATCTGTGTCGTTCTGAGCCTTTGGCAGATGCGCCAGAAACTATTGCAAGTTTGTGTACCCTGCTGTGATATGGGGAATTAAACTGGTAACATATTTTGAATGACACCAGTGCAGTAGTGCATAGCTGATATCTACATCTAATATTGAGCTGGAAAAGAGCAAAACAGTTTTGTAACTTGTTCAGTAGGTACTCGATGTAAAGCACTCCTGAAATCTAAATGGAGATCAGCAGATTTTGAGATGTACTTGACTATATTGCAAATAGCTTACACAAAACGTGGTTTCTAAAAGCGGTTACCAAGCTGCAGTTTAGAGTTGGTGAGTCTTGTTTATTCTGTATTGTGGCTTTTCTGGCAAAGTGAGGAACTGGGCTTGTATCTAAAGCCTCATTAATAAAACATGGCTATATTAGTATTTTTATTATTTGTCTGTAAATGCCAATAGTCAGGAACAATTAATAACTATATAGAAAAACAAATCCAAGTCATGGATACATTTTAATCTCCAACTGAGGGTCCTGGATGTTCAGTGGAACAAAATAAATAGGATCACCTTGCATACACACTACCCTTCTTCCCTTTGTCCTCTTCCCACATCTCCCCTCTCCCCCAGAAAAGGAAAGAATTAGGGATGTTTTCTGTGAAAATGAAACATTTCCTTCAAGACTTTGTGAGACTTCTAGTTGATGAATGTGATGAACATTATATAGAACCATTCCTGCTAAACTTGATGTATTTGTGTATTTCCATTCATCTCTATGGGACTATTCCTGTGCTGGATTTTTGGTCCAGCACTTACCAGTTTGTTCACTTGTAGTCTGGAAAGCTATTATAATTGTTACAGGAGAATCAGAAGAGAAGATGCAGTATCTGAAGCTAAGAAATAGGCCAACGTAAATTCTTAAAAGGTCTTTTTGGAATACATGTAGAAGACTGGAGCACCTATGACTCTACATCTGCAGTAGTGAGGGATTTAACTGGTGCTTTTCATGTTTCAGTAACAGAAATAGTCTTGAGTGGATGGTGCTGTGGTGTGACGGAGGACATAGCCAGTACTAAAGCTGTCTCTGCTCTCACTGTAGAGTAAGGCAGCACAGCTTCAGTGCAGCAGTGTTACAACTTGCACCCCAGAATTGGGCAAGCTGGAACAATTCTGAGGCTGCACGGTTCACAGGCTGTAAGTTCAGAGCATGGAAAAAGATATTTCTGCATATATAAAGATAATTCAATGCAATCCATCTTCCAGGCTTTTCTGTTTATTAAAAGGAGAGTGCAAAATATAAATCCTTCTCTTGCTGGGAATAATTATCTCCAAGTTTGGAGAAGCAGAATGAAAAGTCTGAGCAAGATCTTCACTTTATTGAAACTTCAGTTACTTTTCTCTGCACTGCTGGTGGTTTATCTAAAATGCGTCACCACTCACTGGATTCTTGCGGCTGAGAATAAAGTCGATAATGTAGATTAGTGATTTTGTGTCTACAATGGTGTATGCATGTGCACATAAACATATATAGACACCATTGAGACAAGTTTCATGGACCCAGTTCTGCAAATAATCTGCATGGAGATTTCATTTCTCACTTTGCCATAGTTACCAACTAATCTGTCAGATTTGTCAGGTTGCTGTTTACTGATGAACACTTTCTTGTGACATCCAGATTTATAGTTCTGATCCTTTCATTTTCAAACATTGCCCACAGTGACACTAAAGACTAAGAAAATACACTGCCACTTAAATGCAAGTGTTTTGCTGGAGTGGAAAGCCCACTTTTCTTACCCTGTCTTAGAATGATCCTGAAGTGTCATAATGATGGCAGTCAGCCACTTTAATGTTGCAAAAGGTACGCTATGGAGTAAGTTGCTAACATTATGGTATTAAAATAATTTTGGTAGATCTCTGCATCCTCTGTAATTACTTCTCTGTGAAGCTATGGATTTAGAAGGTATCTGTCAGCTGCTTCTGGTACTGCTGGAGGTGGTGGTGTGTAGTTCTGCAGTGTGGTGTGATTCTAGCTACACTGCTGCTCCAGTCAGACATGGACCGCATTTGCTCTTACATAATATAAAATATAGTACTGTGTTTTTTGAGCACCTCTCTTGAATCTCAACTCTTCAGCAGTAATTGAAAACAAGTCCTGTGTCTGGTTTCCTCTTCCCTAATACTGGTGTAGTAAGTGGGCAGCAGAAAGCTAGGAGCAGGAGAGCTTTTGGGTTAGTGCGAGCAGAGCTATGGATATCGGAGACCAAAAGAAAGGGAGCAGAGGGATAGATTTCCCCTTTGTGCCTCTGGCAAACATGAAAATTGTTGTGCTCTTGCAGAAACTTGGTTTGCTTTTTACCCATAACTTGGGGATTATGGATGTGAAAACAATGTGGAATATTTATAAAATGCATGTGCTTAGGAAAACTGCAAAAGATCAAGAGAGTAAAGATGCTTGTGTGGAACTTGTTTATTTGAACCCGATATCATCAAGATGCCTACAGGACTCTGTTATTGACAGGTGACTGAATGACCTTGGCTACTGTGGATACCGAGGACTCAGCCGAGTTCTTGCACTTTCTGCTGGGAATCTCGATGATAGGGTTTACAGCTGGAACAGGTTATGAGACTTTCCATAATACAGGCCCTCATCCTTTTAGGGCTGCTTGGAGAGGACTTGCTTTGGTAAGACTTTTCTTGTACTTTTCTTTCAGTTCAGTTCTTGAATGTGAGGTCCCAGTCTGTCCCTCTGCATTTTACTCATAGAAGTGATCAATGCAATACTGAAAATTTTTGTTTCAGTGGAGTTGCCCATGTGATTCTTTACAAGATCAGGGCTCCAAAGTTTTGGTTTCCCATTCTCTAAAAAGATATTTTTTTGATTCAATGCAAGATCACAGAATCACAGAATGTTAGGGTTTGGAAGGGACCTCTGTGGGTCATCTAGTCCAACCCTCCTGCCGAAGCAGGGTCACCTACAGCAGGATGCACAGGACCTTGTCCAGGAGGGTCTTGAATATCTCCAGAGAAAGAGACTCTACCACCTCCCTGGGCAGCCTGTTGCAGTGCTCCGTCACCCTCAGAGGGAAGAAGTTCTTCCTCATGTTCAGATGGAACATCCTGTGCCTCAGTTTGTGCCCATTGCCCCT
>Ga0065711_1008628_pt1 | contig 12468 bp, 10 predicted proteins | sample Hoacrofraction12_FD_59098 | JGI IMG/M metagenome (GOLD analysis project Ga0065711, IMG submission 59098) | Hoatzin crop microbial communities from Cojedes, Venezuela - Epithelial fraction 12 v2 (version 2) | ecosystem: Host-associated > Birds > Digestive system > Esophagus > Crop | place... | reverse complement strand
ATCTTCTGAAAGATAGACTTTTATTTATTGGCTGCATAAACACAAGTTATTTAAGCAGGAGCTGTAAATTATGATGAGGATAATTAATTTTTACAGAAACTAAACCTGTTCTCCTAGCTGAAAGACAGTGCATGGGATTAGTGCCGCTGAAAGGGCACCTAATACGTTAATTCTGAGACGGGCAAGAATCATTACTGGGACACCTCCTGTCAGCTAACCTAACACCTAGGTCTGTGCTATGATAAGGTACAAGCAGTATTAAAAATTATCAAAAAATTCCAATAATATTGCAAAAAAAATGGCAGCATAACTTAGAGCAGACATGGGGCTGCTCAGTTCCATTTCATTATTTTTTTTTTCCACATCTAGAATCAGAGTAGCACACATATATACAGACGTGATAAACCTGGACTTGTTGAAGGCAAATGCAGGTAAAGGATCTAGACGTCTTTTGTACATATATGCTTATCTTAACCTCCCTTTTTTAAAATATTTGAGAGCTATCCCACAGCCAGGCTATTTCAGGGGCTAAAAACGTGGCTGACTTCTTAGAGAGCGATGGGTGTATACGAACAGGAGAGCCCCAAGGAGAGCAGACAGTACCTGACCCTCTCCATCTAAACCACCCTAACTCCTGACCTGCAAGATGCACGCTTTTGGGACAGTATTCAAAGAGAGAAACTGCCCCTGGAAACCTGTATCTGCTTACCTGTGCTGGGCAGGCTGGGGTGGCCGCTGCTTGGACGCATAAGGATGTGTCACCGCAGCTGACCTCAAGGCTGTCAGCTAGAGATGAGCGAGTAGCGGGGTTCAGCTGACACCCGATTTCATTATACTTACTACATGGGTAGTTTATAAAGAGATGGCTGTCCCACAGTGGCCTGTTGTGGCTGATAACCTGCCATGTTAACCTGAAGATTTGAATACATTGAGGATTTAATACTACTATTACCAATATCTTGCCTTTTTTTTTTTTTTTACTTCAACTGCATTTCTATTATTCTTTAACCTTTAATTAGTGTCACACAATTAGCAGCGGTGCCTTCAAATGTATCTAGTAATTTATATTTTTAATAACATTTCTTCTTACAGACTTTCTTAGGTATTCTTTTCATTTGGCCTAAACAACTGAAGATCATGCTAGATACGAGTCACCTTGTCCCATGTCCTTGTTCTCATCCTCTGCGCTTGTCTGCTGTCACTCTATTACCTGTCACCAGTTTGAATTTGCTTCACAAAGGCAAAGTAGTTTAAACAATCCCCCGCGCTGAATCGAGGGGCACATGCTGTGGTTTCAGACAGACTGCGGCTAAGAGGATAACCCAGGATGGAAGGCAGAAAGTTAACCAGCTGCCCTCTTTCCAGCAGGAGTGCTCAGCTCCACTTAGGCTCGGACCCCTCAGAACTGATCCCGGATATCTGGCTTTAGAGATGGTGATAATCTGGGATTTCTTCCCTCAAAGCAATTCATTAAATTAAATCCAAGTTGCAGACCAATAGCTACCTATTATCCCACAGTGCTCCCAGTCACGTCCCACTCTAGCAGGATACAAGCCTTGCTTTCCTCAGCGTGCTGCATGGTTTCTCCATGTTTCTCCATCTCAGATGCATCTTCTGGCCTCAAATGCAAGAGAACCGGGTAGCCGATAACTTCTGCTTGTGCAGAGAAGTAGATCTTCATTCACTGGCGTATTCAGGCCTCTTCCCTTTCTGGCTTTGCTGGACCTGCATGGGTAAGCAAAGATTGCAGAATTAATCTCACAGTAAGAAAAAGCTATTACTGCATTCAAGAGCACCTTTTTCACACGCTGAGTTGTGGCACATGACTCAGTCTCACCTTACCGCGCTCTGGAGGACATCCCCAGGGATGCTGTGGGGACAGCCCTCACCAGTGCACACCTGCCCTCTGCCCCCCGGTCCCACCCATCACCTGCAGTGCCGCAGACCACGTAGGCAGCAGGATGAGATGCTCACCCTGCAACGGTGATGGGCTGAGAATAAAATCAGAGGTGTCTAATGTCTCACAGCAGTAACTAAGACTTCAGGCAGCCACTTGAGCAAAACTGATGCTGAAAAATGAATAAAAAGCATACGCACGTGCCGGTGAGCCAGAGCATCCTTTGCCTAGCAGCAGCTGGGCGCACTTCACAGCTAGCGAGAGGCCCTGAACAGGCAGCTTCAACGCCTTTTCCTCGCAGGGACGGCAAGAAGTCGGGTCTGGCATTCTCCAGAGGGACCTGCTGTCTCTGCTGTCCCCGGCCGCTCGCTCCCTGTCTGTGCGGCCAAGGGCTGGCCGGGGGAGCGGGCAGCTGGGCAACGCCACCTGCTTAGGCACCGGAGGGAGACCAATACCATGGTTCACACAGACATCTTTATTTTCATGAGAATGTTCTTTTTCCTGGGATGTGCTGGTAGACAGATTATACCCTACAGAACAGAGTTTAGCAAATTTTATATATATATATGTATATATGTACGCACATATATATAGTCTTGCAAAATTTCTTCTGCGTTTCTCCATGTGTCAGAACAGACGTTTACAACGAACCGGAGCGAAAGGGACACTGCAAGGTTTTGTTTTATTTTTCTTATCGCTAAAATAAAAGAGTGCTTGCATTTTTCTTCGACTCCATTGCCTGTTCTCCTGGTTATGCTTAAGCAAAGAGGCATGTGTATAAGCTTTCGGTTTTTGCTACTCCGAGATACTATCAGTGATGCAGGTAGAAGGTTTCTGAACTCCTGTTTACACAAGGGCCAGCCTGTCAGTTAGGTGTATGTCACTGCACTGAATATAAGAGCACCCCTGAATCAGCGATGCAAATAAATCATTAGCATGCAAATGCTAATGCTCACAGCACGGTTCAGCAGTTTAACAGCCTCTATGCAGACAGATACGTGTTTGTAACAGTCCCGCTTTTAAAAGTTTCCCTGTAAATTTTTAACCTGACAGTGTCCCTTAAGAAAGAAGTACACACTGGGCTTAAGAAAGGATATCCTCCTACAGATATTTTCTTTTTCTTATTAAACCCAACAATTATAAAATCATTCAACAAAATTTAAAAGAAATTGCTGTTGGAGAACAGCATTTGTAAGAGTGAAGATATGCGCTGCTGCTCCACTAACATGGCTTTAGTTATCACAATTTACATTATTTTGCACATTTCCTTAGGTCTTTCATGGCACCTCCGTGAAGAAGTTTGTTACACTGCTGCTACCACCATATCGGAGATGACACAAGGGCACAAAGATGCTTGTTCTCAACCTGTGTCACAGCCAGGCAATGCCAAAGGTCTGCACACAATGCTTGAGCCTTAGGATATCCAGACCCCCAGGCTGCAGCTTGGCTCGTGGTTGCTCGCAGCGTTGCAACGCATTCGAAGTAACAGGAAAACAAACATCGACAGTAACAGGCACGTTACATTTTTTTTGCATTATCATTAATCACATTCCTATTTTTCAGCAGATTGTTGCCTAAAATGCGTCAGAAATGCTTTTTTTAGAAAATGCTGGCACGAAGATGCAGAGTAATGTTTGTAACTAATGGAACAGTCAGACTAATGATTCGGAAGTTATTTAAACATTCACAACTTTGAGAAATTTTGCACAGCTGACAGCACTGACAGATAGTCTAACTGTAACTTAAGAGCCAGCACAGTAAGTACCTTGCACACACTGGCAGTAGGATTTATGACGGTATGAGATCAGAACAGCATACTATGTTTTATTTAGAAAGCCGTAGTAGTAAGTATTTGCCATAAATATTGCAAGCCCCATTTATAAGCAATGGGAGGCCTTGCAAGTTTACAAAGTAACATTCATGGAAAACATAAAAAACAAACCCAAAGACATTTCCATGCAGAGTATGATTCTCCCACAGTCACTGGATCTCTGTCGTCTGTTGGCTGGAGCACACGCGCTGCATAAACACGTGCTGCTCACGGAAAACCCTGCGGCCTCCCACGCACTGATGCATACCAGCCTCTGGCTGAGGTCAGTGGGATCAGACACAAACACAGGGTAATAAATGGCTTCACAAAGGCAGTGACTCTGCCACAGACAGAACTTTTAACTAGAGCTCTGTGAAAATACAAGTGTTGTGTGTCACTTTGCCCATCCTTCTATCTCGGCTACAACGGACTTGAAGCGGACTAGAGAGGCAGCAACCCAGGGCTGAACATCAGGCACGTGCAGGTGGAGTCCGGACTCCCGGAGACTGAAACCAAGCTGGTTATGCCTCAAGGGCAGAATCAGGGCCAGAGCGGCTTGCAGCGTCTCCCTCTCCGCCTAACGCACCCCCATCGTCACTGGGAGCTGAAAACTGACACTGGAGCAGAAAAGGAGATGCCAGAACTGCAGGGTCACTAGTGGGAGCCTGATTTCAGCAATGCTCTTCAGCATCTACCAAGAGTAACATCCACACATTTGCAGCGTGTTGCCAAACCAGGGCCACGCTCAGAGAGCAGTTACAGCCCCTACGACACGGGCAGCCCCACGCCAGCCCTGCAGCGCTTCTGCTAGTGGAGACACAGAAAACACAGCTGAGGCCAAATTCACCACAGGAACAGCTTCAGGGACCACGGCATCATGCAACTAACAATGTTTTCTTTCGAAAAGGGCAGATTCAAAACTTTTCAGGCTGTACGTGCCATCTCAGGAGCACGGTTCGAGCAACACTGCTAGAGGAGCAAGACACTGTGCTAACCCAGTGCAAATGCTTGTTTTCCATTACCCTGACCACTTTTCCCTCAGCTGAAGTTAACTGCTTAGACTGGTAATCAATAGATGCTTTTTTGGTGTGGGGGAAAAAAATGCAGGCTATTTATTATATTAAATTCTGTCATTTGCTCAAATGATTGCATGAAGAATCAAGGACAGCGTATACATTGTACCTTATTTCAGGTACAAGTAATGCCTTTATCAAGTGCCTATTAAATGAAAATTAAATGGACAATACTGGAAAACTGGAAGACATAGCTACTCTCACAGCACCGCATCACTTCTGCGAACCACAGCACATTATTGGAGTTGCTATGCTCTGTGTCATTGCTAGGGAAGAATTGATTAAGGGTATTTGTATAAAAGGCAATAAACAGGATAGACTAGGATGTCCTTCCTGCATCTATGTAACTCCACACACTTGAACAGCACTTGTGATGAGTGAGGAACTGAAAGGAATAAAGGTAAGACTACAAAGAAGTGTCTGGAGGAGCACAGTAAAAGGGGAAAAATGTCCCATCTTGGGGAATTAGCATAGCATTACACTAGTACTGGTCAGACCTACTTCTATAATCAGGAATACTTCAATAGATTACGTTTTTATAAAATATAGGGCTACAGAAATGAGGCATTCTATATATTTTGTATTATAAAAAGCTTCCACTTACATAATTTTTAAAATATATCTTCACTGCTAACAGTATATTTGTAATATAGTATCTGATATAATAAAAATATATGCTTACTGGATGGGTGTGATACAGCACTATGGCAGGGACTTTCCTTTCTGTGTGGTCTGAGCAGCTGGAAAAGTTGGCTGTTCCCTCCTTCCCTTGGTTTCTCAGCCATCGGCCGCCTGGAGACTGCATCGGCACTCTGGTGCTTTAGCTTTCTTAAGAGCCCTCTGCAAAGTAGGCTCCGACGTGTTCCTCAGCTGACAAATAATCTACTGGGCAAATTCCAACCTTGGTGTAAATTCGCTACATAATTCTATCCGTTTTACTAATTAAAAAACCAAAACCCCCAAACCAATGCTCTATTTGGCATTAGGAAGGAAATGGGACTTGTACAAGTCATGCAACTGCCTTGTAGGAAAAAAGATTTTGCTATAGAGAATGTTAAATTACCCAAAGGGATGTGCGGGCCTGGCAGCTGATTCTGAGATGTAGCTCCCAATTAAACTCACAGGGCACTTTGTGGCTGCCAAGGTCTGTGTGTGGAAACACAGCTGCATCACCTGGGCCCTTTTCTGCGCTAAGTAAAACTGGAAAGCTTAAATAAATCCATAAAGTGGGAAACCCTTTACTGAAACTTCCAATGGAAAAATACAAATGTTCAAATGATGAATCTAGGAAGCATGTGCCAAACTACTCCGAAAGGACCATAGCACATGACCATGGTGCTGCTGAGACACACACTGGAGAAACACTGGGTGTCCCACCACGTACTGGGATTGTGGAGGGCGGCTGGGACCAGAGCAGATATTCTTCTTCCTCTACCAGCCCTTATAAACCTGCCCGGTCTTGCAAGAACTTACCATCACTGAACAGGATTTGTTCTGTAGTTTGGAATTTATATGTGCAACACACGTTTTGCTCCTTTTTGGCTCACCCTGGCATAAAAATCCTCTATTTAACATGTTCAGGAAAAACTCCACCGTACTCGGCATGGTGGCACCAGTGCACGTGAGAGGAGAAGCGGCATCTGCAGAAATGGGGCTATTGGCTACAGAGGCTGTCTGCTTAATGTCCTAGGTACATTTACTGTTCATTTTTTTACAGACTTCTCTGGTAGATTTGACTTTTGTCAAAGCAGATTAATGGCAAAGCATCCATAAACCATTTTGCCGCATGGGAGTATGGACTGAGCTTTTCACTTGCAATAGATGGCCGAGTAAGCTATCGACATGTGCTATCAAACGTAATCAAGCTTGCTAGATTAAAAGCAGGACTTGTGCCTAGCAAACAATGCTGTATGTTACTCATTGAACTTCGAGCAGCAGTTCTCTCTTGTCAGGTTTTATTAAAATATTCACATGCTTCCAAAACGAAACAAAGGTCCACCGGTGTCTCCTGGGCAGAAGAGGTGGTGATCAGTTGCATTCGGTCGCCATTTGGTTGGAGATGTCATACAAAATCCTCACACGCTGAACATGGCTGAATCGTAAAAAGCTTTCACCCAGAAAGGTTGTCTTTGTTACACAGAAAGTCTCTGATTCCTCCGGCGCTCGCCAGACACGGTTACATCACGTTCTCAAAGAGCTGTAAGGATCGCATGATATTGTCGTCCTGCAAGCAACGAGATGACATTTCCGTAAGACCAGCACTGACAAGCACGCTGCATAACTTTGCATGGCACAGGAGGGGCTCTGCAGCTGCCGCTGCAGTCAGCCTTGCTCTCACCATGCTTTTCATCCTCAATGAGCTGGAACTGATTCAGGGATCAGGTCCAGATTCAGCAAAGCAGTTATCTCTTACTTTGGTACCTTAGCTGGTTTGAGGCATGCAAGCACAGGATCTTCTCACAAGCTTGACGTTTAGCACGGGTTGTGCTTTGCTGAAGAAAACCAGACATCAGCATTGAGCTGGTGATGGTAGTGAACCCACAGACTTTGGTGCCCAACTGCATTTCATTGATCCTGAACATGCACATAAGCACTTAGCTAATACGCTTCAAAAGTCCAAATGAACTTGCAGGTTTTGAACTGATAAGCAAGCTGCCTTGAAGGACCACTTCATCCCAGAAATACAGCCAGCTCAAACCCCAAATACATGCCATCTCAGCCTCTCCAAGGTTCCTAGATCCAAATGAGAAAGTTGGAGACACACAAGGGGAATCCCAGATTGTTTCTCATGAAGTCTCAAAGTTGTACTTCAAGGTAATAACCAAAGTAATATTCAAAAACATAAGGATGGTTCCCCCCCGCGAATACTGTTATTCCAAAAGCTAGAATAACTGTTTGCCTGTAATATGAAAATTATTTTCCACATTGAGCAACTTAAGAGATCTATTGCATCTCATTCCTCTATCTTATTTTGAGGCTGCATCCATCTATCTCACTTCTAACACAGTTTGGTGGGTACTAGCACAAGGTATCGCTTTCAGTGGGAAACCAATCTTCCTCTCTGAAGCAATGTTAGGAGTTCACTGCCCATAAGCCATATCCTCAGAGGTGGTAGAGGTAAGCACTCTAGTGCACTTTGGTTTGTTTTTCTTAATGAAAAAAAAAACCATCTTAGTGTTGCAGGCTGCTCCTGTCTGCCAGGAAACCACACATGACAGCGCACCAGTCTGCACAGCTCCTAGTGCGGGTATGTCAACAGAAGGAACCAAACCCAGCTAGGGCAGAGCATGAAACAATCTCTAACAGTTAAAAGTAAGGTAACGCTGCTTCAATACTGAGACCACTAACCACACACATCCAGCGTGAAGGCAAATCATGAACGCGAAGAATAATACACACCACAAGTGCTCAAATTAAAGATGAGGCCAAAAGTAAGATAAACCATCAGGAAGGACCAAGAATGAAGCAAATGAAAAAAAAATTAGCCTTGTGTTATGCATCTGCTAACAAGGATTTCGTCTCCTGAAGTCCTTGTCTGAGAAGTAACCTGGATATTGCGAGAGCCAGACTTCACAGAGAAACACCGGGAAGCCAGCCGAGCCCTCCCCAGTGAGCGTCTTCCCATTGCTCAGGTACAGAAGAGCTGTCTGACTGCAGAACGGGAAAGATTTTTCCAGGGAAAGCAAAATACGCAGGAGGGCTGATACGCAATTATTTGCACCAATGTAAACTTTCTAAAATGCAGCGGCCATTACTGATCAAGTATTAGAGATATCTCTGAGCAAATATTCACTCAGTTAATTCCAGTTTGCAGACACTTGGCCAATTGCATGTTAATATAGATGCTTGTCTTTGTGCCAGTGCTGAGCTGAAAGTACTAGCAAATATTTATTATAGCCAACCTAATGTAAGGAATTTGCAAGAGAGCTTATTTCCAAAACAGAAAAAAAAAATATCATTGCTATGATGACAGCATTCGCTTTTAATGTCTGAGCATGAAAACATCAACTGGTTTTATAAATCAGTGCTGTAACTACAAGATTTTGAGAGACCTTTGGCTCTGGGCAGTTCCAGCAATGTGGTACCTGCTAGTGACATCCAGGGGCAGCACACAGAGACAACAGCAGCCTTTTAAAAAAAGAAAAAAAAGCCAACCAAAACCAACCCAAACAAAAAGCCAACACCCGCACCCACCCCCAAACATAACCCTAAGAAAGGTTAAGGGCATGATGAGCTTTCTCTAGAGTTACCCACTTGTCTAGAGAATCAGGTACTGCAGTTCACTCGGGGAAAATACAAACCCCGGCCACCCGCACTGGAAATGAAAAGGCCCTCTCCCATGATTGACCTGACCCTGCTTCCCTCTCCAGTCACAGACTTCACAGAGCACCACTAGAAACTCAGCCTTGGAGCCCTTTTTTTCAGAGCAAAGGAAACCTGGGATCCTGAGCAGCACCTTGTTTCAAATGGAGTTTGTCCAAAGGGAAGGCAAATGCAGTGACATGAGCAAGACCTTTCACTGCAGTTAGAATTTTGTCCTTACCTCCTGACATGATTCAATAAACTCATCTAAAGTTACAACACCATCTTTGTTTTTATCCATTTTCTGCAAAATAAGAAAAAAAATAGGTTTCCATAGGTAACACCGCAGTTGTAATACCTTAGTTGATGGAACCTGAATAAACCTAGGGCACTTCACAAGCTTAGCTTACAGACTCAGCGTCATCAGGTAAATTTGCCGACTGCTAAGGACTTGTTTACTCCGGTATTTGGAGCACTTTTGAGGTCATCTCCAACTATTCCTTCCTTTACATACACACCAACCTCCGCCCTTATTACATCGTTTCTTTATTCACCACCTCACCAACTGCCACCCACATTCCTGTCTCTCTTTATGGGCAGTTGAGAGAAGCAGCACGGAAGGGCTGCAACACGTGCAGAGGCTTCAGACTTGCTGGATGTGGCACATCCCAAGCCAAAGGGTTGGGCTGAGAGACAAATGGAGCCAGGAAATCAGCAGACACCGTAGTGTTAAGGCTGAATGGCTCCTAGGGTTTATTTCGGAATATATAGCGGCGCACAGGATTGAACCTGGGGCTAACCTTACAGTAAAGTATATCAGTGCACAGCTCAAGAGTTAAGAAAAACACATAAAAAATCAAGTACCTGGAAGAATACTTCTACATGCTGCCTTGGAGCATCTTCCTTGAGCACTGGATATGTGTACTTTCCCATCATATCATAAATTGCCTTTACGATATCCATCATTTCCTGCAGTAGTGGCATGCCAGCACAAACACAGAAGGAAAATGAATAGAAATGATAGCACATTTCTTTCTTTTACTACCCTTTTTTTCACCCTCCTTCTCCTAATGCAGGATAGAATGCCTATACATGTGCATGAAGACAGATGTATCACGATATACAAGCTCATCTGTAAAAACCAAGCGCTTCTTTCTGACTGTGCCATGACTCTATCACGGCCACGCTGGAGGCTCCTGCAGTGCTCGCTTCCCTCCTCTGGCCAGGCAGCACTACGGGACATGTGCTCTGACACGGCAGCGGCTGGGCTGCAAGCATGCTGCTTGGTCCTGAGCCCTGTGACATCGACCCCGTCCCAGAGCCTCAGGGGCCAGGGACCGTTGCGGCAGTCACTGGGAACCCAGCCCTTCTCCACACCTTACACAAACTGCTACGCCATCACCAGTAGCAGCAGCCATAAACCCTCCAGGTGTCCACAGAAGTTTTGAAAAGATAGACCGGGATGTATTTGCAAAATATTCAGGTTACCATGCTCAAAACCAAGGCTCCCCACAAAGGGAACAAGCAATACCAGAGAAGAAGCGCAAACTAGATGATAATGCAGAATTCGGGAGTGGTGCTGGGAGCTCGTAGTGCTTCGGGTGAGCCCACACCGTATCTCCCAGTGCAGCCAGAAACCCCTTGTGCCTCAGTCACTGAGTAGCTATTGTCACCATCACCCTCCCCTACACAAAGGTTATGCTGCTTATCGCTGTAACTAGGATTTTGCTCCTGGCTAAAGTAATCCATTAAAGGTGCTATAATATAGAAAAATGTGTGTACAAAAATCACACAATATAAGATCGCTGTGCACTTTACTTAGACAAAGATAAATGCTCAAGTCCAGTCTGATTTGCATTTAATTAGCTACATGCAAAATTAATTGTGCTCTGCAACAAAAACCAGTCTGCTCTCTTCAGAAATCAAGCGCGTTTGTCAAACCGCCTTACCTCCTTGTTTATATAGCCGTCCTTATTGATGTCGTACAGATTAAACGTCCACCTTAGCTTTTCATGAACAGTTCCTCGCAACAGAATGGACAATGCCATCACAAAATCCTGGTTCAAGGCAGAGAAAGAAAAATGTGAATTTTCCTAACATCCTCTTCTAAGTCACCTTCTTTATGTAATGCCAGTCAAGAGCCTTACCTCTTTAGGTTAGAGCATACGGTTACCAGTCTTTCCTGACTGCCTTTTCAAAAAAACGTGTCCTGTCTGACAGAACTCAATGGACAGTCCCCTCAGATGATCTGAGTGCTGTCACACTAATAAATGCATATGAGGTAACCACAAAAAGCAAACAAGTCCTCAAGTACTCAACTGCAGCCACCGTAAAGGCCAAGCTTATGATATGGGTTAGGCAGCTTAGCAAGGCTGGAAGGGCAGAAAGACCTAATATGGGTGGCTGCAGCCTTAAACCCTCCTAAGTCCTGGGGTGAAGGGTGTGAAAATGGCATGGGCTTAATAGCCGATCCAGGCCAAGTCACGCAGGCTTCGATCCTAAAGCTGACAGGACAGCGGCTGCTCTGGCTCCTCAGACTTGCCAGGAAGAGCACAGTATGCTCAAGGTCAGAAGCTGGGACACCTTCCTTGCTACCCATCCAAATTTATCATGCTCTAAACTCTAAATATCACATGAATGTAAGCAATGCAAAATACATGTCTGGTTTTTAAGAGCACCGTGAGATGCTCCAGTGGCAATTTCCCTCCTAGAAATGGTCTCCTGCAAGGAGTCACCCAGACTGCTGCCGCCTGGTCAAACACAGCTGGGCTCTGACTGTGGCAGTGGAACCCGATGCTTTTGTATCCCCAGACCTAGGGGGCTAGTGAAGGAGGAGGGGAAGGAAAAGCCAGCATTTTCTCTGTGTCCACCTTGAGAGAGACAGAAAAAAACAAAATTCTCCTAACACAGGGATCCTCATGTTTTGTTCTCTGGCAAAATCTGTCAGACTTGACCAGAAGCAATTCCCACCACTAATTACTCAGCCTGGGACACAGCATTTTAATTGTATTTTTTGTTTACAGTAAAGTTATTGCTTCCAATAACTTTTGATTTATCATTTATACTTCATGGTGGCTCTAGCATCATAAGTAGCATCGCTACAGGGATTTATTAGTACAGGCAGAGCTTCAAGCTAACAGAGCTATACAGTTCCTGATACCTCATTTAATGTGCTTAGTCCTTCCTTTGTTACCTCCATTAGCTCTGCATGGAGCAGTGCATCGCTTCTTAGAAACCTTTGCTCCTTTTTCCCAGGGCTCAGAGGAATTCAAATTTGCTGAACACCACAAAAAAGGGGACAAAACGCTTATGTTTGACAACCACTAAAGAGACAGAATTGCCAGGAAGGAAAGCTCAGCACTCTTTTTTTTTTTTTTTTTTTTTTT
>Ga0065711_1047198_pt1 | contig 12469 bp, 9 predicted proteins | sample Hoacrofraction12_FD_59098 | JGI IMG/M metagenome (GOLD analysis project Ga0065711, IMG submission 59098) | Hoatzin crop microbial communities from Cojedes, Venezuela - Epithelial fraction 12 v2 (version 2) | ecosystem: Host-associated > Birds > Digestive system > Esophagus > Crop | place... | reverse complement strand
TATGGAATACCGGGCTCTGTTTGGCCAGGTGGGGTCAGCCCCCACCCCCTGGCTGTGCCCCTTCCTGGAGTCCGGTGAAAATTAACCCTGTCCTGGCCGAACCCAGGACACTCAGGGAAGCTCAAAGGCCATTTCCACCCCACTAAGGGGTCTGTTCCTTTCCCACTGTTGCTGCTCTATGTCTCCAGCATCTTTGTTTTGCTATGCTTGGAGGAGTTCACATCCATTCTACTGATGAAATTGTTTCAGCCACTGGTGTGTCTCAGCCTAGCCATGTCCTCCGGCAGCCTTTTGTCCACGTGGTACCTCATTCTTAGCTTGCATTGACACTGATGCTACCTTGCAATTCAATAAATTCCCACTGGGACTTGGGCAGACATATCCCAAGCTGGTTTCATTTGCAGGTTCCTCAAAACAGGAGGAAAATGAATCAGCAGCATGCCTGGCTCTGATGAGGCAGCACATCCCCACCTTTGTTCCCAGAAGGTCTCCTTGAAGGCTTTGGTCAGCTCCAGCCCCGCAGAAGTTGCCCTGCACATGTAAAGCTCCCAGCCACAGCATCCATCTCCGCCAGGGGCAGACATCTGACCTCTCCCACCAGACACAGGCAGACCGTACTGGCTTGCCTTCTTCATTGCTGACAGAAGAGGCCCACTGAGAAGTTCCCCCATTTGCTGCCGTCAGGTCCTGGCCCCTGTTAGGTGCTGAGCTAATGTTGTTAAACTCCTGGGCTATTAAACTTGCCCAGGTCAAGATGACAGATTTTAGTTTCCCTTTTTCTTCTTGCAAGCAATGACATAATGGAACCAAATGGCTCTTCTGAAATAAACAATGCATATTCTAGAGATTACTTGTGTTTACACTACTTATTGCGAGACCTCCAAAGGAGATTAAAACTTAAGCTCCATACTGAAGCACAGGGAAATTCACTTTCTTTCAGCATGCTGGTGTCCACTAGCTAATTCTCGTGAGGATTAGGGTGGCACGTGCATTAGAAATTATGAACTGTATATTTCAAAATTACACTTTTTTCCTTATAAATGCTGAAGAAACAATATTTTTACCTTTTGCGTTCATTACTCGATACATATAAACACATGCCCACAATTTGCACAACTCAAAATATATGACTGTGTCAAAACAAAATAGGGAACACAAGTCTTTGCTGAACTATAGAGTGTTTAGAAAGCATGACAGTATTATGTCATGAAACAACCACTAAGCTGGCAGGTTGACACTATTTTTAATTTATGCACATGCATATGTTAATGCAGATGGCCTTAGGACCCATGAAGTAGATGGTCTTAGAGCACTCCGTGATCTGGATGTACATGCCCACCTGTAGGACACTGAAATAGGCATAGTAAAACAAACTAAACTCTAGGGCCATGCTCATCACTGTGATCACAGATTCTGCTGCCTGGCCTGTTACATATAGCAGTCACCAGACAAAAACAGAAATAAATCCAGGAGCAAAGCCCAGATGCCAAGACTCCACCATGCAAACTGCAGAAGGACTCAGGTGTTCTTCATGTCCCTCCTCTACTCATCAGAAACCATGGCCAGGCAACCCCCACGGACCCTAGGCAGAGATCTAGGGCTCTGGGTCCCAGGTGTAGGGACAAGCACTTCCCTGCAGGCATCCAAACCCCAGAGTCGGGGCAGGCGTTTGTGTCCAGCCCTGTGCTTAGCCCTCCCGGGTCCCCAGCGCTGCACAGCTCACTGCTTGGCCTTCTCACCCTGTGGGTTTGCCCTCCTGAGGTGTTTCACTGTCCCTGATAGCTGGGACAGGAATAAGGTCTTTGGGGTTGGATTTTGCTCTGGGGCTCAAGTGCTTAAGGAAAAAGCCCAGCAGTGTTTTTCCTTACATCTGGTTCTCAGCCTTTTTATTAAAAACTGCTATTACAATATGCAATATGCATATGGTGCATATGCATAAGTGCAGTATGTGTATGGTGTCTGACTTACAAATTAAAGCCAAACCGAAATTCACTGGACCATACACACAAATCCACAGTGCTGGGCAGCCCCGTGTCCCACAGCTCAGCCGGGAACTTGGAAAACCAGCCTCTGAATGGAAATATCTTTCAAAAACCAGCACAAGCAACTGGAAGTTGATGCTGTTTGTCTCTCTCCCTCCCGCCTGCCCAGCTTTGAATACAAAATTAATTTCTGCTGCTCAGGCTTTCCTGCCTCTCCCCTTGCCCTGGCTGTGTAAACCAGCAACAGGGCTTCACTCCAAGACCCTCATCTCAATTTTGGTGAGGTCAGTAAATGGCAGGATTTATTGTTGCCGTGCTAATATAAACCTAAGAAACTGAGAGTTTGACCAGTGAAGATAAAAATGCTTCAGCTTTATAGTTTACAACCAGCTTGTGCTGCTGGGATGGTTTAAAAGAAATCATGCCCTTTCCCTAAGCAGGGACCAAGCAATCCTAGCTCATTTTCCCCTGGTTTTAGCCCTGCTCTTCCCCACGTAGCCAGTGTTCAGACTAACACTGCTTTTCATCACAGGGTGGAACTTTAACAGCCTGATAAGATACCAAGTGACTCCCTTGAGTACGGTACCGCTCATATTTGTCCCAACAACTGTAATAGCGAGAAGATCAGCAAACTTCAGCTCGTCATGAATTCTTACTGATAGCTGAGTTCCCAGAGTACATTTCCCTAAATAATATCTGCAGTTCCAACACTGAATTGGCTTCCTTAAAGCCTCTGACAATGGCAGGAATTGGTAGCAGGGGGCTGAATATTTGCATTGATTTTGATTAGAAATGAAGGTATATTATGTCTAAATATCATATTCAGGGTTCATTTTAGTGCACATTCTTTTCAGAGGAACTGCCAGATGGCCATAAATGTAATTCCTGCTGGAAAAACTGTCACAAATCAGTTCTATTACCTCTCATCTCAGCAGCACCGTCAGGTCTGGTCGCAGCAGTGCCTTCCACTGGAAGTATTATGAACTCCCAGAGAAGTGCTAGAAGTGGACTTGAGCCTTCTAGTGATCTGGCTATTTAATTTCAGAGTCAATTTATATGGCTTATGTCATAAACCTGAATCAATGCTGAGACACACCTTTATCTACTGGGAGGAGTTATACATGCATTAGAGGCCAAGCCAATTATAAACAATTATCTCATTCATTTCAATTACCTACTTTGGCGATCAAGACCTTGTCACATGGATGAGCCATTAGAAAATAAGGCCTATGGTCTGCAAGAAAGGCCTGTGCACATTTTGTGTTGCAGCCACCTACAATGAGCAGTATTTAAAGTACTAATTCCTGTGCTCAGAATAGAAAATGCCAGAAATACTGCATAATTTTAACTTCTGCCAGCAGTGGATTACCAGCTTTCACTGGCACACCATACAAAAGCTGGGACCTCAAGGGACTCTTTCTGTGACTAAATAGCTGTGGTATTGAGCTATCAGAGTACGTACTTCATGTTCACTTCTTCTGTACTCCCAAAGATTGCAGTGCAACCATTTTAGCTCTTTCCCTGCCGCATTTGTGACTTATATGGAAATGCCTTCCTGAACATGCACCTCTGTTTGCTTGACATTAATAGAAACTGCACGACCTAATGCCCTCCCTCGTCTCCTACCTTGAAGTCTCAAACTTGCATCTGTTTCATTACCTTTCAAGCTGCAAGGGCAGTCAGCAGGATAAATTCCTCCATTCAGAGCTACCTCTGCCCTTTTGCATCTCAAGATCCCTGCAGCCAGGGGATGAACCAGTGCTTTTAACATCGCCCTGTCCGTGAGCAGAGGCACAATGGTACTGCCTGGGCTGCTGGTACCAATGTCCATCCTAGACCTCAGGGAGCTAGGAGCAGCAAAGCTGCTACTAAATGCCGTGCATTCAATGGTTAATTTCATGGTCAAAGACAATAGGAAGACAGGACAGACTTCATCCTGAGGAACCCAAACACAGGTTAAAGGTTTCACTAAGAAGCAGAAGCACAAAGCCTTTTCCTTTACCCCAGAGTCCAGTGAGCTGTTGCGAACAGCTGGGCTCGGGTCAGAGCAGCACCTCTAGTCTGCTTTCAGGTTTGCATTTCCTACCCGTAGCTACTTCCCAGGTTGTATCCCCAGCACAGGTACAGCAGGGCAGGGCTGAGAAGATAAGCGCCCCGCGCCCAGCAACCTCACTGCCGCGAGAAGCAGTGTCCTCCCAGCCCAAAGGGAGACCAGCACACTTCAGCAGCATATCTATAAAACAATAAACAGCTTGTTGAAAAACAATTTGCCTGAACTTCTCGGTTTTAATGGATCTTCTGTAAGTGCTGAGTGGACCCAGAGGTTCATGGGATATTGAAAAAGTTACATCAATTAGTGGTTAATGATATGTTTACATTTAGATAATGCATTGTAGGAGTTCCAAGTATTTTGCAGACTTGGATTAATCCAGCTCTGCAAGATCTCTGTAAGAAAAACTATCTCCTTTCAATAAAAGTAATGCTGCCACCAATTCCATGAATTTAAAAACCATAATGCAGGCCCAAAAAATACCATGATAGGCTTAAAAACATCTTAATAAGAACAACAACATGAATGAATGTCTTTATTCACCTTTTTCTGTGTGACTCATTAGTCTTTGCAGTTATGAAGGGGTTTTTTAAACAAAAGGAAATTTCTCACATATTCATAGAATTGTGGAAGCTATCAAACAAAAAATAGGATTGTTTCAACACAGTGTGCTGAGAAAACAAAAATAGAACTTTATCTGAAGTTTTTACGTATTCTTCAAATGAATTTACTGTGCTGTTTGGAACTACAGAGATATTTACCTCCTATTTTTAATTAGTCTAAAGGATAAAGAGGTTGTTATCATCCTAAGGTCTTTCAGTTATATTTGTGAAACAGTAGTGCTGGTCATAAATTTTTATGAATGACTTTTGCTGGAAAGTTAAACAGCACAATGAGAAAGAGAAGCAATACATATCCAGCAGCTTTGATGTTCGTGCAATCTACTGTGACAAGATCACAGAGAGGAGAGATGGGATGAGATGAGGACAGGGTATTGCTCTTTGTGGTAGCTGGTTGATGATTTTTTAGTAATACTGGAGGGGATTTTTTTTCTCCTTTGTTGCCCAAAGCATGTTTATCTACATTCCTATTTGTTTTGGAAACATTTTAATTCTTATTTCAGTCTTCAGATTTCTGCCTCTGATAGGTTTTTGCTGAATTTCTCTTAATCTATTTGCATCCTTTGGGTATAGTGCTGCATTATTTGTGCAAAAGTGTCTAGTACTTTTTTTAAAAAAATTATTTTGCTTATTTAGAAACTGAGAAAAGCTGGTCAGGAGGTGTGCCCATCACTTTTGCTCTGTGGCTGTGGTTTAGAGGGGCAGCTGTTCACCAGCCCCGCCAGCCAGCTGTGTCGGAGGGAGGGCGTTCACATTAAGCCTCAGCTTCTTCCAGTGCAGACTCTGATATCTTATGTCCAAGTTAACTTCATTTACAGCACCGCGCAGTGCTTTGCACCCCACTGACCAAGACATTCAGAGACGTTTCCTCTACTCTGCTGCGAAGTCAGCGATTTCCAGTGGAGCAGGCAGCAAAGGAGGAATCGTTTCTAAAACTGCAACAGTATCGACTAACTGCAAGATCACCTTTGTCAGACATTAATACTTTTGTTCATTCTCTCTTAAATAATTTTTTAAAAGTATTTTTTAATTAAAAATTGAATTTTCTTTACTTACAAAACACAAATCGTGTTGTTTTATTAATCTCCATTAAGACCCCTTTTGCTTCCAGTAACAACTCAAAAAGAAAGAAGGAAACACCAGCCTATTATTGTATGTGATATTCTGGTTATTTTTAAGAGCAAGCATGAGAGAAGTAGCAGGTTTTGACAATGGTAAAAGATTACAGGTAAAAATAAAAGCTGGACTTTTGTGCATACAGTTTGACTGCAACAGGATTTTTACAGTTAATTCCTACAAAGTACTAATTACTTTTAGAATTGGTGACTTCATGTCACTGGAAGCTTTTACTAAATTACACTTGGTGAGTATGACTGAAGCAAATTTATTTTCCTTATTTTGTTTTTGTTCTTTATTTTTGGCTGTTTATGGAATCCAGTCTTAAATATGCCACATTTGCAGACTTTCTGCTACACTTTAAGAAGGAATGCAAGTTTTGATGGGTTTAGGTTTGTTTTTCTTTGCTTTTAATATCTGGCTACTATGGAAGTTATGTGTGTATAATTTTATATAGACATTTTCTTGAGTAAGCACAAGTATTTGACATAGTAGAAATGCTGCGAAGGACGCATGGAAGGGAATGTAAGATAAATGTTAAATAAGTTCTGTTTAAATAGCACACCATTATTGCCTTTTATAAATAATGAAGATTTTATTCATGTAACATATAAATGCATGTGTTCTTCATTTATTTTTAAACATTAGTTCTTTATCTTTTATATCCTTAATACAAATGCTTTGCTTTGGATCTTTAGCACAATTCCATGCATCTGCAGTACTGTTCTAAATTTTTGTTACTAATTTTTACCCATTCTAAAAAGAAATAAAAGATTTTATCAGAGATCTGCTAGAAATATATTTTCATGCCATGGGGTATTTCTGTAGGTGACTTTTGCTTCTGTATTTAGACAACAGTGACTATTGTGTGAGAATCTACACAAGCTGCAGATCATGACAGCGATCGAGACTTGCTTTTACGGTGATTTCTACTGTCTGTTGAAAGCTGGAGTTCAGCTGGTCGCTGGGGAAGTTCTCTTGGCCAGTGCTACAAGGCACGTGGCTGGCTTTCTGTTGGAAGAGTAAAGCTACTTCAGAGGAGGAACAAAGTTTCTGGCTGCATGACGAATACATTATTTTGTAAGAAACAGAATTTAGTTCTGTGGACAAAAGCTGTGATCACCCTGCATGCCCCCAGGAGGGCTCCCAGGAGGAATGTGTGGACCAACTGTACCGGTGACAACCAGGGCACAGCCGTCACTCACCGGTGCTCAGCCAGGCAGAGCCACGTGGGCATCTGGCTCAGAGCAAGCCTGCTCTCCCCTTCATCAGCTGCTTCTGTCTCACCACTTCCAAATGGGACACTGGCCCTGTGCGTTGTTACCAATTCACATAATAATTTTTCTCACTCCAGCCATTGCCTTACTATCCTTACAGGCAGAAAGGAAGCTTTCTGGCTGGCTGTGTTACAGTTCCAAGCAACATCTAGCTCTCAGTTACATGCACGTTGAAAGGGAATACTTACAAGAGGAAGGCAAGAAAAAGGAGAAAACGAAAGAAAAGAAAACACGATGTTCTCAAGGGCCCTAATTAAATTGACTTGGGGGAATTCAAATCCAGCAAGTCACTAGCTCACTCCTTCCTTTTTCTTTCCAGACAGAAACCCATACTTCTTGTGTACTCCTCAAGGTCCTTTGACAAGGAGTCTGTAGTCATTACTTGTGTACACCCAGTTTGCCAAGAGAGGGCTTATGGGCTGGCAGGGGTCAGCCATGGACTGGGCAGGGGTCAGCCATGGACTGGGCAGGGGTCAGCCATGGACTGGGCAGGTAGCCAGGCAGCTGGGCAGCACCTCCGGCTGCAGGGGGTTTGTTAATAACTTTCAATGCAAAGTCCTGCTGCAAAATAGCAAAGATCAGAAGTGAGCGAGAAGCTGTGTGAAGCGAGCCGCGTTAGTGCTGCTTACGCAGCCCGGGATGACAGGACCCCAACGGGCAGAGCAGGCGGACGGCAGCACGTGGCCTTCCAGGGGCTTTTCGGAGGTGCTGTGCAGGGAGGCTTCTACTATGCTAAAATCCTTGCAGCTCTGTGGAGAGTCACATTAGAAATGCCGTAGTTTTTTTTCTTATTTAAAGTAGTTTCATTTTCTTTAGCTAGACTGTTATTTACGATAGACTTCCGCACATGCGTCAACAGCTGACTACGGTCTTCTGTTTCTCTAAATGTGGTTAGTATTTCTGTAACTGCTTTAAATACATATTGCATGCAGACAATAATGTGGCTTCTGAAGACACATGCAATTTGTAGTCTTATGGTTCAATGTCAAAATCTCAACACTATATAACTATATATCTTACATACACTGGCCTGCCATTATGCTAAACTCCATTTTTAATTAGAGGGGGAAGAATTTGTTGGTTTATTTGTATTTCAGTAAACTTTGTCAAAGACTTTTCCAGAGGTAGCCAGAATCACTGCAGTAAACACACAGTTACAGAGCCTGCACAGTGTCTGAGGCTACAGTTGTGCAGAAGGATTTCCTCTACCACGTAGCACACATCAGTCTAGACTGTTGTAACCAAAATCTTCTGACTCCCATAGCAAGTCCAGGAACATGCATTTTTCCCCTCCAGGTTTCCACTCTGGTAACCAAAACTGTCACTGGTAACTTGTACTTCAGCAGCCTTGCACAGGTGCCATCTACCAGCAATGCAGATGGTCTGCGCAGTCCCTATGGCACTCGTAGCAAACTCTGCCTTCCAGAGCCAAGTAATTAAAACCAGCAACAGTTCTTTTGTGGATCTAAATCACTCTGGTCATTTCTCTCTTCTGTTTAAACAGAAGTGTTCAGTCACCATGGTGATGAAATACTGCAGGTAGGAGCTGTTAAAGTAGTGGCCTTTGGATATGGAGTTGGATCATGAGCAAGGTTTGCCTGGACCTCTCCCAAATGACAAGCGCAGAAGTCCTCAGACTTCCCATGGCAGAGCCCATGTTTCTTATCATCCTCAGGACCCTGGGGAGCAGATGCACTGTGCTGCGCATTGGGGCTGGCAGGGCTGGAGGTCACCTACTTCTTCCTGAGGAACACGCCTCCCAGAACACAGCAGGCAGCATGGAGTCCTGCAGAGGCATTCAAAACGACATCTTTTAACCACATATGGTAGAAAAGGAGGCAGTACTGCTCTCAGCATGTAGAGGGCAGAGATACGTGCTTATTAAGCCACCTAGCTGTAATCGAATCTGACGTCAAGGAAGGGATTGGGAATAAAATTAAGATGTCATCCTTAACCCTGAGGTTGCTGTAAGCTCAGAGACGCCCCTTTCCAACCAAATTCTATGCATGAAATTGTTTTTTCAGAGCAATTTTGAGTCAACTTACATGCTATTTCATGGATTGTAGACTTTTTTAATGGCTTTTGGTGATCTGGATGGCAAGTTATGGAAGAGGTAGCCTGTACAACCTAAATGGAAACTTGTTGCAAAGAAATTTTATTTTTCTCTATCCAACACGGCTCCAGCTCTGAGAAGTTTGAAGAAAAGTCTGTATTTAGTCTCAATACAATATCTTGTTTCAGCTTGTGCCAAAGTGCAGAACATTTCCAGGACCCACCCATAGGAGATAAGAGTACACCTTAAAGAAAGTACCAGGTGGACCAGACAAAACCATGACATATTTCCTTGTCACATGGGAGAATGACATAACTTCTTACTCACAAATGAAACAGCAGATCTCTTTTTGGCACTTAGTCCTTTCTTGATTCAATAAAAAGGACACTGTCTAGTCCTCAGAATGCCACTACTGTGTAACGTCAGCAGGACTACTTACTTCAGCAAACAGCTGCAAGTACTAGCTGCAGACGTCCCTCTTGCTGCTCACTGTATGATGCGACCCCAAACACTGGCAGGGTTGACAGAGCTGCCCTTTATCAACTTGTCACCCCTTTTCAGGTGTCCATTTAAAATTTTTATCTGCAGGAAGGGGTTTATCCACTAATCCTTATGAAGACAACTTTTGTTCCACTCAGAATATAGGACTTGTATCCTGTGGCCAAACATGTATTGAAGTCTGTAATTATGACAAGAGCTGTGCAGTATAAATTGTCTGGTCGTTTTCCAAGTAGTGCATGAAAGTGATGTTCACTGCATTTAAATGGAGCAGAGTTTACATAAAAACTATTTTTGGTGATGAAGGATCTCCTAAAATCAAGTGAGTGGATACAAAGATGGCAGGTGACCAGTCACTGTTGACTGTGGTCTGAAATCAGTGTGCAGTGGCAGCCAAATATGCCAACGAAAGGTGGGACCTAATCAGGAAGAGTGCTGAAAGCAGGAAAGAGAACAATGTCTTGTCTCTCTCTAAAATGTAGCATCACAACTTAGTGTGTGCTGCAGCCTCTGCCTTTCCGGTAGGAGAGCGTGGGAGAAGGAACAGAGAAGGGCAAAAAACACAGTTACGTGGTTGGAGCAGCTGCCTTAGGGGAGACATTAAAAGTTTGGGACTTACCAGTTTGGAGAGGAGAAGGCTGAGGGGGAAACGACTGATAATTTCAGTTTCACAAAGCTATTGGAGAAAGTGAGTGAAAAACTGCTGTTCACAAGGTCCCGTAGGTGATATCCCTAAATAGCATCTCCTATTGCCGCTTTGCTTCTGCCTCGCAGAGACAGCACAGGACTGGAAGCACCACTGCTCCATTCCTTCTCACTGGGTTTTTAGATTCCTTTTTGAGAAGTCTCTAGGGGCAGTCTGAAGTCCATAAAACAAGGAATATCAATTTGCTTTGCCAAAAATATCACAGGATGGATTTCTATATGGGTAGAGCATGTATTTGGGACATCACGGGGACAAATTTATTCCATCATCTGTCTACATCCCAGGCTTATTTACTGCAAGCTCTTTCCACACTTTCTCTCTGAACAGCCTAAGGAATACCTGGGACACGGACAGGAGCCCAGCATGCTCCTACCAAGGTGCTTTTGCATTTATGATGGATTGTGTCAATACAGCTCTGCTCCCAGGGCTTCATCAGCTGGGCACAACATCCCAGCCACAGTACAGGTGCTGGGGGAACTTCTCCAGTGGAAGCCCACAGGCCAAGGGATTTTAGGCATATCCTGATGGGGCTGGGTGGCTCCCGAGTACCAGTGGTGGCAAAATTGCTGCTATGGATGCTAAGGGAGCATCCCAGCCCAGTGGCTCACTTCTGAACGGAGCAAGTCAAGGAGCAGCAAATGCAGCCATTCATGCCACAAGATTGCATCAAGAGGAGAAGGAAAATCTTAAAGCACAGAAGACTAAAAATATAGATAAAAAGTAACTAAAAGTATATTATGGTGATAAAGCTTCAGAACACTCTACTAGATGGCAAAGCTTGAGAACATCCTGCTAAGCATTACTCAGAGATTCAACAGTATTTAGAGAGGAAACACATCCTGAGCACCTTCAGATTAAAGCTGTGAATATGAGAAACACACACACACGCTAGTGAAAGCCACAGGGAGACACAGAAATAGCATCCTGGCAATGTAAAAATTGTTGAGATCTGTTCTGAGTTCAGCAAAACTTAAACCGTTAAGCAATTCAGTGAAACCCATGCAGAGTTAGAGGAGAACGGCTTCAAAGCTCAGCAGAGCTGGAGGTCCTTTCTCCAGAGGGGTGGTCGCTGTGCTCCCCCTCGCCGCTGTATGGGAGCACTGCTTGCCCAGTGCCTGCCCAGTGCTGCCCCCAGCTTCCCCGCTGCTCCCCTTCCCTCAGGTAGGCAATGTCAGGTCTGGTGGGGAATGTGGCATCCTGGGGCTGTCCATACCCACCAAGAGAGCAGGGCAAGTGGTGAAGAAACGCCAGTCCCTACGTGCAGTATGTACAGCTACAGCAGCTGAAGTCAGCCATCATTCAGTGCATCCATGTGACAGTCCAAATTTTCTCGTTCAAAATTCCCAGCTCCCTTTCTCCTGTTGGCCCAAAGGGCAGTGAGAGTTCAGCTCCAGGCAACCCGCGTCTAACCGGAGGCTTCTGAGTACCCACACGCAGAGTCTCGGTTAGGAACGACTGCCACTTTGAAAATAATCTGGTTCTAAAATTACTCAGGCGTAAGTTTCAAAACCTGGAGGAAGTGTGTTACACTAATCATTTTGTTAGCAAATTATTAACCGGGTGATGAGACAGTGCTGGTGCTGTAAGGCGAGCCCCACAGGACTCGTGTGCTCTCCTGCAGGCACTTGGTCCTTGCTGTCTGACAACTGCAATTGCAGCAAATTTGCTCAGGTCAGAAGTAATTTGTAAACTGAATTTCAGTGTCTCAAGGCAAAAAGCCTTTGATGATCTTACCTATGTGATCACAGAGGATAAAAGCAGAAATATCGTCAACCCCCGTGTGGGGTGGTCACTGAGAGGGGTGATTGGGGACCTTATAAATGCTTATAAATATCTGAAGGGTGGGTGTTAAGAGGAGGGGGCCAGACTCTTTTCAGTGGTGCCCAGCGACAGGACAAGGGGCAATGGGCACAAACTGAAGCACAGGAAGTTCTGTCTGAACATGAGGAAAAACTTCTTCCCTCTGAGGGTGACGGAGCCCTGAAACAGGCTGCCCAGGGAGGTTGTGGAGTCTCCTTCTCTGGAGATATTCAAGACCCACCTGGACAAGGTCCTCTACAGCCTGCTGTAGGTGACCCTGCTTCAGCAGGGGGGTTGGACTAGATGACCCACAGAGGTCCCTTCCAACCCCTACCATTCTGTGATTCTGTGATTCTGTGATTCTGTG
>Ga0065711_1047197_pt1 | contig 12469 bp, 5 predicted proteins | sample Hoacrofraction12_FD_59098 | JGI IMG/M metagenome (GOLD analysis project Ga0065711, IMG submission 59098) | Hoatzin crop microbial communities from Cojedes, Venezuela - Epithelial fraction 12 v2 (version 2) | ecosystem: Host-associated > Birds > Digestive system > Esophagus > Crop | place... | reverse complement strand
CCACTGGACTCTCTCCAGTAGCTCCTCATCTTTCTTGAAGTGGGGAGCCCAGAACTGGACACAGTACTCCAGATGGGGCCTCACCAGGGCAGTGTAGAGGGGAAGGAGAACCTCCCTCAGCCTACTGACCACACTCCTCCTAATGCACCCCAGGATCCCATTGGCCTTCTTGGCAGCCAGGGCACACTGCTGGCTCATGGTCAACCTGTAGTCCACCAGGATACCCAGTTCCCTCTCCACAGAGCTGCTCTCCAGCAGGTCCGCCCCAAGCCTGTACTGATTCACGGGGTTGTTCCTCCCCAGGTGCAGGACCCTGCACTTGCCCTTGTTGAACCTCATCAGGTTCCTCTCTGCCCAACTTTCCAGCCTGTCCAGGTTGAATAATAATAGAATAAACAAAATAATAAAATTTGTATTTTATTTATGCAAAACAGCATTTAAAAGGCTTCTAAGGGAGTTCCATCTTCTATGCCATTCTGTAATATATATTTCCCTTTCTAGGACTGATAGATAACAAGTGATTCCTGTTGGGCTGATGGTTAATTGTACATGTTAATGGTAATACCAAAAGGCACTTTTTAGTATTCTTCTTTGTATGTGTGTTGCTGGCTGGCTAAACAGGTTAGACCTGTCTAATCATTGGCAATAAGTATATTAATTATGTCTCCTATTATATTGATTTCTAAGTCAGAATTCCAGATCACATTGATTGTCTAAATGACAGATGACTTAAGTCAATAAATGGATCTTGGAGAAAGGAAGAAATCTAAAATAAATTGAAACAGAGAAATGTCTCCATATGTGCATGACGGGGATAAAAAGAATTAAAAATCAGCTCATGTGTGTCATCTTTACTTAATTTTTGAAAGACCATTTATATCCTGTGGTGATGCCTTTGAAGCCTAAATGAGATTCTCAGAATGAGACTGATACAGTTAAGCTGGTCCATTATGTGCAATAAACAGTCTTATTGTAAATTTGGTTTTTGTACTAGAAGTGTGTAGTTTGAGGCCTCCCCATCCCCATGCTGAGTGCTAGCCATGCCTACAGCCAGACACAAACCTCGGTGCCAAAGATCTTCAAGCTAAACAGAGCAAGCTGGAAGGGCAAGAAGACTTGCCCAATATCAAGCAGCAAGTCTCTGGAGGAGTAGAGAATAGAGCAGTTGACAGTGGGTAGCCATCTATCTGATGTTGGCCAACTAGTCAAACTAACACCCAACCAAGTTCACACGCTATTTCACATGCCACTCAAGGAGACTTGAGAAGAATATTTAAGAGAACCCTATTTGTCAATGTGTCTTGCTAGATTAGCTCAAATAATTAAACACATTAACAGGAAGAAACAAAACCCTGAAAAATACAAGGTGATACAAGTTCCAACCATGATTCCCATCATCTTCTTTAAAGTGTCACAAAAAAGAAAAAAAAAAAGAAAGAAAAAAACCAAGAAGGACTGATGCCACTACTTTCTCCTAAAACAAGGAAGTCACTGTCTAAAGATCTTCTAGTCAAAGACTGGAACATTTAGGACCCTCTTTTGCTAGGAACATCCTGAAATTAGTTTTCCCAGTAAAGAAGGAAGGGCATCTCATTTATCCATCTAACGTACTGACCTGAGTTTTCCTACACTCACTGTTCCTCTGCTCTTCACAATTCAGCTTTCTTAGCAATCGGCCAGTACCTCTGCTTGCTGTAAAGGATACTGTGGGTCCACTGCAAATTGACCAAAGGGGACATAATACAGGGATTGTTACAACCATGCAGTGTTTGTAACTAGCAAGCTACTGCACGCCTTCCAGATGCAGATTTATTTATCTATGATGCACATCAGACAAACTCAAACTTCTTGAGTCCCAGTGAGCTGTTTTACAGTCTGGATTTACTTAATTCTTTTTAGCTTGCTTTTGTAAGAAGTTCAGCATATACAAAAAGTTTGGCTATCCATAGCCTAGTAGCAGGTTATTATCAAGAACAAGGAGTGGGTTACTATGATGGGGAGAGAATTGTAAAAAGACGCAAATCGATAGAGTGCATCTTCATTAGCTTTGCTACTCCCAGAAATACTTATTTATTATTGAATACTCCCACAAATTAATTTCTTACATAATTTTTAACAATATTTTTACATTCAATCTGCTCATGCCAACTATTCACTGATTTTTGCATGTGACTGGTTATTTATTTTGCACAGTATCTCTTTCTGTTTTCTTATTCAATTCCTAATACTTTCTGACTTCATAATGACATATTATTACTCATAAGAAGCAAATAATGAAGAGCAATTTGAAGTCCTAGCAACACAGTCATTACCTACAGTCAGGGCTTCATACTCCATCAGTAAGTCTCCAGACACTTTCAGTAAACAAGTAATACGATGCCACCCCTCAGAACAAATATATTCGCCATTTGTATTCACAAAATACTCTCCCCAAATCAAAATATTATGTTACAACATTTTGGAACCTTTTCTTCAGCACTAACAGTGCTAGTGAAGCTGCTGACTGATGAATATAAGCAAAAGAGATCACTGCAGCTTTGTAAGTAGAAGGTGTGTGCTACTGATGCTACTCTAGGATATGTACCATTGTAAGACCAATCCAAACTGCTTTATGTGACAAATGGTTTCTCTTGTTTCATGAGAACCACTGAAGGCTGAAAGAAGATACTATTGACTGGTGTGAACCAAAATAATAAAATTTTTGTCTGAAGGAGGTGGAACACAAATCATGCAAGTTCTGCATCATGGCATTTTAGGGGGTTGTGTGCTCTGTGGTCTAAGACCTCATGAATACCCAAGCCAGAAACATATCCAATAGTAAATACATCTAGGAGAGAAAAGCTATTTAAACCAAAGGACAATGTTGGCATATGAAAGCAGACATGAAGAACAGGATAAAATCTGGCTGTCTGTGTAAAATGACCATGAATAAGTTTGGGCTGAAAACTGGGAAGAAGGGAAATGCAGTCTTGTAACACTCTAAACGCAACAAGGGAGGACAAAGATGCAAACATCAGAAAAAAAGATCTGTGGCAAGTTTCAAGATCGAACTTGATGAAGTTGTGTTTTGGATGTAGGTCCAGGAGGTCCTTTTAGACCTATGTCATCTCTCAGAGGAGTACTCCACCAGCATGAAAAAGAGGTCAATAAAGTAACAGTAAGCTTTCTCCAGAGAAATTTGGGGAACGTAGAAAGCCAATCCCAGTTTATGGTGCTATGCTGCTGGTATCTGTCATTGTTACATTAAAATCACAGTCTACTTTCTGTTAGAGCATAAGTATGGAAGATATCTTGATGTAAACACAGTCACAGCAGCAGATCTGGACAGTGGCAAGTTACTCCCTTGTATGTAAAGTGTGTCTGGAAAACTGTGTGTACACTTTGTTACTTGTCATGGCAGTTTATTTCTTTCCTTTCTTTTTCAAATCAATCATTTGACTCCCTCCAAATATCAGCCCTTAGACGCAGAAGACATCTACACAGGCAGACTATTACTGTATCCACCCAGACCTCCACGCTGATTGTACAGATTATGTAAACCTTTTGGTTACATTAGCACCTGAATATGATTTATGAGGGCAGAAGGGAGATGGTGATTGACCCGCTTTCATGAAAGCAGCCTGTTTGCTGTGAAACAGCTTCCGGCATAAATCATTTTAGACATGCTTTTGCACCAGGACTAAATAAACACTCACTTACCCCTGGTACCTGCTAATATGTTAACAAGTAATGTCCTCAAACAGCCTCATTATTTGATTACATCCGAGATTGGGGACTTCGTGCTGTTGCTTTCTCCGCCTGCCAGGATCTCACGAGCCCAGACACATTAGCTCACTTGAATACAGAGAGTAAGTGGGAGTTTTATCAGCCTCCATTATCAGCCCAGCATAAAAAAATAGAGCGTAAGGGCATTTATGATCTCATAGCTAAGGTATTATAACGTAAATGTCTTAATCCCTGCAGTTCTGAACAGTGCTGTTGCCATGTCTTTGGGTCAGTAACATGGTGCAGGGTTAATTAAGAAAGACAAACACAGTGGAAACTAGGGAAGCTGGAGCAATGCCTACATGCCATTCCTGCCTGCACTTGTGACCAGCATACTCTTGGCCGGTAGAAGATGTGCTCTGTTGCTGCAGTCTGAGCAACATGCCCCTCTTCAGCAATAGTTAGCGAAGTGGACCACAGCCATGGGTGATCCTGCATCCCTCAAGACAGAGCAAGGCAACCACTAAATGTGGAGAAGCAGCAAAGACAAAAAAAGAAAAAAAGACAGTTTTTATCTCAGGTGCAGACTTCAGTTACTAGCTTTGCTGCCGAAGTAATGTTGGCCACCAGCTCAAGATGAATTTACCAAAACCACGCATATCTGCAGGTAACTATCTCCTTGTGCATGCAAATACTAAGTCAGGCAATGTAACTGGGCCTGCACAAACCACAGTTACCCGAAGTTATATCACTTTTCTCCTTTTGTGGCTCAAGACTGTCAACATCAACAGCTGGACTCACTTATTCTATATAATATCATTATTTTGATATGACTCTGACATGTTAACAGACCTCACTAGCCACTTTGAGACCAGACCTTTTGGTAGCATGAGGCTCTTTCAGCATCAGCATTGTTTTTCTAGGCACTGAAGGATGTTGTAGAAAGTGCAGGAACTCAACTTATACAGAGCAGAATGAGAGAAAAAAAGATCCACGAAATAAAAGAGGGAAACAGCACTGTGGGAGGTACATAAGCTTTATGTCCAAAATATGGTGGCAACCACTTGTCCTTAGCATCAGCCACCAGCAGCACCTTCAGTGAATGACTCCTTTATCAGGTCACCCCCACAGAAGCTGTGACCTTACAAGGAGATATTCATTACCCTTTCAGGGAAATCAACAGATTTCTTGTAGTCCACTGAACTGCACTGCTGTTTTCTTGGGCAAGCAAGAATGCACGCCTCCATATGGCACATTTGGGAGCCCTTAGTGGAGGGGAGAGGGTGATCGAGAGGTGCCTCCATATCATTCAGGAATGCAAGTGAGAAGCCAGGCTTCACCTGGAAGCTATATCTCCTACTGATATGGATCTGAAGCTATGCTGATCTAGAAATATCCCACCTCCAGGCTTTGAGGACATACTGGTACCACAGCTCTGACCTGCCTTCTTAAAACACAGGGCAGAATCCATCTTGATATTAATATCTGAGAAGATATCAATGGAGATTAACTAAAGTTGATAAACACGCAAGGATGTAGGTTTGGTATGAGAAGAAAGTCACACCTACAATGCCAGGAAATTGTCCCCATTTTCAGCAGAGTTAGATGAGCTTGGGAGTTTGATAAATCCAAAAGCTTGAGACCTTTAATTTCCTCACCTTCAGTGGAGCCATGCCATGCTGTACAACAACATGTGGTTATCCCTTGCAAAACCTGCAGTAGGTTTAACAGACTTCAGACCCCAACCCAGGAAAGCTTCCCACCATAGGCAAATGTCAGAAATACCTATGAGTCCCATTGTAATGAAAGTGACGTAAACATATCCTAGAAGTCAAACACAAGTTTGGATCTTGTACTGATTCTGGCCCTAAATGCAATCTTCATGAATGCACTGGACTCCGGATACTCCTTTACCTGGGACTAAATTTTTCCCCTGTCTGTGCTAAGAAAGGTTAGCAAAACTGACAAAGGTGAACACTGAACAGAGACTATTTTTATTTTATTAGATTTACTTTGCACCTCACATTTATCGTGGCTGTCCTAGCAGTGATGCTGTCCTAGCCATGATGTAATCTGCAATTAACTAGTCTCCTTTTGTCAGCCTGCATCATCAAAGCCTGTTTTTATGGAGTGTTAAGTCTAATATTTACAGTGTTAAATACTTGGACAATATTTAAATTGGTTTCATCACATACTATATTTAGTTGGAGTGATATTGTCTGGTTAACAGCAATGAAAACAATTCTGTTCTTTTGGGTTTTATATTTTGAGTGGGTATTAGGTAACTGGAAAATATGGTCATTATATTTGTCTAACATTTCTACAAGTTGTAACATGGCATTTCAATTTGGGCTTTAACTCATGAATTATCCATACGCAAAACTTTTGAGAAGTTTCCAGTTTCAACATCCAAACAAGCGCAGAGCTCAGTGGTGTGTCTGAAAGGAAGGCAGTTTAGTATTTCTACACATATATAGAAGAGTATGAAGACATTTTTCAAGACCTTTTCTTTCCAGCCATGCTCCTGTTACACAAAGCCTGCTCCAAAGGTATTTTTAATGCCAAACAAAAATCGCAGTTAATGTGTGATCTAATCCCAGTCTCGCAGAGACGTTGTTAAATTTCTGTGTGTTGCTTCTTGAAGTTTTTATTTTTCCAAGTGATTCGTGTTTGTCTCCACTTGCAGCTTTCGTGGACGATCTTGCCCGTACTCTCCTGAGTAATTTTGCCCTTCAAACCAAAGTCCTGTGCTGACTTCTCATCTCCAGCAGCAAGGAACTCCTTCAAATGATGAAGATGTCTCCCTACTTCAAAGTAGAGATATTTCCTAGAGTTTTTTGCTAATGTTTATGCATTAGACCAACTGCTATAAGAACTCTTTTTTTTCAAACTGCAGGGAAAACCTTTTACCTTCTTTCTTGTCCTGAGCTTTTATTTCTTTTCCTAGCATTGGTATAAAGACATCTTCCCATCTCAGCTATGCGATTCCTAGCTAACCCACTGAGTTAGCAATTCCTTTACTTGATGATCACAGCCATGGTCTCTGGGCCAGAACAATACCTGCTCCATATGTTGGCTCTTGTCCACCAGAAATTTCTGCTCCAGAGACTTTTGTCTATAGTTCTATGTGAGAGTCAGAACCATGAAGGAGCATGGCATGGAGAAGGAGTTTCTCCTGACTCTTAGAAAGGACTCTGCTTACAAAACTATGACTCTGACTCGTCTTTGTTGAGCTAGGTCTCTATGCAGAGGATCCCACTACACAAGAAAGAGCTGTAATCCCTTCTGACAGCCCTTTGAACTTCCCAGGAGCTCTTTGAAAAAGCCTGATACAGCTTCTGAAACACTGGAAATTTTTAATCATTGCTTTTATTTTTTTTTACCAGATAGAAGTAAGAGATTCTGCAGAAACCTACAGCCAGGCTACACAAAACTAAGCACAAACCAAGATACACAGTAATTTTTTAAGTTATTGTATGAAATGAAAATGAGTGCATTTCTTCTTTGGATAAGTCATAGGCTTTTGAGATTTGAAATCTGACTGGTTTTAGAGACATTTTAAAGAAACCTAGTAAAGTCAATTTTTCTCTGTGGATTGCTGTTTCTCCTTAGCACTTCAATAGGTGTTTGTTCATTGGACTTAAAATTAATCTGGAGTATGCAAGCAGTTCTACTTCCCCTCCTTCTAAATTTGTACCAAAGCCTTCACAAGTGTCACAAAATTGTTGCTTGTGCATAGCTTGTGCATAGAAGATGAGTGAGGATGAGGAAGGAAGATCCATCTCTGTGTGGCATTGCCATGACTTGGTGACCAAAGTCTCCTGTGTGTGCTTTTAAAAATAGCTTGCATGTCACCTGCTGAAGTTCCAGCTTTCAACGTGTCTAACTGAAAGTAAAACATTCTCATCCAATAAATAAATGAGTAAAACCATCAATAACCAAAAAATATATACTTGAATTCACCACACTTGGTAGATCATTTGGGTAATGCTAAAGTCTGCATTTGTCTCCATCCCATTCTCTCACTTGCGAAGTATTCCTGAAGGAAGCACATCAAACAAGCAATCATTGCTTTGGCTTGAATGCCATTGGCAAATCTTCCAGGGCTAATAAAGCAACCTGGGGAGCATCAGAACCCATGAACAGTCACTTCCAAAATGTGGAAAGCCTCAACAGTTTCTACCTGTTTTCTTTTCTACGTGCTTACGAACCACCCACTCTTACAGATGCGGATACCTCTGTGAGACATTTCCTTTTCTACACAGGAAATTGGGTGCTGACCACTTCTTCCACAAACACTGACCTTGTTGTTTAAAACATGCTTGAGACTCCTAGAAAGTTTTTGAGTGGCCACAATGGAAATTTTCTATTGTTTTTCACTCTGTCCTTTCTTTTGCAGATTGGACCTCAGTATTCAATGCCTAGCAAACACACTCTTCAACTACAGTTTGGAAATCCCTGGTGAAAAAGTCACAGAATGCTATAGGTGTGGGAAGGATAAAAACCCGGGAACCAACATCTTTGCATCTTATTTCCTATTCTCCACACGATGCCATGTCATTTTTGTATAAATTGTTTTAGATAAATTGCATAAAATATAGCATTTTGCAGCTTTCACTTAGGAAGACAATCTGCTGCATGTTTTTTTAGGGAAAATCCCCTTCCCCAGCAATCTTCAGGAAAATTTGTGCAACTTTCAAAATATTGTTGTCTGTATGAAACCAGAGTTAGTTTCAGACTTTTCTAAAGCATTGGGATGATTTGGGAAAATGGAAGGGAAAGATTTAGTCATATTCTTTGAAGAATCTGTGTTTTAATTTAAAGATATCACAAATTTTATGGCAATCTTTATTTACTTTCACTTAAATGGCAATCTTTATTTACTTTCACTTAACCCCCCAAACCAAGTATGACTTCCAGATTTGCTACAAAGCGAGTGAAAAAACAGGAAATGTAAACCAAACTTTGATTAAGAGCCTGATTCTGCTGATTAAAATCAGTGGCCAAACACTCTCTGACTCCAGAGATCAGATTTGAACCTTTACTGCACTGGACCTGCTCCAAAACCCACAAAAGTCAATAGGAGTTTTTCTTTTGAGCCCAGTCACTGAGTGTCTGTCTGCCTTTTTCTCTCTGAAATTATAAATCACCAGGAGGAGCTTAATTTTGTAGTTTTCAGTGCCAGTGTGACATTTATTTTAACTTTGGCTGTTGACAAAGCACCCCGCATCCTGCATTTCTCTGCTGGCAATCACATGTCTATTCTAACTCACATGTTACTTTCTGTCAGGGATTTTATTTTATTTGTTCTCTGCTTATTACCATCCACTTCTCCAGCCCTCCCTTTTCATCTGTCCATCACATTTGGCAGCAAGAAAAATGGATCTGTTTTGCAATACCAATTTCAGTGCCACTTGCCAGTCCAAATAAGAGTTGTGTATCTAACACACCATACAGGGTCTCAGTTTCTGGATTTTGTCACAAGAGCTGTATTTTCTCAGCGGCTTATTAACAGCGTGTGTTTGGGGTGAAAATTAAGCAAATGGAAAAAGGATGTCACAGCAAGGAGCTGTGTTGCAACACTTAGGTTATTATATTGCATTAAGTTAAACAAAGACTGTTTAGCCATGTTATGGCTATGATTCTCATTCATTCCAGTCCCTTAAGAAAATGGATTTGAATAAAGGCAACTTTGCTCAGTCAATTTCCCTTTGGTCAAAATGCTCCCAAGTGCCACTCTTGTGAATTTGACAGGAAAAAAAATGTTAAGGGGGAGTAGAACTTGGGGGGGGGGAGCAGGGGAAAGATTGCCATAACTCTGCTGATGCCAAGAATAATAAGAATAATGGGAACCGCTACAGATCGGAAACTTTCTTTTGGTCATTTATCAGGCCCCTATTATTGTCTCATCCTTCACTGTCTTTGGAGTGCATATGTCAGGTGAACAAAAGAAGTTACAAGAAATCTTGAATTGCACTCCACTTTCCCAGAAAAATGTGCTGACCATCTCTCGTGTGCCTGAGGTCAACCATGCAGCTTTTAAACTGGCTCTGGATCTGTAACTAGCCCTTGGACAAGGCTGCCAGTCAGCTGAGCAGGCTGTGAATCTCTCCTTCAAGGAAGGAGTGACATACAATTGCTCAGCACCAACCCTTTGACTGGCTTTTTCCCACATCTGGCCAATGACTTTGTTGCCTAAATGGGAGCTGAGCAATTCTGGAAATTGGCCTCTAAGTAGCAAACATTCCCACTTCTGCTCCGTCAGTTGTGTTGGTGGGGAAATAAAGCACTGTGACGCTTTCACCATATGTGGATTTTGGAATAATTTCTAAATCCCCCATGCATAAGACATAGCTTGCTGAACAACTCCCATCAACTACTGTTCCTGATTAGGGTGGAAATGATGCAGGTGATGATCTTCGTGGGTAACCGAATTTAAACACAGCTATTCCAGCTTGCAAATGCCTAGCCACTTGGTGGGCTTTAGCCGGAAAGCTGTCAGCTCTCCAATGAAAGGGACAACCATGTCTGCCAGGTCTGACCTCTGCAGAGAAATCAGCCTTCTCATATGCTGCAACAGAGTGCGCTGTATCCTTTCTCCCTGTAGGATTTCCCACTTTAAGGTCTTGCGTCCAAGCCTTTGCTAACCAACCACTGCCTGCAACTCTCTTTTACCTACCTGAACTGGGCATAAAGCTGTTGGAACACAATTTCCACCTTCCTGATGAGGGATGCTGCCTTCAGTCACACCGTTCTCTACCAGTCTTGACAAACACATTTTCTCCCATCTTGTCCTTCTTTCACTACCCAGATTGTGCCCATCTTCTCCTGTTCCTGTTCACTCTCGAAAACTCACTGTGTCCGTAATGCAGACAGCAACATGTGACATGTTAACAACCGGACAGGTGAGGAGCTGTGTCTCGGCTCCTAAAACACACCCTGCTTGTGGCCTACAGATAATTGTGCATCTGATCATAACAGCCACATTACTTCAGATTCTATCCACCCATCCATCCTTTTCTTGTGTGTGAGCCGGATCCAGGGCTAATCTTGAGTAGCATTTAATAGGGAAAATTCACCCAGCCTCAGGATATGAAAAAACGGGCAACACTAAACAATACGTGTTGTTAAGCTGTGAAACTGCTTGCCACAGGAAACTGTGGATACAAAGAGATTTAGAAGTAGCTGGATAAATTCCTGGAAGCAAAATTCACTGGGGGCTATTAAATACAAAGACACTATGTCTGGCTCCGGAAACCCCAGCACCACAAATCACTGGCCCTGAGCCACAATCTGTGTGCCCTATTCTGATATCCTTCCTTAAGTCCCTACAACGGCTGGCTGCCATAGACAGGGTGTTGGGCCAGACGGACCTTTGGTCCTAACCAGTTTGGCTGTTCCTGTGTTTTTGTCACGTTTGGTACTAATGTCTCTGCATTCACCCAGCAGCATTTCTATCATCAGCACTCTCCAAGCTGCTTCTGCCACGACATCTGGACATCACGTAACACCTGAAGCACATTAAGCTTTTTCAGCAGGTAATAAACCCCTGGATAGTGTACGGCAGGCGAGCCCCAATCTCTAAATACCCACCACGGACATTGCTTTCTCCAGCAATTGCCGAAGCCTGGTTTAGATTAAACTACTTCAGACCAGCCACTGCAGAAGGGCAAGGCTGGAAACGGAAGTCTCTCTTGTTTGTTTGGGCTCTTTTTTCCTGCTGATTGGTTGTTTTGGGCTTGTTTGTTTTTTGGCAAGTTACTTAAAGGACAAACATAAGGCTAGACAGATGAATGCATCAAGAAGGTCAGCCAATTTCTCAAGCTACTGTCTTTTTCCAGCTGTTCCAGATGAGAAAAAGGATCAGGCAGGGCTGCATCCCTCTGGTTGCTTTTCCCAGTATAAGGTAGATTTCTTTGATATAAAGCAAGGGGCTAGAGAGGTTAGAGGGTGCTGGGGTGGCAATACCATACAGGATACCAGCAAGACCCCTCTCCCTGTTGGGCAACTGCTCGTCTCAGAGCCATTCCCAGTGTCATATATCCAGGACCACTGTCCGTCAGAGCCCTGAAACAGAGCTGTGCTGTTCAGCTCTGGGCCTAGGGGTGATACAGACCTGGAGCCTTGCTTAAGCATCTGGCTTCCCAAACTCCACATATTATAGGGCAGTCTGGGCCACAGCAGTGGAAAACTTCTTGTGAGACATCGGTTGTGTCACACTGTCCCCTGCAGCTCTCTCCCTGGAGGGAACCATGCACGGGTTGCCCAGCCCCACCAGCGTGCAACCCAGTAGTGAGCACAAATGCGCCAGATTGCTGCGAGCTGCAGAAGCTGAAGCACAACATCCTTTTCGCACATCAGATATGGGGGACAGGGCTTGCCTCAGAGGAAGGTGACACCTCCACTTCAGCTGGGTCCCCCAGAGCTCCCTGGGGAACTATTGACCTTTTGTCCTGTTTCTTGTCTGCAAGTGGGGCAGCTTAGCTTGGGAAGGGTTGCATGAAGCAAGTTGATATATGAAGGAAAGAAGGGAGAAAGGGAAGGGAGAAAGGCAGGCAGGCAGAAAGCAAGGAAAGCAAGGAAGGAAGCAAGGAAGCAAGGAAGCAAGCAAGAAAGAAGAAAGGAGAAAGAAGAAAGAAAAGAAGAAGGGAAGGGAAGGGAAGGCAAGGGAAGGCAAGGCAAGGCAAGGCAAGGCAAGGCAAGGCAAGGCAAGGCAAGGGAAGGGAAGGCAAGGCAAGGCAAGGCAAGGCAAGGCAAGGCAAGG
>Ga0065711_1047196_pt1 | contig 12471 bp, 1 predicted proteins | sample Hoacrofraction12_FD_59098 | JGI IMG/M metagenome (GOLD analysis project Ga0065711, IMG submission 59098) | Hoatzin crop microbial communities from Cojedes, Venezuela - Epithelial fraction 12 v2 (version 2) | ecosystem: Host-associated > Birds > Digestive system > Esophagus > Crop | place... | reverse complement strand
AAAGAAAGAAAGAAAGAAAGAAAGAAAGAAAGAAAGAAAGAAAGAAAGAAAGAAAGAGAGAAAGAAAGAGAGAAAGAAAGAAAGAAAGAAAGAAAGAAAGAAAGAAAGAAAGAAAGAAAGAAAGAAAGAAAGAAAAGAAAGAACGAAAGAAAGAAAGAAAGAAAGAAAGAAAGAAAGAAAGAGAGAAAGAAAGAAAGAAAGAAAGAGAGAAAGAAAGAGAGAAAGAAAGAGAGAAAGAAAGAGAGAAAGAAAGAAAGAGAAAGAGAGAAAGAGAGAAAGAAAGAAAGAAAGAAAGAGAGAAAGAAAGAGAAAAGAAAGAAAGAAAGAATGAAAGAGAGAAAGAGAGAAAGAAAGAGAAAAGAAAGAAAGAAAAAGAAAGAAAGAGAGAAAGAATGAAAGAGAGAAAGAAATAGAAAGAAATAGAAAGGAAGGAAGGTTAGTTTAATCTGGTACTTACTGGGTACGTGAATAAACATGGTGTTACCTCAAGGAAGAAAACTATGTGGGAGTGAGAAGTGGTGACTGTGATGATGGGAAGCAGGGACTACCTTATTTGGAGGAAATGTTGTCTGAAAATGATAGTGGAGTTACAATGTAGCTTTATTCTGGGTTGAATATTGGCTGTCCTCCCACAGTCACTGCAAATCTGCTATAATAATACTCTGTATCAACATATGCCAACGAATTTAATAGAAGTGTGCTCAGATATCCACTCCTGATCCAGGCAAACTTCAACAGCATATGACCTGACAATGCACAGGGGTGGTACAGATGGATTTGCAGCCTCAGACCTTTTTTTGTAGCCAGTGTGCTCAGATATCAGAAACTACAACCACCTGTCTGGCTGTGGCCTCTGTCCCACCGCATGCACTGGACATCGGACGAGTTAAGCATCAAGCCTGCAGCTTTGTCTAGGCATCTCATGCTGCTGCTCTAGAGCCCCATGGATTCAGATAGCATGTTAATGACACCTCATACACAGATTCGGTACAGAACATAGATATTCAAGTTCAGTTTGCATATGCAAATATTGGTCACAATATCATTCCTCAGAAAGATCATTTGGATTTCTTTCCTAAAGCTTAATGGCAAAATGTTTTCATACTGAGATAGTATATAGCTGTTTTAATTTTGCATGCTGATTCCATTTTTTAAGGTCTTGTCAAGTAATTCTTTGAGTTACAGAGCATAAAGAAGAAATACAATAGCAAAATATGAACATCCATATAACAGTAGAGCTGACAGAATTAGAAGTTTATGAAAGCAAACTGTCCTCCTGACCTTTCTAGACACACCATTCACTCTGCTTAGAGTTTTCTTTCTCATTCTTGTGCCATTACATGGTTTCTGCAATGCTGAGGAAAACGCCTAGCTTTTCTGAACAGCAAGCACTTTAGATCCCTCATACCTTATAAAATGGACATAAATATATGTCCAGTGACAAATAGCTTTGGGGTATTTAAATCATATTTGCTGCTTGAATTTAAATACATTCTAGTGATCTAGCACTCTGCTGACCTCTGGATAGAAAATACCTTGGTCTGAATACACCTTATTCCCGATATTGTGAACAATCACGTTGCTGTTTCTTACAAGTTTGCTTTCACCATGTTGCTCTGCTTTGATTTCCTCCTATTTTTCATCCTGACATACACGCACACACTAATGGTTGTTAATACCTTTTCTAGAAACTGAGTCCTGGCTACGTTGCTCTTCAGGTAATAGCTAAGGGTAGGCAGACATGGGACCATAAAAATACAATCTTTAATCTTAAGGACTTCCTGTTCAGGAAGGACTAAGTGCAGACCAAATGGCACCAAGCGAACAATGTGACCTTCACTGACTTTTAACATGAATAAACAAGTCTGATTAAGGGTTATTCACTGCTAGATATTCTCAGCAATTATGAAAGAAAAATAGTAGCTCTACTGAGATTGAAATTTCAGTTGTTTCCACTAGAATCAAATAAGCCCTGTTCACTGGAGAACTGGAGTGTTGGATTTCCTTTCCTTGGTTAAAGAAACAGAATAATACCTTCCCACTCTCTAACGCTTGCACCTCATGTTCTCTCAATCTTTCTCTTTCACAGTTACAGACACTCAGCTAGCAGCATGTTACTTTCTGACTCTATTATGGGATTTACTCACAGAACCAGAGTACAGCAGTAATCACCTTTGGAAGATCCTCCTTTCGAAGCTCCTCCTCTATGCGTCACATTTGAAGAACTGGATTTTTAGGCTTAAAGCCAAATGTTTTTTAATTGCTGAACTTTATCACATATAATGCTAGGTGTTTTGTTTGGAAATTGGATAAAGTCAGGTTAGCTCTGGTTCCTGATGCTCTGCTGAGATGATGAGCACCAGGCTTTATGTGAAGGGAAAGCTGGTTTGGGTAGAGCAAGAAAAAATCTCTACTTTCTTCTTGAATAATGTACAGGCTACCTTCATTTTTGCTATTAAAAGTGTGAAATCCATCTTGATGCTTGTTTTATTTTCAGTGGTTTTTTTCTATCTAGCTTTGCAAAGAAGGAAGTAAAAATTGGGCAAAGCTTTATCACAACACAGAAGTCATGCCTCACTGACAGTTAAGGATAGATAGGTAGAATGGTCAAAAATTAATTTTACCCCATGATTTAATTTTGTAAAGATGAAAGTTTTTTTCTGATCAATTGTTTGTTAACCCCTTGGTTAAGACATTAGTTTGCTCAGTATCAGGTTAAAACATTCAGATACCGTTTTGTTGTTCATGTTGTCTGTGATTCAGGATTTCATATTTGACATGCAACAAACTTTCTCTTCTCTTTTTAGCTAAAGTCTCTCCTCACAATGTGACATATCACAGAAAGATGGTATAACTATGTTTTTTGATACAATTTATGCATATTCTCTCCCCTCCCCTTTATTGAAAATTATAGGATTCATCGGTTCAAAACTTGGACTACAGAATTTCTGACATTCCTCTGTGCAAGAGTTATGCCAATGTTGTTCCTGTTAGCTGTAGCTAACTTGCCGTCTCTAAAGCTATGAAATAATTAATGAGGATGAACAATTTTGGCACTTAGATTCCTGCCTTTTTCTTCAAAAATAAAATCAACTGGTTTTCAACAGAAAAAAAACCAACCAGCAAACTCACCTGAGAAACTAAAAAGTAAGAACCTCATAACTAAGACAGAAGACAGTATATGCCAGTTTGCAGGCATACCACAGGTAGGAATTTGATCATTCAGGGCTGTAAACACTTTTGAAGGTAGCGCTGGATTCACAGTTCCTTTGAACTTCTTTGGCTTTCACAGGTTTAAATTGAACCTAAGTTTCCATAAAAATATTTTCCCAAATCTCACTGCTCTCAGCCACTCAACTGAACAGAACTGAGCTCTATATTTTGCGGAAATTTTGTTTTCTATTTTTCAGAACTAATTTGAAAGTCCTAAACCTGAATACTCTCAGGTAAATACACAGTCCGTATGTACTCTAGTATTAATGGAAATAGGTATAGTTTCATAGACATAAGTAGAACCTGTCATTTTGTATTTGATGGGTTTTAAATATTCTCAGGCTTACTAGATGCTTTCAAATCTGAATATCTCAGTGAGGTGGAAGGATGTTAGTAGAGAAAAGGGTGAGAAGTGCTTAACTTAGCTTTCAAAATTAAGCTCCCACCATGGTTATTTAAGCTATTTTTTTCTGTGTGTTTAATGTTAGACAAAACCAACTTCTTACTAAAATAGACTGTCCTTGTTCAAGTGTCCCCTGATACACTGAAAGCAGCTTCCTTTCAATTTGGGAAAGCCAAGACTACACTTATCAGAAAAGAGTAAGGCTGCATGTTTTCCTGTTGTGTGGTGTTTTTTTTAATTTTATTTCTTTCTTTATATAGATAACTTGCTGTAAACAAGAGGTAACTATAATGCCTCTGATTTGGGAGCAGCTATTCACAGGGCAGAAAACATTTGTTCTAACTTAACAAGATGCATGGTACTTTTAAGACTTTGAAACGAACTCAGTGAATGAGTTTTATTTCATGTAGCCAGAAGAAATCTCTCCCATGCAAACCACTGTCCTGACACTTCAGAGAAACAGGAAGAAATTTTCACAGCTCATTCACACAACCAATGAAATGTGAAATAGGTTCCATGGTTATCTCTGGGTAAAGCAATCTTATTCCCAGGGCATTAGGGTAAGGAGATAAACACAGAGCAAGAAGTATTTATTAAGACCAGTGTTACTATCTGAATAATGGAGGGAAAATGAAGGACTACCCAATGCTCTATATTCTTGTTTATGTCCAAGAAGTGTTACTGAACATCCGTATTGCTGAACAGAAAAAAGTATTATTTCATCCACATCCTGAACAAGTAGCTTGATGTAAAATCAGTGGATATTGATATAGCATGGCAGATTATAATAGTCATCACCTTCAGTATAGAAGAGGCTGTCAGAAGACTATAAATCTTCACGCTAAAGCAGAGATTGTTGTTAGTTGTACTACAGTGTTTAAATAAGGTGCTAAGGTGGAAAAATACATCTCCCCTCATCATCAGAATGTCATTGACTTAAATGAAGCAGTATGAACTGTGTAAATGCATAGAACTATTCCAGGATGAAAGCTAATTAAATTTTTAAAATAGTGCCCCCCCCTGCCTTATAGTCAGTTTGATTGACACTTAATAGTTAAGCCAGTCCATTTGTTTCTTAAGAGTGAAGTTCCCACAGCAAAAAAATACAACACAATAGACTGTGCTGGAGTCTTGTGGGCAAGTGCAGTGAGCATGGAGAAGCTCTGATGAGTCTATTGAAAAAGCAGCTGTTTCTGCCTTCACTTCTGACCTGGTAGTGCACTCCAGTATAGCTGTGCTCAAAACCCTTTCACTCTTTACTCAGTGCTGCTTGCCATTCAGTGGGACAGAAGCAAGATCTTTATATTGGTTTTAAACTACTTCAAGAAGCAGATGCAGCAATTACCTTTAAAAGCAGTAGCTAGATGGACCTTGAATGGTGGCCTGTTTTTATTATTGCTGTCTGTCCAGGGAGCACTTTTATTGCTAGCAATCAGTGTTAGATCTTCAATAGCAGTTGATCATTTTTACTTCAGGCTTTTGTATGTCCATATGGCCATGTGTGGGGAATGCAAAGAAGAACAAATTTTACTACTGGATTAGCATTTCTTGCCTTGCCTTTTAATTTTACATTATGGCCCAAACCAAAATGAGGAAACAATGTGATTAAACCATAAGTGAGAGCCAAACTGAAGGAATGCCTCAATCAAATACTACATCTCTGGACTTGAAATAATTAACACGGTAATTATAGAAGGCCTATAGAATTGCTGACACAGACGGCTTGGAAAATATTGTATACTTACCAAAGTATAAAATGTTCCTAAAGAGTTACACTAAGGGTGGTGCAGATTTCTTCACTTGTTGAATTTGCAATATACAATTGGTAGAGCTCGAAATGATAGGGTTACAAAAGTAGGACAAGTATTAAGAAGTGTACAACCTTTTTCCTTTAGCAATATAACTCCCACAGGCTTTTGGTTTGTCAAGTATTCTCTGAAGATAAAGCATATTCATCTTAAGTGATTATTTCTTTTCAAAGAGTTCATGGATAAAATATTACTATTCTCAGATTCAAACATTTTGATGCTTTGTTACTTTTGCAAGTGGCAGTGAGCAACTAAGGACTGAAAGATTCAGGGCTACTGATATTAAATACAAAATAAATTCTGTTGTAGTTGAGATCCATGTAATTTGATTACTTTAAGGGAGATTTCTCAGATATACAAAAGGATGGATGTCCTGTACTATAATTAGCTCTGTCAATACTCATTGATAAGAACTATGAGATATCTTTTTTATTTCAATAGAAAAGTTTAGGAGAGTTTTATAGAATTTTTATGTAAAAGACACTTGTTTTGTCTTGGGGTATTATGCAAGGTTTATCTGCTAAAATTGTGGTGTATTTTTAATCAAAGCCTAAACTTCTTTTTTATTCCACTGAAATTCCAGACACAAAATTTTAAAAAAATCCAAACTAAACTGTCTCTGACTTCTATTCTGTGAGTGATCTCACAAACCTCAACTCCAGAAATGCCTTAAAAGAACTGAATATCATCTCTATTTTATTGCTTCCCTTATTTATTCTCAGCTGCAATCTAAAGAAAGGTGATATATGCTGTAGTGGTTATGAGTAAACAGCAACTGGATTTTAATAATGTCCTATTTATCAGTGTTGAAACAATAATGACAATTTTTTATGTGTGTTTTCACAAATACAGATGTTGAAACTGACCATAGACATATCATTATCTTGATTTACCTGTGACTGTGGAAGGGGTCTATCTATAAACAGAAAAACATCTTTTGCTTTCAGGAAATAACAGTTTTGGGAAAGAGCTGTTCAGAGAATAGTTCACAATAAACCTGTGCAATGCTACAGGCTTGGAGAAGAGTGGCTGGAAAGCTGCCCAGCGGAAGAGGACCTTGGGGTGTTGGTTGACAGCCGGCTGAACATGAGCCAGCAGTGTGCCCAGGTGGCCAAAAAGGCCAACGGCATCCTGGCTTGATTTAAGAATGGCGTGGCCAGCAGGAGTAGGGAGGTGATCATGCCCCTGTCCTTGGCACTGGAGAGGCCACACCTCCAGTACTGTGTTCAGTTTTGGGCCCCTCACTACAAGACAGACATGCAGTTGCTGGAGCATGTCCAGAGAAGGGCAACGAGGCTGGTGAGGGGTCTAGAGAACAAGTATTATGCAGAGCAGCTGAGGGAACTGGGATTGTTTAGTCTGGAGAAGAGGAGGCTAAGGGGGTCCTTATCGCTCTCTACAACTACCTGAAAGGAGGTTGTAGTGAGGAAGGTGTTGGTCTCTTCTTCCAAGTAACTAGCAACAGGACAAGAGGCAATGGCCTCAAGTTGCATCAGGGGAGGTTTAGACTGGATATTAGGAAACATTTCTTCACAGAAAGAATGGTTAGGCATTGGAACAGTCTGCCCAGGGAAGTGGTGGAGTCACTATCCCTGGAGGTGTTCAAAAAATGTGTAGATGTGGCACTTCTGGACATGGTTTAGCACACATGGTGGTGCTAGGTTGATGGTCGGACCTGATGATCTTAGAAGTCTTTTCCAACCTTAATGATTCTATTCTACGCTTCTATGAATAATTTACTGAGGAGCAGATGGGATTGACAAGTTATATACCCCAGCTTTATATTTACTACCCAAACTGCAGATAACTTCATTCCTTCAGAAGTGCTACTCCTTGAAGTGAAATCTTCAGATCACCCCAGTCTGGTGAAACAGTGCCCTAAGGAGTTATGGGGAGCAAGATGTGAAGATTCAGAGGTTGCAAAGTTGTTGGAGGAAAAGAAACTTGTGGGGTATACTTCTTCATGTAGAAGTGTAACATGTACTTGTGGCTGAATCAAGGTATCTTTACAAAAAACCCACAGTTTCCAGACGTTAAAATGCAGTAGTTGATTTTAGAGTGTGGGAAAAGATAAATAATTTTATAGTGGTCCATATATTTCATGTGTTTAAAGAAAATAAATCAGAGACACCAGTCTGTGCTCTGTCTCAGCGTTGTCCAGATCCCAAACAGGCCAGAAGATTGTAGACCAATGACTGCTTTTCTGGACAATTTTGAATTGTATCTGTCAAAGAGATATTGAGTCCATGGGACTAGTCTGATATGAAATAAAACCCCTGAGTAGATGAAGGAGCTGCAGCAGCAATGGGTTTGATCTACAGAGCTGTTTTTATTGCACCGAATTTCTTACTAAGAGACGTACTTTAAACGTACATTAAATTAAATGTACATTAAATTTGCAGCACTAGTATTTGATGTAGTGGAGTCACTGAAAGAATATGTGGAGAGTGAGAGGACATTATCTGGGTTTTTAATAGCTTGGTGATAAAGTATTGTCTTTGAGTATCTGGGAGTTAGATTTCCAAATATTTTTCACCTGTAGGTTATGGAGACTTTCCAAGATTTTGCATTTTTCAGGAGCCGATGTCAAGCAGTAAGCTATTCCCAGTTTATTTGGTGTGATGTGAAACTTACTCTATTTTGTAGTGAAAAACTGGGCTTGAGCTCTCAGTCTAAATAACTGCTTGTGAAGGAGAGGAGGTTGGAAGTATACACAAGTTTGTGCTATAAGTTAACGATAATAAAGTAAAGAAGAAGAAATTGTTGATAAAACCATGATTTTTAGTGTTTTGAAAATCAGGGTCCTGTTGTTCAGCTGGTAGATATAGGTGAGGACCCATAGTTTTTAATGAAGCTGTGTTTATTTAACCAGCTAGAGGTCCGGTCTGTGTTTTTTTGTATTGCGGTATGTCAGCTCAAGAGAGTGCCAGTTGTGTGAGAACAGCTCAAAACAATTGGTTACATAATATCCCTGCCTTAAAAATCTGTACATCTAGATAAGCAAGAAAGATTAAAAAAATACAAAAAACAAGCATCTGGATTTTACACCCACCAAAGTACAGGCTGTGGCTTTGCTAAGAAAATGGAATTCCCATCATAAAAAGGTAATTTCAGAAACTAGTAACTCAGATTTTTTTTTATTAGAGGTTGCTCTCAATGGCATATTAATTTCTCTGTAACATGCAGCTCCACTTCTTTCCTCTCAGAAAATGTATTGGCAAGACGACCCTTTCCTCTCCTGTGGAGTTTGACTGACAGGGCGCTGCCAAGGAGGGAGAATGATTTTCAAAGTCTGACCTAAGAAAAACCATTTCTTGTGCTCTCACTGGACTTTTGTTGCTTCAGGTGTTACAGCAAAAACAAATCAACTCAACTGCTCTGGTTCTTAATAAGAGTATTATTAAGATCCCCAAGCATAGCTGATACTGCTCTTCCAAACAGACCGAGGAACTCCATTCATTTATTGATGCACTCTTCGTGAAGGGATTATGTTTCACTTTGTTTGAAGGACCTGAGAGCCCTTATTATTTTTGTTTGGAGAAACACTGTGGTGCACATGAAAGAGACATAGAGAAAAAAAAACCCTTTTTTTTGGTGGGAGGAGAATGGCTGGCCGTTGATTGCCTCTTTTTTTTTTTCCTTTTCCATTTGAAAAAGCTTCTTGGATGATTGATTTCTGATTTAGATTACCACATCCTCCCTGTTGTTCCCTGTTCTCTTTACTGAAATTTTCTAGCTGCCTTGTTTAGCTGACATTCAGGATATTGATAAGGTTAAAGATAATGACTGAGTTGCCTTAGCGGCCAGGTAGAACTCTGAGTCTAGCTTATTTTGATAAAGTCTTTCCTCCCTGCCATCCAGTGAAGACAAAGATCTACCTAGGATTATAGAAAAGAAAAACAAACACAAAGCAAGAAAACTAAAACCTCTCTCCTTCAGACTCGCTTTCCCTGTATCTGTCATAAGTCCTTGTACAACAGTGCTTATCATGGAGAGCAAATGTAGCACTTGGTGGGAAGACCGTGTGTTTTTATGAGGTATCCCATCCAAGGGGCAGAAAACACACAAGCCAGTCATCATCTTTGCCTCTGCAAGCAAATATGCATCTCCTGGGGCAGCAAGTGTGGTCAGCAACTGTGCCCAGGCCACGCAGCTCTGCAGAGGCTGCTCAGGTACGCGACCTTCTCGGCGTCCAAATACCGTGTGAAATCCTTGGGGAAAGGGTGGGGAAAGGCTTGTGAAGGGTTTGTGGGATCTCAGACACCACAGTAATTCTCCAGATTGGGCCCACTGTGCTTTCACCAAGCCTAGTTGAGTTACTAAGCCCCAGAAATCTGTCTTTTCCATACCTCTTTATGCCTATACCACGTATTTTCACCCTGTTTTGAAAGTAACTGAATGGAATATTTATGGCCTAAACCCTTTCTCTGCACTTAACACTTGAAAAATCCAAATTAGGGGCTTCATTTACTTGGGATTGTCAGAAAATCATTATAATAAGGAGAACGTTTTTCACACTAGTACTGCTGAAGTGCGGTAGTTCGACTTATCTTTCTTATACCTAGTTTAAATTGTAATTGCTCTTGTGCTTTCACTTATCCTGCCTTCTTTCTCAGCGTGAGTCAGCCCCGGACAAACAGCTAATGACAGCTGAGCAGGATTTAATGTAACTGGAGAACAGCACGCGTAGCACAAGTAATTATAACCTTTGCACTGTTCCACCTCTGTGTCTGGCATAAGGGGATTTACATTTTTGCTGCATGCCAGTAGAATCTACAGGCTGCTGACAACTGGGGAAGGCGAGGATGCTCCTGCATCCTGGTCCTATGTCCCTTTCAAATGCACCCACTGACTACATCCAGCTGTGGACACCTCTGTGTATACTTCCATGCTTACTTTGCTTACGGTGTAATTTGCCTCTGAATGCAAAGCTGAATGAAAGCATGTTACAGATTCGCAAAGTAAAGCAGATCCGTATACTTTGATAACTAAAGGAGATATTCATCCGTTATACTAGATTCCCTGAAAAAATGAGGCGTTGTGTGAAATTTGCACTCTCTGCCACACAGCTCTAGTGACAAATAAAATCAGAAAGGAATACATTTTCTTTCCCAAGCAGATTGCAATAATTTGACACAAATTCTAAGACTTGGCTTCACTGAAAAACAAAAACACCTTTATTTTTTTGAATATACCGCTATATTAATAGTGCAAAATATAAGCCATTAAAATATTACTCAGCTTACTAATGCATTGGGCCTGCTTTTTCATTTAGTTACTGTCCCTTTTTACAGACATAGTGTCACAGGTTTTGATGGCTTTATTCTGGATTTAATGTGTGTAATATAGTATAGGGTCATGACTTTTGCCGTAAAGTGTATATTTGCATTTAAAGGAAGTCTTTGCAGACAGCTATTAAGCTAAAGATTATAGAGAAAAAAATCCGGTGACTGTTGCTTAAGCTATAATAGGACCACAGCAACATGGAAGAGGAAAGATATTTTTAGGCTCTGAACTGCTGGCTTTCTTCCTGTGTCATGATTCCTGCTGATCAGACTGTCTCACAAAGAGTTTTGATTTTTTTTCACTGCCATTTTTAAAGTTTTCTGCAAGATAAGGTCCACTTATTCCTGCAGATATTTATTTTGATCGCAATATAGAGAAAAACAGTAAGATATGGGAGCACTATAACCTAGGTGAAATTTCAGAGGATTTTTATAAACATAAAAAGGGGTCATTTGTTCTGCTTTCTGCTTTATACTTGGTGCAACTATAAATCCATATGTGTGATGCCACCTCCAGTTTGGAAAGAGTGGAGGCAGTTTTGGTGTCTCTAAAAGATAGTAATAATAATAATAGTACAAAATAAATGACAGAGACAAAGTTTCTGCCTTTCAGTTCAGGTTCTGCAATGCTGTTGCCCTAGTAGTTTGTTGAAAGTTTCCAAACTCTTACTGACTTCTAATGGAATTTAAGGTTCTTCAGAAAGTCCTGTCCTTCATATTTTTAAAGATCATTGTAGAGTGATACCGATTCAGAAGTGCTAACATTCTCCTCCAGTTCTTTATTCTTGATGGCAGCAAAAGTGTCAGGGAAATCTGGGGAAAATTTCTGAGGAAAAAAGAAAGATTTAAAAATAATATATGAAGTGCAGCATTTTTTTATACAAACATTATAATGAAAAATGTCAACTTGTTTGGCTAGATGTATGGACCAATCTCCTCTTCAAAGCTGTGAAAACCACCTTAGATTCTCTCATATCAACAGTGTGAGGCTAATATATACCAGCTGAGAATCTCTCCTGAAATAAAAAAAAACCACTGCACGACTGAGTTTTCCACAGAACAATGTTTAACAGCTTGTTGTTTAAAGACAAAACCCTTTGTTTGAATCATATTCTGACTTTTGATAGATAATATGCTGTGCAAATTAACTTCCATATTATAAGCACCTAAAAGAAGGTTCTCATTATTTGAACAGGAATGGATCCTTTTTCAATCTGTCTCTCTCTTTTTTCAAGACCAGTTCTGTTCAGACATAAATCACGTTATTTGGTTGGTATATCTTACAACAGAAAATATAACTATAATTAAAGAATAAAAATTTAATTATGGACTCTTTAATTATGACCATTTTGCCATCTAAAGGTTCCAGCTGATGCAGTTATCTGTGATTTTATGTTCAGCCAGTATTGATCATTTGTTGCATTAAGCTTAACATCCACAGATTTAGTTTTGATATTTTTTTTCATGAAGCCTTAGCAGAAAGAAAGAATTCACTATGAACATGCAAATTATAAGGGAAAGTCCTATAAATTATGACAATGTTATAGTAAATATCTAAATTTGCGTGTTGAAAAAAGGTGCCATAATTTCTTGTATAGTCTGAAAGGATATTTTGAATAAATACAGAATCACAGAGTCACAGAATCACAGAATAGTAGGGGTTGGAAGGGACCTCTGTGGGTCATCTAGTCCAACCCCCCTGCCGAAGCAGGGTCACCTACAGTAGGCTGCACAGGATCTTGTCCAAGTGGGTCTTGAATAT
>Ga0065711_1047195_pt1 | contig 12472 bp, 6 predicted proteins | sample Hoacrofraction12_FD_59098 | JGI IMG/M metagenome (GOLD analysis project Ga0065711, IMG submission 59098) | Hoatzin crop microbial communities from Cojedes, Venezuela - Epithelial fraction 12 v2 (version 2) | ecosystem: Host-associated > Birds > Digestive system > Esophagus > Crop | place... | reverse complement strand
TGCCCAGAGAGGTAGTGGAGGCCCCATCCCTGGAAACATTCAAGACCAGGTTGGACAGGGCTCTGAGCAACCTGATCTAGTTAGCGGTGTCCCTGCTCACTGTGGGGGGGGTTGGACTAGATGACCTCTAGGGGTCCCTTCCGACCCAAAACTTTCTATGATTCTGTTCTATGATTCACTGGTTTTCTGCACACATCTCAGGCAATCTTTGTGCCACCACAAATACACAATTTAATCTGGCCCTAGAAAGCGCTTATAAAATTAACAACAAAGAAGCACCATTTTCTGTTTCTACCTTTGAAGAGATACAAAAGTCTCTTCTAGATTGCCCAGCTATTGCCTGCATTGAGTTGTTTACTGCAACACAGTGTCTTATTCTTCACTGAGTAACCTTCCTTACAGCGCTGCCAAGCACAAATTAGGTCAACCTAAGCGGCAGTATGAAATGTAATTAGTGAAAAACTTTCTTAATTAGTGCTGCTATTCAGGGTGGGGATAGCTTAGCTCAGAGTGAATTGGGGTAGGGCAAGTTGGGAGAAGGAGACTCTTCCTAAAGAAAGGCGGATCTAACGCTGGATACCTGCCCAATATCTTTTGAAATTTTGATTGCAATGTTTTATGACCGCAGCAAGGACTGTAATTTGTGCCTGTAGGGTGCCCTGCGTTGCACTAATAGATTGCAATAAAACAACAAAAAACAAACTAATCACTCTTACGGACAACACCTTCTTGCGAGTAGAATCAGTGATTCTAGGTCTTCGGGCAGTCTATATCAGAGTCACAAAAATCTTGGTAAGAAACTGTTTCCCTCCTGCCAGAGGCACCAGCGGTGCCTTGCTGCCTCTGCCCAGCAGCTCCCGTTGGACTGGCTGATCAGGGCCTGGCATCTTTCACACTGGGTCCGTATCTCTGGGGTCCAGTTCAGGAACACACTTCGCAGGGGATACGAAAGATAGACCAGTACAGCTTCCAGTTGGCGAGCACCCACAACACCACGTTTGATATTATTGGCACAAGCCTGGGACTAGAGGGGCAAGATTAAGTTAGTCTGATACCTCTGAAGATAGTCAGTTCGTGAGATACTTGTGCTAGTCCTTACCCAAGCAGTATTTGGATGAAGACAGATTTCCACTTTTTGTCATCAAACAACTTTCCTATTCTCTCACCTCTCCCCTTCAGTCAGTATAAAGCACTGACCAGTTTTGCCTAAATGAAAGAAGAAACACTAGCCCAGGTTTTCATTTTAGCTACTCTGCTCAGTTTTTGCTACCCTTATAATCCATCTCCCACCTGCAATGAATAAAATAATTTGCATTTTTCCATGTGCAAATGCTGGCGTGTACTGATGCAGGACAAGTTACTGATTAATAATTCTGATTAATATATCATATGTTGATGAGAATCTCCTGGGGTAAAGGGCTCAATATAATATTAGTGGGTATAAAGTATAATAAAAACATAAAAAGGCCAGTATGGAAAAATATGCATGGGATCAGCCTACAAAACTCCAAAAAGCAATGATTTTTGCACTGGCTGTGCATGAACCAACTCACGTCTGAGGACAGTCTAGCTACATTCACGCAGTATTGCACTCAAGTTAATAAAGCCTGGAGAGAAGTATGATAATAGCATAATACGTGCCAATTAACATTCCCAGTGGGTGAAGTCACTATAGTGCAAAGCATTACCCCAGATCTACACGTAACTAAAGTCCTTCACCAAGTTTTAAAATATGGTCTAAGTGTGGTATAAACTTTGTGCTGACCAACCACACAGACATTTTTGCGTACTGTTATTATCAGCAGAATTGCATTTTACCAGGAAAATTCACATCACTGCCAGGACAAGGATCACCCATTCAAGTTCTGTACTAAAACCTCATCATCTGGACATTACAGTGAACCTCAGGATTTGCCATGGTTCTTATCTAGGTCAGATTTACAGAGAAAAAGTGTTAAAATAACCTAGAGTTGAACTGCATTCATGATTGCATTCTTCCAAATGCTGAGCAGGCGACTATTTTAATATATCGTGTGCAAGAAAAAAAGCAAATCTCGTTATAAAATGGTTACATCAATGAAGAATCAAAAATGTTATTCAAGCTCTGTACCTAGGTAAAGAACTTGTTTAGGCTCATTTTAGTTTTGTATAAGGCCTGTAGCCATAGCCACTAGAGGCTTATCTACAAAACGTAAGGTGTGTGCACATTTTTAAGCCAGCATCATTTGAATGTACCAGTGACTTCTGTGCATCCAGTTAGCAACAATGAATGTGTGCAACTTAGAATTAAACATCTAAATACATACTGAAATAGGCAGATTAAAAAGGCTTGATCTTCAGATGCAGAAACACGCTTCTGAAATAACTGATGTTGAATGGGTCCCTCCAGATCCCTCCCACATCCTTGTTCGGATGGGCCACAGTTACCTCCTGGACTTTCTGCATTCATTCATAGGTGAAAAAGGAACATCAGAAAAGGAATGGGATCCTACCATGTGGTCTGGGCTGAAGCATCATTATGCCCTGGCAATGAGTTCAGTTCTGTTAATGGAAATTGAAAGTCTTTCAGTGACTTGAACAGTGATTAAAACACAGACATCAGAAAGAAATAGTGAAACTACATACTGAGAACTTGAAAAGAAAAATATACTTAAAGACCTAGTTAAGAGATGCTCACCGAAAGGCAATGTTAGTAACTAACTTTCAGTGACCTCATTATAATCTACTTTCTAATACTCTGGAAACCTGTAAAAGATGTTGATTGATTCTGTAAGATCTAGTGGATATTGTTTTTTCAAGTCAATGAAAAATATTTTAAGGAAAATAGGACACAGTTGGGCAAAAGTAGGCTGTTCTGTGAATACTTACATTAAAAATGCATCCTTACTTCTGATTTTAACATTTTTTCATTTTATTGTTTAGGCATAAATGCATCAAAATAGACCTAAATTAATGTTCCTCCTGTAGTTTTATTCCTGACTTTATTAAGTTATGTAGACGTGGTGCTTAGGGACACGGTTTAGTGGTGAACTTGGCAGTGTTAGGTTAACAGTTGGACTTGATGATCTTAAGGGTCTTCTCCAACCTAAATGATTCTATGATTCCATGATTCTGTGTTTGCCTTTGCAGAAATGCTTAAATGCCTACTAGAACAGACATGTCATCTAACTCCAAGCACACGAGTGAATGTTTCACAGAGAACTAAATCCGTTTCTACTTTGATCACTGGCTGTGATGCAGTTTGTGCTCACAGTATATACATTTTCCCCTCTGTGTAAATCTACCTATCATTTATATCAAGTCTCTGATAATGCTGTTAAAACAAAGTATATCATACACTTAGAAACAAAGAGCTTTAGTGCTTATGTTGACAGCCTTTCTATATGAGTGCAAAAATCAATCCTTCCTCAAACTCAGGATTAGTAAGCTACACAATAATGACCAGTTTTGTAATATGTTAAATATGTGTCAAATCTAAGACTGCCCAAATAAAAGAATGTGTTCAAAAAGATTAGCGGATTATTGCAGGCTCACACAGTCTGATGCCAGTTTTCATGCTTCTTGGATGGCTTTTAGCACGTCTCAGCTGCTGCCAGTCAACACGTGCTCTTTAAGCATTGAAAATAATGCAGGAATTTAGGAGAACCCTGCTGATGGTTTGAATGTGATGGCTATTTGGTGAGCTGGCGACATAAAAGGCTTTTCTTTTTCATCAGAAGGACTTTCTACAAAGGCTGGAAGAGATCCTGTTCTTCAGGTAATACATACCCAGTTAATACATATCGTCCTTGTATAGCTATTGACTGTAGCGAGCTTAACCGGCAGATGATGATTTACTCTCACAGTTTCTTGCCAGTCGCTGTACACGCTGCTCTTCAGACTTGCATTGACAGCCACTGCCAGAGGGGCACAGCTGCTTACCAGGGCTGGCAGCTCGCAGCAGCACAGACAGCACTGGACAGGCTGCTTGACCTCAGCCAGGAAAAAAAAAAGGGTTTGATGTGTTAGGCTAACAAAACAATGGGCCAAATGGTCTCTCATGACTACAAAATTGATTAAATTTGCTGTTTTGTACTGGAGACCAGTGGGATTACAGTGCTCCTGCCTCACGATATGTGAGGACTGTGCTATCTGCACTGCATCTTCAATAGCTCGATTTTGTATACTTGGAAAAGTGGATCAATAAGCTTCTAAATGATGCCGAGTACCTACTTGGTGTGACAGCATCACCCACAGCACACTCAGATGCTGAGATAATGAAGTTTTTTACAACAGGCTTTAAAGGTATGAGTTAAAATGGCACAGTCTGCCCTTGATGATTCATCTGCCTAACTGATTTTGGGAGTTCTGTGTGGGAATGTTGTGACTATTCAGAAATTATTTTCATTAAACATGAATTCTTTGAAACAGGTTTCCAAGGACTAGCGGTCCACACTTTGCAGGAGCTAATACTTCCTTTGGACTGAAGCATTTCTCAGCTTTCTCATTGCCAATGCACATCTTTACCTACAACTTTGATTTGATGGGAAGTCTGCCTGCCTTAAACTTTTCATGAAGCATCCAAAATAGTCCCTCCGCTATAGTTTTCCTTCTTACTCTGGAATTGCAGGTCAAACACCCTAAAATGCTAATGCTCTCAATGCCTCTTGGGCTGTTTCAAGAAAAATTCAGGCATGTTTATTATAAACTACAACACTCAATACTTCTGTTAATGCTGCAAGCCAGTTTTGCAGTTCAAGGGACAACTCTGTCAGACCACATCTGGTATCACATACTAATGTTATATTGGTCACAAACAACATATTGTCTGGTTAAGAGCTAAGGCAATTGTCCTTTGGCAGAAGTGACTGCACAGCTGTTGCCAAAAAGGTTCAAACTTGTTCATAACTTTTTCATTTCCCAGTGTTCGTAGCGTTTCTGTGAAACTGCACAAGGCACATATCTAACTTGTAAAAATTTCAGTGCATGAGACAAACCCCTGTCATCTTGTATGGTATAATTCATGGACAGAATGTGCCTGAGACAGGTGCAACCACACAGAGCCAGATTCGGATCTGTTTTCCTAGTCGCCTTTTGCACTCTTTCCATATTCTACGTACTATTGCAGTTAGCTGACATGCAGGTATGTTGTTATTAATTTCTGTTAAAACTTCCTGGTCTCGATGGGTTGCAGAGAACCTGCAGAATGCTTGCAGAAGGCCTTTGCAGTTAATCTAAATCTAAAAACATTACTGCTACGATTTCAGTTTCAGCTACTGTTTGCAAACCAGTATTGCCGCAGGTGATGCTGGGACTGCTTTGCTTGCTTTCTGCTTATGAACAATTTGTCAAACATTAAATTTATTTAAATATTCCTAAAAAGTGTTGCTTTCCAAATTATATCAGAAGAGAAATATGGCCACTTCTGCCAATGTCAGAATGGACAGGTTGTAAGATAGTCTACTCTGATACCATCGAGTTCCTGCAAATCATTGAGTGACTGTCAGTTTTCACACTTTCTATAAGCTACTTTGAAAATTTGACTTCTGAAAACGTGTTTTTCTTAGGTTGCCACAATATTTTGGAATACTGACTTCAATGTCTAGTTTTTAAACTTCTCCATCTGTCTCTCTTACATGACTGAGGCGGTGGGCACATTTCTTTCCTTGTGACAACTGCTGTGGGACACATGGGTCTCCAACAGGTACTGTTGCAGAGTCTTTCAGTTGTGTGAGGAATGTACAGAATACATTTCTGATACACCCATGCAGCAAAACCTCCACAAACACGCAGCCAAGTTTACACAGTTTCAAAAAATGAAGCATTCACAGTCATTCTGCTTCTCATCACCCTGCTCCAAAATCCAGTAAGAGGAAACAGTACCATTAGTTTCTAACGTCAGACACTCTAATAATATTGGCCAGCTAATTACTGATTAGATAAGAAACAGGACCCTGTTCGATCCATCAAGATGATCACCTGTTGTCGTATTCCAGACAAATACCGTTCAGTGTAAGTGCATGCTCTGTCATCACCGTCTTTAGTTCTTGGCTTCTTAGTAAACTGGTTACTTTGGGCACTGGGAGTGGACAAGAAATCACTAACTATGATGAAATGTTGGCCTTTCCTGTTCTGAAATGGCTGAGGCAAACGCATGAGGATGGGCATTACCTTGCTCATGGGGTTGGGGAGACTCCTCTCTTCAAAGAGCATCTTCAGGCATTGTTGAAGGGGCCACCACTTCCCCCGGACTGCAGTTGTGGTTTCATGGTCCCCAGTGAAGGAGAGCCCTGGGTTTCGGTGAGCCACATATGCACCAGGCAGCAAGCACTCTTCTCAAGGTTACAAAGCAAACTGCGTTGCAGCTGGAAAGACAAACAGGGCAAAAGATAGTCAGTCACCTGCTCCTGGCATGGCATCCCATCAGCCCAGCGCTCAGTTCCTGCTGCATATCCATGTGTGACATAAAGCAGGCTCCATGCTGCAGCAAGTGATGGCCAAGCCGGCTGCTCAGTGAGGTGGCTGCTCCAGCGCAGTGAGGTGTTTATGCCTAGCGAGCCAGGATCGCAGAAGAGGTGGGGACCAGGGGCAAGTGTCTTATCCTTCCCACATGAAAGCTGCTCCACAATTCCAAATGGAAAACATCCACTCCCTACCCGAAAGCTATGAACTTTGCACTTTTTTTTGACGCTTTTTTTGTGTGTGTGAAATATCCACAATTTTCTGTAGATATTTTTCTATTTAAAGTTTGATTTGTTCAAATACAATTTTCCATCAGACTAATAAATGATGGATACTTCCTTACCAGTCTTTGTTAAAACTGCATAAACCCAGAAAAAACATTCCTCATGGCATTAGTAGGCTAATGCAATAGATTATAAAGGTCATATTTATAAAAGGATGTTCTATACTGCATAGTGTCAGTGTTGGAACATAGCCCAAGCCAACTCCTGCTACAGTAATCTTTCCTTACCCTTTATGCTCCCTGACTTCTGCAGTATACTGACTGTCAATAGTCACGTTCCCTCAAGTAGTGTGGCAGTGGCACTGTACATGTTGGAAAAGTGTCTGTTGTTCTAGTCGTGCTCTTTGAATTCTGTTGATACCATAGGAAAACCACTATTTACGTCCTTTAACAGGCAAAACTCCAGCTGAAGTGACCATTTTTTTTTTCGCCTAGAGATGATCCACATAATCCAGCCATTAATTGGTAGACTCCCAATCAAGGGAGAGTCATAACATAGTTTGCTCAGAAGGCACCTACAAAGCATAAGGTGAGATTAAAGCAATATCTTGTGAAAAGTCTTTGATTCTTTCCCTCTTGAGCTACGAATCATAAAAATTGCAGGAGGGGCAAGTAAGTAAAGTAAAATAATAGCTGTTCCCGTAATTATGTGGAGTCTCCATTTTGTGTTAGGATGAAGCTTTAGAAGTGCTTACTATCTGTTTGATTTCATTAATGAGACTTCATAAATTATAAGCCAATAAGGAATGCAGATGGGAATGATTTCAGGCTAAGAATGAGAATTTTATTGCTGGCTATCAAAGACCTTCTCCTAAAATGCTAATTTTTTAGAGATAGTCCTTTGATCACTACAGATAGTGAATGTTATTCAAATAAAACTCTGACATAGTTCTTGTTATTCTTAATGGGAAGTGAAAAATAGTCTGCCAAATTTTAATTGTTCATTTGGGCTACACTGCTATCACTTTGCAAATCTCAAAGCTTGATATTGGAGAATATCCTTCTTAAGAAGAATATTGTATTTCTGGAGACATGCCTGAATATCACTGGCTAGAGAGCACAAGTATTCTTCACTTCTGAGAGCTAAATTAATGCTCCCACTGAGTACTGCAGCAAGTTGCAGTGCTGGATCTATTGTGGGCTTGCATAAGGCAAGACTGGACACAGTATTTCAAAGTTAGCTGGAAGGTGGGATGACGTGGCCTGGCAGACTCCTCTGACAAGCCCATGGCAAGGCTATGGCATGGTTCCCCCACCTCACATGGTGCTGTCTAGGTTGCAGCAGTGAGGCCACCACAACAACCCATCCCACTAAACCATAGCCACTATGGAGCTTGAAAATGCCTCCTTTTGACACTCAAATCATGTAGCCAGCCAAATTACGGTTTGTCTGGAAAAAAAAAATGGTTAGGAGGGAAAGGAAACACCTCTATTGTCCTCTGCCTAACAATCCTCTGATTGGGGAGTCATAACTTAAGACCAAAGTATTAAGAAGCCTTTTTGGTTTAGTGCTAGGAGAAAAAAATATGCCCTGGAGGAAAAACATCACAAGAGAGAAAAACACCTCTTTTTTCTTCCTTTTCTTAGAGCCAGGTAATGCATGTTTACTTTGCTCAGGTGTTTATTCTACTATAACATAAACTCTACACTAAAGCTGAAACCATTATGAGGTAATGGTTGTAGACGATTTTTTAACATAGACTTTCAGGTATGAATCAGGACAATCTTAGGGGGAAAATGCTCATTCATTTCATAAATCTTCGGATTTTTTTAAGCAACCTTCTGTATAAAGTTCTGATAAAAGACTTTTGTGAGCATTTTTATGTGGATTTCTCCTGCCCCTTTTAAGCTTCAGTTATAGGCTTCTAACCTCCTTTAGACAGTTTAAGGAGTAAAAACTTTGCAACTACATAAACATGTACAGTTCTGACTCTACATACATAAATCAGCACTTTCCCATGAAACCAAGAGAAGTTTCTCAAAAGTGGCTGAGAGAGGGGCTGATTGTGGAAGAGGTACTACCACCATCTTCAGATGTCCATGTGAAGTTCCTTTAGAAACAGGCCAAGAGCCACTTCAACGGCTCTGGAGGAGAGGTCCTCTCTGTAAGCAGGTCTGAGTAAGGGTGAAGGGCAGAAAAGTGGTGCTTCACCCCTTAAGGTGCAGAGAGTGGCTTTCCCACCCTCCTGGCACCCAAGCATGCATGTGCCTCACAAACCAGCAATGGCCATCATGGGCAGGCATAGGGAGCAGTGGGGTGGGAGCAGCACCTTGCCAAGGTGCCCGTGCTGGAGCCCAGGGCTGCCCAGCGAGGAGGCTGCAGCCAGCGCTGTGAGGAGGGGCCCCAAAACGGAAGAGTCAGGGGAATTCCAAAGGGTAAAAGTTAAGCTGAAGAGACGTGGGGACACCTCAGGGCATCTGTGGAAAAGACTGGGTCACGGCCCTCCCAGGGGCTATTATTACCATTTACTAGTTCAAGCGAAAAAGCAAAGGCTCTCCTGTCCCTCTCCTCTCACCCCAATCATGAAGAGCCACCATAAGCCAAATTAATCTTTAACAAAGAATACTTCCTCCTGTTTTTTCTGGGAACTCCAAGTCACAGTGATGGTGGTAGCTGGGTCTTCCTGGAGCACATGCAAAGAGGGAGGCATAAGGCTTTCTTCACCAGCCCTAGAGACACTGCCAAAACAGCCTTCTGACATAATGTCTGGCACACAATGCGCCAAGAGGAAACGCTCCACTGTCCTGGGGTCCTCCCCTGTGCTTGCAAGAGTTCAGATATTGCCAGATAAGCACAAGAGGAACTGGTATTTAAATATTTTATTTCAAAATGGAAGCATAAAGCCCTTGTAAAGCCTTTAGTTACAAGGCAAAAAATACAAGGGTATAATCAGAAGTGGACTTCAAATATTTTTTCGCAAAGCAGATGATGTGAAGCTTGCATCCTCAGAGCTTCCTCGAGGTGCTGCTTCTCTGGCCACACCACGGCAGGATTCATCTTAGCCAGTGACTTTGCGAGGTACAACCTGGAGAGGAGACTTCCATTTCTTCAAATACACTGGCACATTTTATAGTCAGACTAGGGAGGCTGCTTAAAGTAAGGTTGGGAAAACCCTACTTTCATGTGTAAAATGTTATTCTGCCATATGCATGTATGCACACACACAACTCCAACTGTGGAGCAGTTCATTACTCCACTGAGCCAGGACAGCATGTGGACCGTGGTCTATAACCATTCTACCATCATGTTAAGCATTAATTTCTCCATTTAACTGCACTGGCAGCAATGGAAGTGAATGTGGTTTCTTGAGAGTCTGACCACTTGGCATCAGTCCTGCCCTTGAAATGTCTTTCATCAGCACACATGGGGTGGTGGGGCTGGTGATACAGCAGAGAAGAATACCTTCACTGCATTTGGATGTGTGCCCTAGAAAGCATCTATGTGCCAGCGGGGGAGTCCCTGTGCTGGCCCTTGGGGCACAGTAGAAAAAAAGTGGTCTGGAGAGAGGAGAATCCAAGTTCAAGTCGATGCAAATGTGTGCATTGGTGATCTGCTGAGAATACAGCTGAAGATGGGATTACATTGTTTTCCCCTTGGCCAGGCAGATGGCTGTGTGGTCAAATGATGAAATTATAGTTCTGTCAAAGCCATGCATAAATATCTACATTAATAAAGATGTAATCTGCATTAGAATGAGAAAACATGTAATCAGATTATAGTTCTCAAATAAATCTTATTCTGATTTCATGCACTGCAGCTTTCACTTGCTGCACTCTATTTTATTTAGGTAGTGTTTAAGAGCTCCCGTGACAGACCAGGCATCGCTTTTGCACAGAGACTCACGAGATTCCCTGCCTGGGCTCTGGGCCATTTCTTCTCCTATGTATTTTCTACTGCAGTCTCCAGGAAGTATACACATGCAGAAGATACTACATGGCCTGTAACAGTGATAGCATTGCTGAGACGTAGGATGAAAATTCATGAAAATTTAGATCTGAGATAATGCTGGAATGTACATGGTCATTATCCACAATGAACTTACAGGTTTGAAGGCAAGCATCATCAGGGTTTTTTGCACTTGCACTGCTGGCATGTTAATCAGATTGCATAAACGATAGTAAAAATAGGGCATAGTAGCAGCAAGCATGTAACCTATGGTAGAAAATAAATGATGGTGTAAAAAGAACCAGAAACCAGCAGGTAGTTCCTCAGTTCACCATGGACATTGTCCTTCCCACACAGTAGCAGTCCCTCAACCTTGGCTGAAATGTGCTATAGCTCAAGCCTATTATGAAGACATCAGATCTTCATTGGAAGCAAATTTCTGCTTGGTCTTTCATTCTAGTGAGGAAAATAGCACTGCAAAAGTCCATTTCTCCTTTAACCATAGTCCATAAATGCTTTTTATTACATCACCTTTCATGGTATGACATTAACTACAGTTACTTAAAAGACTACGCATGGCTCAGGTATCACAGAGAACATTTTCTTCTGGCAAATGTCACCAATAGAAGCGTACATCATAGAGCTGCAGATTTATGGTCAATAAATATTAATTTTACCTTTTCTTGACATTATAAACCTCTTGAGATGGTTGAAGAAATAATTTTAAAACGTAACTCTTTGCCAAATGAAACTTCCAACACAGAGAAAAATCTTTTTTCCACTGGGTGTCTTTAAAAAATTACAATCGGCGGAGAATGTGTGATAAAAGGCATTTTTCCCTGTTACTGTTAATGAATAATGTCCCACACACATGACTAGCACTGAGCAGAAAAAAAAGTAAATATACTTGAACTCTCTTGGTTAATGTACATGCCTTTCCTTTCCTTGTAGATCAGGTTTAAACTGGGTACAATCAGGTTATCTGTGAGAAATTAATTGTAAGCACCACCTGTATATGGCCATTTGGAGGAAGTAAAATACTAAACTTGCTTTTCTTGTGTATTTGTGACAGCAAGACCACTCTAAGTGTAAATACTGATAAAGAACAGTATCATAGGATTTATTTCTTCTAGCCACAACCATCTCAAAATTAAAATAATCAATTATGAAAAATATCAAAATGATCTTTGACAAGTAATTTCCAGTAAGAATCTTTTTGAGAAGCTTTCCCTTGTGCAATAGCCTTTTTGTGAACAGAAAACAGGTTTGTTGTTTTTTTGGTTTTTTTTTGTTACAGTGCTTATAAAATGGGTAAGATTCTGATTTAATTGTTCATTTAGAAATGGTCTTGGAAGCAGTTTTCAACCAGCTGTATTTCAGTGTATGATTCCCTCAGGGCTGTTCGTGATATATGGTATTACTAAATGTCACAAATCATCCTGAGACATCATGTATTGTACAGTGCAGATTATTTATTTTGCCAAGTCTAGGTTTTTCTTTCTTAGCTTTAAAGTTTGGAAACAATCCCAAAGGTAACAGGGAGGTTTGTGAAGCTTCTCTGAAATCCACCTCTTGCCTGGCTCGCTTTCCTGTTCTCTTGGCCTCCCCAGGGACACAGAATCAGCGCAGCTCATGTAGCCCCTGTGCCGTTGTGTACAGCCCCTCTCAACTTCTTACATTTCAGCCCCAAAAACTCCAAAAATTGAAAAGGCTGTTTTGTAAACTAGGCTTTTTCTTTGCTTCACAAAGTCTAGCTGATTTGCACTGCTGGGTAATGAAGCCGCAGGTGGCTGCCTCCATCTCTCCCCCACCTGCAAAGTGAGGTGCTATAAATCAAACGCAGCAGGTCGCTTCCCCCCCCC
>Ga0065711_1047193_pt1 | contig 12472 bp, 3 predicted proteins | sample Hoacrofraction12_FD_59098 | JGI IMG/M metagenome (GOLD analysis project Ga0065711, IMG submission 59098) | Hoatzin crop microbial communities from Cojedes, Venezuela - Epithelial fraction 12 v2 (version 2) | ecosystem: Host-associated > Birds > Digestive system > Esophagus > Crop | place... | reverse complement strand
CCCGTGCTCTGTCACCCTCAGAGGGAAGAAGTTCTTCCTCATGTTCAGATGGAACTTCCTATGCTTCAGTTTGTGCCCGTTGCCCCTTGTCCTGTCGCTGGGCACTACTGAAAAGAGTCTGGCCTCATCTCCTTGACACCCACCCTTAAGATATTTATAAACATTTATAAGGTCCCCTCTCAGCCTTCTCTTCTTCAGGCTGAACAAGCCCAGCTCCCTCAGCCTTTCCTCGTAGGACAGATGCTCCAGTCCCCTCATCATCCTCGTAGCCCTCCACTGGACTCTCTCCAGTAGCTCCTCCTCTTTCTTGAAGTGGGGAGCCCAGAACTGGACACAGTACTCCAGATGGGGCCTCACTAGGGCAGAGCAGAGGGGGAGGAAAACCTCCCTCGACCTGCTGGCCACAGTCCTCTTAATCCACCCCAGGATCCCATTGGCCTTCTTGGCAGCCAGGGCACACTGCTGGCTCATGGTTAACCTGTCGTCCACCAGGACACCCAGGTCCCTCTCCACAGAGCTGCTTCTCAGCAGGTCAGCCCTGAGCCTGTACTGATGCATGGGGTTATTCCTCCCCAGGTGCAGGACCCTGCACTTGCCCTTGTTGACCTTCATCAGGTTCCTCCCCACCCAGCTCTCCAGCCTGTCCAGGTCTCGCTGAATGGCAGCATAGCCTGCCATTGTATCAGCCAGTCCTCCCAGTTTTGTATAGTCTGCAAACTTGCTGAGGGTACACTCTGTCCCTTCATCCAGATCACTGATGATGTGTGAGGGCATGCTGACAAGTAAGTCTGAAGAGCAGTAGTCAAGCTGTGGCGAGAATGCAGAACCAGAAATAACAGCTAAGGTTGCAGGTAGTGCTGGAGATGCTGTAAGATGACTTTTGCAACATGTTTACAGGCTCTACTGTAATTCTAATTGGGGATTCTAATGGACCAATTGGGGATTCTAATGGACCACATGAGAATTCGTTGCTAGTGTGCTTGAGAGAAAATGTGCCTCACTCTTTGCCTACACAACTGCTGCCTGCAACCATAATTCTGAGTCCATTTAAATAAAAGAAAAAAAATAATGGACATTTTTTCTTGGAAAGCAAATCAATAACATCATGCGGCACTTGTGTTAAATTTTTATCAGTCTCTTGCAAAAAACAGTGCAAATGAGATCAAATAATTATCACCTTTCAAAGCACAGTCTGTAATGACTAGTATTATTATTGCCAAAGCTCTTACCAAGGAAACAGTCTCTGCCAGATAGGAACCAAATGTAATTCTACAGCTATTACATCCTAAAGTAAGATGACGCTTTCAGTAAGAGGATATTAAAGTGCACCAGGAGACGGTAATAGATCACGTATGTATGTGTTCTTGGGCACCCAAGAAGCCTCAAAGACACTGAGATGCTATCAAATAGCTTTGTGTACGTGTCAGGTGACATTGATCTCCTCCTTACTTGAAATAAATGAAACAAAGTTTTTCATGTATATTTCACAAAGATTTTAAAGCTCTGAAGGGTGCTGAAAACATTTACCATACCTACAGGACATTACAATTGTGACTTCTTATGCATATAGGATGACTCTTTTTCCTTCTGCCTTACAGGTGCCCAGCTGACGACCTAAGCACTGACTGAGCTCACTAAGCTCACTGACTGAGCTCTAAGCACTCCTTTGCTGAACAACACCAAACAGACAGAATTACTGAAGGCTTCGTTTGAACTGCATCACTGTTTCTCTCAGCTTTCAGCTTCCAGGGATCTGCCGCAGATAGTAGTGGTGCACATTCATAAGGGTATCACTTTTGGCAGCAATTTTTATGAGAATGCCTGAGGAACCAGTTTATTTCATGTAAACTACTGAAAAGATCTCTGACAGCAGCGGCATTGGCTACTTGTATGGATTTGAATATATTAGCAGAGGCAGAGGCATGTTACCTACAAGGACAGCACATAGCACAGAAATACAGATTACTATACAAGTCCTCTAAAAATTACCGATACTTTCTTATAATGTATAACCCATTTACAAATTTTTGATTATTCAAGCCAGGACACTGATATAGCTACAGCTTTCTCAGTACACTAAAATACATGAATCTTTAAAAGAGCTCTGTCAAGAAATGTAACCACTAAAATTCTGAATAATGTTAAAAAATAAATGAAGGTTTGGGCTATTGCTCACAAAATCCATTATAAATTGAAATGCTTCCCATTTTACTTGAACCAGGAATAATTTTAAAGCAGGGAGATTTTTTAATGTGTTGAAACATCCTGCTTCACTTTGGCTGAAATTTCAGTAGTCTTACAAACTTGTCCAAAAGTGAAACAGAGCATAAACAGTGTATTTGGCCACTTTTATCTCACTGAACATTTGCTTTAATCATCCCGGTGTGATATACACAGTGAAATATGAATCAGTTTTTTAAAACTGTTTTTTTCCAAAAAATATTTTTAGCATCAACAGTGTTTTTTGTTAACACATCTGATCTTGCATTGATAAAATCAGTATCTTTTAAATCAAGAAAATTGAAACTGCACCTGCTTTACCTAAAATTATTGCTTTGCACAGTTGCCATAGGTTTTCCAATCAGATTGATAGAACACAAGTGCTCCAGCTAAGATCCAAAAGCACAATTGAGTGTAACACAGAAGAGATAATTTATGCTTTTACTGCAACTAAGGTTTTGAGAAGATATAATGCAGATTTTCATTTAAAAAGTAGTATCTCAATGGATGTATTTGAGATTGTCCAACAGGCTATGGAACATTAACTTACTATACTATTGTAGGCACTGGCAAAGAGTTGCTGATATGATTTAAAAGCACTGTGACTTTAACACACAGATTATTGGCTTGATCAAACTAAAGAGATTTTGTGTATTCAGAAAGTATAGAACACTTCTTTCCCCCATTCACTTATTGCATTTTACCTGCTTGGGACTCCATATTTATGTTTTACTCTCAGTATTTTTCTCTTTCATGTCTGGAGTAAACCCAAACCAAAAAATCTCCTTTTCCTATACCATCTTTGACCGATTCTGTTCTACTTACATGTCAAATAGTGATATCATATCAGTTCAATCAAACTTTTTTAGCATATTTCCTGAAAAAAACTTTTATGGTTGGAGCTTGCAGAGAACAATACACGAGTGGGAAACCTTATTTTCTGCTAAGGTGCAATAAAGTATTTAATGAACAGAGAAAATTCCTTAAAATTTGATGCATTATGTGCAAGTGATCTGTGAAGATAAACAACATCCACTACTCTCCCCTCATCCAACAATCTAGTCGCCTTATTGTAGATGGCTACCATGTTGGTTAAGCGTGGTTTCCCCTTCATGTAACCATGTTGACTGCTTAGAAATTAAATTGACTGGATTTAATTTTTGATCTAGCTGGCCTACTGACCACATGTCCAGTGGGAACTACCAGAAGGAGCAGTCAATATTTTGATGACTCACAAACAAATCCTGGGCTGGAGAACTTTTCAGAAGGCAGTTATCTTTTTCTTCATTTTTCCTGATTAGGAGGTCTATAGCAGATACCCACTACAACTGCACCCACGTCAATCTGCCCGCTAGTCTTGACCTGTAAAATCTCTATGAAGTACTAAAACACTGAGCTATCCATCTTCAAAGAAAATCCAGATTTGCATTTCTTTCCTTATTTGTATTTCTTTCCTCATTATTCCAGCAGTTTTGTTTGTGAATGGGATAGCTGACAGAACATTAATATCTCACACTAATAGACAGGCTTGCCGATATTGAAAGGATCAGTGGCCTGAGGGTGCAGACTGCATTGAGGTCAAACATTTTTTACTACTACTGATATTCTTCTGAAACCCCGATCTATTTGATCAAAAGCACAGAGAGATACATCAAGGAATTTAATTGCAGTCAGTCTATTGATAATAGATTTATCCTCTCATGGGCATTCTTAGAAGCCGACTACTTTTTTTTTCAAAGTCCATAGCTGCACTGCAGTTGCTTCACCAAGTTATTTGGGAAATTCAACAGAGTTTGGCTTAACATATATTAGAAGAAGAGTACTAATATACCAACACGTCTGGCATGAGAAGCCACTTTGGCTGAAGAAATATTAACATGTTTAGGCACTGAATCATCAAGATATGCAAATGAAAAAGGGAGCATCAGTGCAGATGAGTAGAGACTAAAGAAGTCTAATTCTCAGTTAAAAGTGGCTGGTTAACACATCAGTTACTGATTTTACAGTTAGAGGCAGAGCTTGAAGTAGAACCAGATCAGCTCTCCTTCAAGACTGAATTTATATGTCTAAGAGAGAGAAATACTAGTGTGCATTTCCAGCCACTGCGAACAAAGCAGGCAGTGCTGCAGTGACCTGTTATATTATTTAGAATATAGAGGAAACCAGTGTAGTGAATAAGTTAATAACTGAATGCACTAATAACGTAGCAACTCATTCTATGAAAATTGGAGAAATCCTAGAAAACAGATGGCAAGCACCTTGGAAGTAATTGTCTCTCCTCACCGTCAGAAGTTAGGGCCTATATCACTTGACAGACATTCTTTGACTTGTTCTTTAAAATTTCTCAAGGTCTCCAAGCAGAATAAACTAGTGCTCACTATCCTTACCGTTGGAACATCTGGCACTGACATGGTCTCCCTTGTTGTTTTACTCTTAGATTATGTACAGTCTCCCTACAACCTACGATAGGCTCATCCTCCATTTCTCTCTTTACAGATTTCAGCAACTGTATCTCTGATTATTTTCACTGACCTTTGTTTTCTCTACATGTCTGCTTTCTTAAAATCTGATGTGCAAAGCTAGACAGGACTCTTGGAAAGGGCAACTTTACCAGCGTAGAGAGGGTTCAAATCATTATTTCATACATGTAACATAATATTTCTGTATATACTTCCTAGTATGATTATTGGTCTTTGCCGCAGTATGATTTTGTTGGCCCATATCCCACTTCTGAACCAATGTAATCCTTTGATTGTTTTCTACATAACTGCTGCTCACCTAGTCACTCTGCAATAGCAGTAATTGAAATACACTGTAGAATGTTATACACTTCTATTTTCAGAATATTGGCAGGCTGCAAGAAAGAACCTTATCTATTTGCCCTTCAGTGAGGACCTTCATAATGTTTATGCTAGTAAGAAACATTAAATTGTTCTCCTTGTCATAACTAGTCAAGATTTAACTTCTAAATCCTTGTTGCTGATCCATCTCTAAAGGATTTATTTGGCTTTCAAGAAATATTTAGCTTTAGGAATTAACTAGTTTCTTCAGATTGTACTTTGGTTGCTTTTTTTATACAAAAAATGGTGGGAATGTTAAGAAAATCTTCTGCACTCTCTATACAGAAGTACTGTACAATTTGGAGAAACATGGAACTAGTAAGGCTGTACTTTAAAATCAATTTTATGGGAAGGCGTTGAGTTTTCAAGTTGTAAAAGTAAAAGCTGAAACAATAGGTATCTCCTATATACTCAAATGACAGGAGGGCATCAGGTCCTCCTGTGATGAGCTACCCTCATCACTCCCTACTTAAATTGGCAGAGAAAAGTATAATTTTAGAAAGGACTTTTTTCCGTGTTGCATACTGTCAGTGTGAGAGGTCAGCTTTCTTATGTGCTGTGTCCCATTTCGCAGCCTGGGACTCCTTTCCCTTGCTGCCTTGATTCCATGATTGTCAATCACTTTTTCTTACAGTCAGTAACAATAAACATGATTGTGGTTACAGTTAGCTGCCAAAGCCCGGAATGGTAGATACGTGGGACTAGAAGGAATGCGAGCACACAGAACAGATTAATTGAAGCATAAATTAAGGACATAGGACAAAGGTAATTACTACATTGAGGAAAAAACTAAGAGCTCACTCAATAGTAGCTGGTTTTAAGGAAGCTTTGTACAAAACACAGAAATAAAGAAATGCAAAACAGGGTGGTTATCCAGTGACGAGATTGGGTATGAAGCACAGGGGGGAAAAATACCCTATCAGATTAAATTTGTGCCAGGAAAACAGCTTTCCACTTGTCTTAGAACCTCACAAATACCACTGTCGTTGTTTTTTTCCTTAAGATATTTGGACTAGGTGTCATTGACTGCATCCAGTACTGTCTATAACAATATTCAAAAATTACAATATCCATTTAAAATTATGTTGATTTTGAAAAATAAAATAGCATTTTTGCCTTTCTTATTTTAACTAGATAATTACTCTGGATCTTAAAAAGAAAACTAGGATACTTATTTGATCACTTTTTTGCAGAGTCTGTCTTAAAGACTATTGCAAGACTTCTAATAGGAATGTGAGATTTGTCAAAGCTTGTGTCGGTCTTTGCAGCAGCTTATCATTGCTGCTTCTTATCTGGGTATCTTTTTAATATTATCATCTTTCAAACATTTGTGAACTCAAAATTAAAGGTCGTTTCCTAAATACACAGTTTTTTTAATTCCTTCTTTGTTTTTTTTGCAGCAGCCTACAGAGAATGGCAAGTCATTGACAGAGAAGACTCTTGTTAAGCAGAAAATGTTCCTCTCAGGCATGCTGTTAAATCTTTCTCATGGCTGAGTCTAGACACCATTTTTTAGATCTTTTTCATGAGCAGTGTGGATAAAATGGGGATTGAGTTAAAGGGAACAACAGTGCAAAGGCTGTTGCTAGCTATGCATGGTTACAATGATAAGTATTTTTTTGCCTGTCAGTGTAATGTGCTGCTTTAATAATTATATTCTGTCTTCTCCGAGATTACAGCAGAAAAGGAATGGGATAGATGGAATAAGTCCATGGTTTGGCCGTAGTCTATTTAAACTAAATAAATCTAAGCAGTGGTAGTAAATGGGACATAGATTGGGGTTGAATTAGCCTAAACAAAAATGGAGGTAGGACCAGTTTTTACAGCACCAAACTCTAATTTGAGAAAGCTAAGTTAAATTTTCTGTCTTTGTGGTGGGTTAACCTTGGCTGGATGCCAGCTACCCGCTAAGCCACTCTCTCACTCCCCCTTAACAGGACGGGGGTGCAGAAAATAAGATTAAAAAGCTTGCGGGTCACAATAAAGACGGAGATCAATTGCGAATTACCATCACAGGCAAAACAGACTTGACTTGGGGATAACTAATTGCCATTTAAAAATATAGTAGCATAGAGAGAAACAAAGATAAAATTAAGAACACTTTCCCCCCTCCTTCTTCCTAGGTTCAACTTCAGTCCTTCATTCCTGACCCTTCTACCTCCTCCCACCCCGAACAACGCAGGGGATGGGGAATGGGGGCTGCGACCAGTTCAAAACACTTTGTCTCTGCCTCTCCTTTCTTGGCATGCTCTTCCCCTGCTCCAGTCTGGGATCCCTCCCACAGGATAAAGTCCCTCACAAACTGCTCCAGTGTGGATCCTTCTTCAAGAATGCTTCCAGGATGGGTCATTTCCATGGGGTACAGTCCATTAGGAATGGACTGCTCCAGTGTGAGTCCCCCATGGGCCACAGTTACTGCCAGAAAACCTCCTCCTGTGTGGGCTCTTTTCTATGCGCTGCAGTTTGTGACAAAAGCCTGCTCTGGCATGGGCTCTCCACAGGCTGCCACTTCGTTCAGGGCACATCCACCTGCTGCAGTGTGGCATCCTCCATGGGCTGCAGAAGGATAGCTGCTCCACCATTAACCTCCGTGGTCTGCATGGGGACAACCTGTGTCACCGTGATTTTCTCCGCAGGCTGCAGGGGAATCTCTGCTGTGGCACCTGGCACATCTCCTCCTCCTCCTAATTCTTCTTTTTTACTCTTTCTTAAATACGTTATCACAGAGGTGCCACCAGCATCGCTGATGGGCTTAGCTTTGGGGACCCAAATGCAGGAACTGGCTTTGTCCGACACAAGGACAGCTTCTGGAGTCTTCCCATGGAAGCCACCCCTGCAGCCTCCCTGCACCCCTGCTACCAAAACCTTGTCAAATAAACCTGACAGAATCTTGAAAAAGATCTTACACCTCAGTTCTTACTGAATTAAAGTTAAAAGTACTTCTCTGTTTTTTAATATATTTATAAAACTAGAAAGTAGGAGATGGCCATATGCTGACTAAGGAGAAGAAAGCTTCTTTTCCAACACTGGCACGTGACTTCTTTTCCTAGGCACTGTGGATATACTGTTATGGCTTTTAAACCTTTTTGCTTAAAATACCTCTGAAATTTTATTGCCATCTATAGCCTGTTTATAAGAACCATTTCAAGTAAAAAATTGCAAAAATCAGTTGCTACAGGCAGAAGTCCTACGCATGTGAGATGTGAACAACACAACCATTAAAAGCAGGCCTTCAAATTAATATTATTGCTCAGGTTTTTCTGTTTTTCACAAAGTGTATAATTGAACCTTTTTGATCTCTTTTTCCTTGTATTTCCTTCAAAATGATAAAAAGGATCAAATGCCACTGGATTCTTAATTTCTTTTGCCTGAATGATAGATTCACTTTGTGCCACCACAAAGTTTAAGGAAGCAGATGCAGCAGTTTCCATACCATGCGTGTATAGCTCTGAAACAGTAGGTAACACACAGTGTTGACAGGAAAGATCAAGTCTATGAAACTTGTAAAACTTACCCTCAGGTGTTGTAGCCGAATATAGAAAGAAGTCACATACTTGACAGTTGTTTTTAAAGACTCTTACAAATTCCTGTAAAGTGAGTCTTGTTACCTTTGAAAGCAGATAAATGCGGAGAAAGACAGACGCGTGTACACAAAAAGCTCCTTCCTCTGCTGGACTTCTGAAACTGACACCATGTTTTGCAAAAGATGAGTGAAAGATTCTTCTGCTTCACTATAAATGGTCTTGCCATTTTATGCTGCCTTGCGTAAAACATGCATTTATGTCAAAGAGTTCACTGAAGCTGTGAGAACTGCGTGGTCAGTTAGGAAATGTAAGACATGGTGCACGCTACCTAGAACAGCGAAGGGTTTCTGGTTCTCATGTGTTACTTGGAGAATAGAAGTCAGCTGGCACAGTTGGGGGACTTTCTCTTGTTCTTCCCTGTTGCATAGTCTAATGTTCACTACTATATTTTTAAAAAGATGACTTGTGTTAAGGGTTTACAAGTCAGCAGTGTCTCTGTTAACATGTCAGCACTTTCCAGCTGTTTTACTGAAAGATGGGAAGCAATAGCTGTGATGTAGCTATGGTAGCTTTGTGATACCTGTTTTCCACTTGTGGTCACTATAAAAGGAAAAAGTTCTGTTGTCTCCTGCAAGAACTGAATCAGGTAGTTAATATTGCCAATGCCTACAGCTGTAGAATTTCCAGGACCTATCATTCCCCACTTGATGCTTTAACATCTATGTCTATAGACATCCCAGTGCAGCTCAAAGCAACAAAATCAATATGCATTCAGTGATACAGAAATTGAGTGGTTTATGCAAGATAAGCACCAAAAAGTTTTGGATGCCTTTCCAATTCTTTTTGTCTTTGTGATCTCATACCGCAGACATTACACATGGGAAGGCTTTCTCAAGATTGTTGAGTCCCCTTTTCTGTGGATGAACAGAAATAACAGCTGTTTGTGTGAATAAAATTCATACAGAAAAAGTCAACCCAGGTTGTATAAAGACAGTTATGTAAGAGTTAGGAAATGAACCATTCCAGTTCCAGAATACAAGTGATTCTTAAGAAATTCAGTGCGTGTTCCACTCTATATAAATTCCACAAGTTTATGCAAGATTGCTGTCAAGGGAAAACTATGAATATGCAGGTCTACAACATCATTTATTTCTTATGCAAATTGAGGACAATGCATCCCAGTAATAAAAAGTAGATTTTGCTGCTCTAAGGACTTAGAGAAGGAGTTTTGCTGTTTTGCAGATCTTACCCAGGATCGACTGAGCATGGCTTTCGGTAACAAATGCCTAAGCCAGGCTCCTGCTACACAGCAGCGCTGCGCTCCCTGTCAGCACCCTGTACGATCTGGAACTGATTTTACAGTCTTGTTATTCGACATCCTAATCATGCGTTTTCTGTTGCTTAATGCCTAAAGCTGTTTCCGCATTAATGTTTTATGGTTGTCTAGCCATACTGCGAAAAGTCAGGCTTCTGAAAATTCAAGGCACTTTTTTTTTGCATAGGTTCAAGTGCCTCTCTGTCCCAGGCTGTCACTGCATTTGTGTGCATCTGTGTCTTTGCTACGTGAATTACTGAAAATCTCTCAGAGTGATAGAATTAAATAGTTTTAAAAAGTTGGTATAAACACAATGAAGGAAATGCTTGATAAGAATTGCAGCTTGGAAATTTTTTAAGTTCCTCCTGTGCTAAGCATTTTGTAGAACTGACAGAGAGAGGAACCCTGTATGTTTTACAGCCTTAACATGAAATGAGGAAAGGATGGAATCAGGACATTTAAACCATATTTTGGCTTCAACCCTGCTGTTCACTTGGTTTAGGAAGTCAGTTTTCTTTGAAGAAAAGAAAAACGTTATACTGGTTATTTTTCTCTCCTTAGGTAAGCAACAAACTCTGAAGCATTTTAGAAACATGTGTATGACAATAGCCTCCAGATACAAAAGCTGTTAACAAGCTGACATGGAACATTTCTGCTTCTACACAATACAAGTAGAAGTATTGCAGGAAGACTGTAAGAATGTGAATAAATTTGGGGTAAAAAGAGGTACAGAAGATGCAAGTATGACCAAAAAAAAGGTCACTAAAATGACAGTTAAACCAAATGAGACACACTCTGCATCATAGAATCGTAGAATCATAGGTTGGAAAAACCTCTAAGATCATCAAGTCCAACCGCCAACCCAACACCACCATTCCTACTAAACCATATCCCGAAGTGCCATGTCTATACACTTTTTGAACACCTCCAGGGATGGTGACTCAGCCACCTCCCTGGGCAGCCTGTTCCAATGCCTGACCACTCTTTCAATAAAGAAATTTTTCGTAATATCCAATCTAAATATCCACTGATGCAACTTGAGGCCAGTGCCTCTTGTCCTATAGCTAGTTACTTGGGAGAAGAGACCAACACCTGGCTCACTACAACCTCCTTTCAGGTAGCTGTAGAGAGCAGTAAGGTCTCCCCTCAGCCTCCTCTTCTCCAGAATAAACAGCCTCAGCTCCCTCAGCCGCTCCTCATAAGACTTGTTCTTTAGACCCCTCACCAGCCTCGTTGCCCTTCTCTGGACACGCTCCAGCAACTCAATGTCCTTCTTGTAGTGAGGGGCCCAAAACTGAACACAGTACTCCAGGTGTGGCCTCGTACTTATGCCAGGTACAGGGGGACCATCACCTCCCTCCTCCTGCTGGCCACACTATTCCTGATACAAGCCAGGATGCTGTTGGCCTTCTTGGCCACCTGGGCTCACTGCTGGCTCATGTTCAGCTGGCTGTCGACCAGCACCCCAAGATCCTTTTCTGTAGGCAGCTTTCCAGCCACTCCTCCCCAATTCCCTCTGAATTCATTAAGCATTTTATTATGATGAAGTCAGAAATTCTATAAGATACTTTCCTAGTTTAAGTGTCGTGTCAAAAAGAACATGTTAAAGAAAGCCAATATGACACCAGTTTTTCAAGATGATGATGCCTGATTAATTTGAAATATAGACATATTGTAAATGGGAATTTTTAAAAGACCTTCTGGTCAGAGGAATAACCATGTGAAAATGCCTTTCTTCAGCAAAACAGGTCTACACCCTGTATTTAATCTGACCTATATGTTTGCATCTGAAGTATGTTTTTAATAATATTTACACTGGTTAACAGAGATTTATTTATATATTTTGTTTTCAGCTAGGAAATACTCAGCAAAACAGTAGACTGAAATACAGTTGAAGTCGTTAACGTTCTAATTTTATGACTGTTAGAAAACACCCTATATAACTCATTGTTTGAAAATAGTAAAGAGATTATGAAGTTGCTAAATTTCCAAGTACTCTGTAGAGTAAATATGAACTACTAGCAAGCCATCAGCTTTATGTGACAAAATGGGCAATCCTCACACTTCATGTGCCATAGAACCAAAGAAATGCCATACTGATTAGGCTGACGCTGTGGCTGTGGAAATGGTTTGAAAGGTGGATCAGATCAGGATGTTATGTGGAGAGATAATTTCTCTTGTACATCTGGACAGCTTCCAGGGGTTAATCATTATTGAATTGTTATGACAGGTTGACCATGAGCCAGCAGTGTGCCCTGGCTGCAAAGAAAGCTAATGGGATCCTGGGATGCATTAGGAGGAGTGTGGCCAGCAGGTCGAGGGAGGTTCTCCTTCCCCTCTACACTGCCCTAGTGAGGCCCCATCTGGAGTACTGTGTCCAGCTCTGGGCTCCCCACTTCAAGAAAGAGGAGGAGCTACTGGAGAGAGTCCAGCGGAGGGCTACAAGGATGGTGAGGGGACTGGAGCATCTGTCCTACAAGGAAAGGCTGAGGGAGCTGGGCTTGTTCAGCCTGAAGAAGAGAAGGCTGAGAGGGGACCTAATAAATGTTTATAAATATCTTAAGGGTGGGTGT
>Ga0065711_1008626_pt1 | contig 12472 bp, 5 predicted proteins | sample Hoacrofraction12_FD_59098 | JGI IMG/M metagenome (GOLD analysis project Ga0065711, IMG submission 59098) | Hoatzin crop microbial communities from Cojedes, Venezuela - Epithelial fraction 12 v2 (version 2) | ecosystem: Host-associated > Birds > Digestive system > Esophagus > Crop | place... | reverse complement strand
GAGAGAGGGGAAGGGAAGGGAAGGGAAGGGAAGGGAAGGGAAGGGAAGGGAAAAATGAGTGAGGGAAAGGGGAAAAGGAAATCAGGAAAGAGGGGTAAGAGGAAAGCAAAAAAGGGAAAGGAAAAAAGGAGAGGGAAAAAGAAAGCAGAAAAGAAAGGGGAAGGGGAAAAAGACAAGAAAAATGAAGGGGAAAGAATAGGAAAAGAAAGGAAAATCCAGGCTATTAAAATGGTAATGACAGCGTTTTTGCAGCACTGCGCAGGGAGACGCAGCAGACAGGCCTGTGGATGAGGCACAGTTGCGTGGCGGCAGCGAGTCCTCAGGGACAGCACGTCCTCGCCACGGCGGGCACGCTGCCTCTGCGGCGTGTGCCCATCTGTGCGGGGAACGCTCTCCTGCAGGGAGCGTGAAAATCCCCGCGCACTTGAGCGTAACAGCAGGCTGCGGTGTGGAAAGGGAACGAACTGTACTGACATCCAGGGTGCAGCCTGGCTGCAGGTCCCAACCCCGTGCAGGGACACCGGGGTGTCAGAGACACCCCACACACCTGCGAGCAGGAGGTCTGTGGGACACTGGATCACTCGGAATTCAGACATACCCATTCGCCAGTGCGTGCACTGGTCGGTGCTGGGCTGGAGCTTTTGCCAGCTAGGAAACCAGGAGGTATGCCAAAGCAGAGCAGGCTTTGGGAGCACATGGCTGGGGAGCCAAGGGGGCGATGATTTTTCATCTGCCTTCCCAAGCCCTCAGTCTAAGTACAAACAGATTGGTGAAGGCTGCAAGCCTCTCCAGCTGCAGCAAGAGCTTCTGTTCTGCCCACAACGGCGGCGACATGCTGCATGCTCTAGCATCACTCTGGGCAGTCAGGTTTAATCCAGCTATTGATTTATCTTGTGGATACCATTCTTAGTTCACAAAATTCAGCCCCTTGCCAGAAGTTTTGTGGTCCTATTAGCAATAAAATGCTGCTGCTGAATGAAGATCTTGTGCTTCTTCAGCAGTAAATGATGCTCAGCTATTGAGCTGCTGTCATTGTATGCACAGCGGTGTCAACAGCAAAAGCAAAGACCAACAGTTCCCATTTGTGCCCTCAAGAACAAGGTAGGCCAGGAGCTTTCTAGTTGGTTTTTTTTTTCCTCATTATCTTTTCCCTGTACCTTCTAAATTAGACTCCACCTGGCCATCAAGACAATACCTCTTGTATTCCACTTTCCACCTCAACCCGCTTGCATCCAGCTGTCCCTGCCTTAGCCGTACTCACTCACTCGACCAGATCTGGGCTCACATACACAGCCCAGAGGCTGAAGCCACAGCATAAACGAAGCACAGTCAGGTTATCTGCACTGTTCTTCAGTCCAGACCATTAAAGAATGCCCCAAGGACAGTTGAGCTCCAAGGAGGTGTCCATGTCCTCTGCCCAGTCCTCTGTCTCAGCAGGGCTGGGCTGACAGACGTTCTTATGACTTGGATCAAATTCAAGCACTGAAAAGCAGTTGGAAAATTTTAGTCTCTTTGTTTCACCTAATCACAGCACTTCTCTAGTTAGGAGGTGTTGATTCCCCTGTTTGCCTTCTTTTTTAGGACTAACACATTTGAAGCAGCAAATATTTGCAGGCTTCAGTCCTGGGCTGAAGCTAACGAGGAGTTTTGTTATTTATGCCCTGCAATGAGATGGACTCTTCCAACTCGCACCACCAGCCTGTAGAGCTGCTGCAACTTAACAGAGCCACCTAAAAGCAGGAAGGTCACAGAGTGTCCTTCTCCCTCCCTTCCACTATATCCTAATGTTTCACTGTTTCTGTAAAACGGAAGAAGGTGCTGTTTGCCTTGCTGTGTCTTTCTTCCACTTCCTAAGATTGAGTTACCAGGACAACAAAGAAGAAGGGTGGGAAGGAAGTGCGTATGTGTAGCTCTGCAGGAGTAACCTCTTTGCATGCTCTCTCACTGGCCGAGATTGGCAAGCAGTACCCAGTCAGTGGAAGGTGGAACTCCGGTGTCAACCAAATGCTGCTGGAAACCCTGCCTTCCACCCTGATCACCTTCCCTGCATGCTAGCAATGCTCAGTGATGTATTCAGTTCCAAATGGCAGCTATACAAACATCTACGACAGAAACAAAACCAAATTTAAGGCATAGTATGAGAGTAGCCACTGCTTTGGCAAAGTATGATGAAGCCATGGGATGCTAGGATGGGATGTTAATGTCATGTATGAAGTTGCTCATGCTTGAAATTTCCCAGGGTGAGGCCTTTTGTAAGAGTCAGTATCCAGAGTAGAAGTTCGGAGCTCTGAACTTGCTCAGAACATCCTCTTTTGCTCACATCTGCAACGGGAACAGAATCTCTGACCTTAACATGCACTCGTCAGTCTCAAGGCAGGAGAAGTGGCTCAGATCCAGTCCCAGGCTACTTCTTCATATCTAAGGAACAAGAGTTCTCTGTGGCACTTGGAGAAGGGCAGAATTTGACAGAACCACTAGGCTTTTATTGTCAAATCCAAAGTGTGGGTAAGCAGCAGGATGGCAGTCAGGGAATTCAAACCTATTAAGGCAAGAGCTTTCCTCACGTTACTCCTTTCTCATGCCAGGTTGCTGGAGCAGAACAGGTTTTCTGTCCTGTTCTCCTCTTCCTTAGACATAACACCAGATCACTGCAACTTCAGTGCCAATGGATCTTGGAACCAGCAGGTTTCCTGCCTGTTCTGATGCTCCCAACATGCTTTCAGAGTAAAGATGCTGCAGAGAAACCCCCTCGGAAGGGCAGTGCCCCTTCCCAAGGCAAACAAAGCATCAAACAGGAGGGAGGACCACCTATTGGGATGCATCTTAGAGTCTCTTTGCCAAGAGGGTCCAAACAGGGCAGCACTTAGAAGGAACAGATGGCAGAGGGTTGTCAGGCCTCCTCAGAGCATTCGGAAAAGCTAACGGGAGGAGAAGAGCCAGAGGGAAGCATAAGCACTCTGATTTGCGCTGTGTCTCGTGCACCATCTCAGCTGTCTTACCTTGAGCGTTCCTCTGCCTGAGGCTACAGAGGGGAGACAGGAAGAAGCAAAATTCCTGTCTTCATTTGGCATTCTAGTACGACATAATATTTTGGAAAAAAAATAAGAAGAAATCAGTTTAATTTTCCTGTAAAATTTAAACTTGAGCTTGAGAGATTTGAGCTTTTATTCAGCTTTTGATGTGTCCTTTCACAGCAACCAAGACAGGGGCAACCACATGAGCACTATTGAAGTTACTGAAGGGTCAGAATATATCAAGGATTAAGTGAATTATAAATCAGAAAAAGAAAAAAGAAGTCAGAAACCTTTTCTTAAATTAAAACCAAGGAGGAAAAGCAACAGGGAGGATCAGAGCAATGCCCAGATCTGGATACAAAATGTTGCTAGTTCCTAGTATCTGAAAATTGTGGAGTGTGACTGCAATATTGCAAAACTGGCTTTAAAAACTATGACATGTTAAAGCACAACGGTTGAGGACTGCTCCCTTGTCCTATCTTTTAGCTGTTTAAGTTGCGTATTTTTTAAGATTTTCCACCACAACCATTATGATTAGTTCTTAAATAGAAAAATAAACCCTGAAAAATGGAGGAAATCACATGGTCAAGTACCAGAAGACTGGCAACAACTGATTTCTGATGTGATAGGCCTTCGGTGATTCTATATATATCTATCTGCTCTTGAAACCGGGCTGCTGCAGGCAGCTTTTAGAAATGCATTACTGGGAAACAACAGGCTAGTGAAACAGATCTGGAACGAGCAAATTTTCATGCAGGTTAGCTAAAAAGCTCTGAAGAGAAGAAAGGCTCTTCGCTTGTTTAGACCTGCAAAGGAAAAGCACAGGAACAGAGCTACCACGAGTTGGACTTTTCTCACTGAGGTGCATGAATATTGTGTGTAATGCCCAAGGATGCTGCTCCTTGCTTCTGGCAGAGTTTTTCTTCAGAATGTATTTTTTTCCACAATGTTGAACATATTTCAAATGAGACAGTGACAGCTCTTACTTACAGGTTTCTTTTTTACTGTAGGAATTTAAGTGTGATACAAAAGTCTTTACATTTTAAACCCATATGCACTTAGTAAAAAAGGTAATGGCAAAATTAGCTGAACTCTTAAGTGATTTGTTTAGACTCTGATCTTGCAAATACGAGCTACACTTAGGCATAAGAATCAGCATGTAGATAGGGTCAGGAATAGCCACTGAAAAGGTATCTTTCATCTTCATTAGGATTATGTTTATGCATAAGGATCACTTTAATATTACGAGTTTGACAGAATCTCATGCAACACTTGTGAAGGGATGAAAAATACTGCAGTATTATGAATACATGTCACCTTCATATTAAAGCAAGGCTAAAACCTGCAATCCCTTCTAATAATGAAAAAAAAAAATGTAAACAGGTCCACACTGCTCAACTCTGTTTCGACAGACCTCCAGTTATTGCTGCACTTATTTCTACCTGACCGTTTATGTTTGTCTCAAAAGCCAAGAAGGAATCTGTTAAGCTCGCAGTCAATAGTCGGTTTCCACATTCTCCAAACAAGACTATTAAATTACCCATGCTCTAATTTATGTTATTAATACAAAAGACGAGAAATAACTATAGATTTTGTCCCTCTGGTATCTGGCTTCCTTTCAGAAGGCTGATTAAACAAGCATGTTACGAAAATAAAAGGATCCAAGTTGACTTACCTCCACCTTAAGGAGTGCACAGCCTTTCAAGAACTCTTGAATATTACTGATGCAATCGACTTCATTTTTAGGCTCCAGGCAATACTAAAGAAAGAAAATCCACTGAGATCACTGCTTTACCATCCGTACAGCCTCTGTTCAGAAGGCCTGCATGAATATTGACATGTGCGTTTTATACTGAATAAGGGAAGCTTCTTAAGGGGGCGGATGGGGGTGGCAGGCAAGCTGTCGAAGCAGGAAGAAAGAGCCACTGGAGGAAGTGATGCACACATCGAAATGGTCGGCATCTTGTTTTGAATGTCAACATGTGACAGGGCCCTAAGTGACAGTGGGAAATCAATGACCTTCAAGAACACACTGCCCCCAGCCATCACATAAGCAAAAGAGAAGAAGGTAGCAAACCTGATTTTTGCTAAGAAATAAAGGCTCCTGTTTTACAGAGTGGAGAACCCGGGTTTTTTTATTATTTAAACAGCTTCTCTTCTGTGCTGCCATTTCCTATCTCTCATCAGACTCCTTCCCTTTTTTTCTCCTGCAGTTACTTACCACACTTTGGACTCTCTGAATCTATGCCTTGTAAAACTAACAGGAGGCACTCGCAGGGCTTAAACGGCTTCCGCACCAATTGATTTGCTGCCCTTGGGACAGTTCAAAATGGCATGGATGCAAGGTTTACTGTTTATTCCTAACCTAATTTGCTTCTCTACTGCATTTCCTAACAAAGTATTTTACAGAAAGAGTTCTGAGTGAGTATATTTACAGTTGTAATAAATGATATTTACAAAAATACAAACTGCATATCCTTGTATTCGAAACCAAGATATTTTGATCTCCGGCAGGCCCGGTATTTCCTGCCACTGAATGAACACGTGTATTGGCCAACTGCAACCTTTTGGAGTTTTTTTCTGGATGTAGAGACCAAATCAAAGACTTACAGCTACAATCCTACTTTGCCCTCATTTAGATACAACTAGTAACTGAAATGTAAAACATTTGTATCTGACGCTCCTTGCTCATCTTACCAAAGAAAATCATACCTCAAAATGCCCAGGGCAGTATTCTACTGCGCAGTGCTCTGTTTCAGGCTGGCAAAAGACATCTTAAAGAGTTACCTTTTCTGCAGTTCCCGGAAGAAGTCGATTAACGAGTTTACAAAGCACGGTTCCATCTTTCAGAGACGTTTTCAGGAACTCCTCCGGATCATCTACTATTTTCTTAGGGGAATTTAAAACTCCTAATGAAATAAGCCACGTTACAATTTGCTCTTCTGGATTCATCGCGCAGAGTTCTGCTGCCAGAGCAGTTCTCCCGTGCAGCAGCTTGCTGGAACCCACATCCGCGATTGCATCTTCCTGCCTCTGCTGCTGCTTGCAGAGCTCAAGTCTGAGACGACTTTTTTTTTTTTTGCTCAGCACAGAAATTCCCCAAATCTTAAGAACCAGAAGTACTGTTACTCTAATGTAAGAACTTTTAAATAAAAGTTTCTAGCACTCTGGTACTTTAAAGAGAAACAGTGAAAGCGGATCTTTAACTACGCATTTTCAACATTATTGAAAATACAAGTATTTTATGGGGATACTTATTCCACCAAAAATATCTTACCTAGCGACTTCCTCCTCATGGCAGCTGCCACTCTATCATCTGGTGGCTATTGCCCAAAGATGCAAATGTAAATTTGTCTTCAGTACTGTAAATAATAAGGTATTTACAGTATTAAAATTGAACTTCACATTAAAGATGATTGGGAGGAACGTCACACTAACTTTATTTTAAATAAACATTTTTCAACTCTATGTGGCAAACTGAGTGATCAAAAGTGCCTTTTATAGTAGTTTTCTACTTTCAAGATCTGGTTTTTGAAAATAAATTGATTGTGCACCTTATGCAGAAAAAAATTTTTCAACTATTTTATACAAGAAGTGCACATTTAATCCAAAATGGATTTTCGGAAGATGGTGATCTCTGAAAACAAACACCCTGGATAACTTTGCAAAGTCCGTAAATTTAAGTCATCCAAAGCTAAGAATGAAACTTTCCAACTACTTTACTTGTCCTATTAAAATGTCCCTTTCCACCAGCTCTTCAGGATCCACTGTATGAAGACAGAGTAGAACCAGGAGTTGTTTGCCCTGCTCTGGGACAGCACTAACTATCGCTATTAGTCATATTAATTTATGAAGTCCAGCCATCTTGCAATTTTCTTATCCTAATTGGCCTTTCACCAGAATAGATGGAAAACAAAGCCATTTTCTAGAGCATCATGGACTGAAGCAATAAAAGAAGAAATNACTCTAGAGACCACAATTTCTCAGTGACAATATTCTGAGGCAATTTGTAACCCTGATACTTTTCCTAAGACACCGGCGCTCTCAAACTGCTGAGGCAAGTAATTTAAAGGGTCGGGAGAAATAGAACAGCAAAAGGATAAATTCCATACAATAAATATGCATGGGTTTGTCTCCACTTTCCAAGTCTTCTGATTGGTATTAGGACCTACAGAAGGATCATTTTCAACAGCCACCAGCAAGAATCATGAATTGCCATTCTAGGGTTAGACATTTTGACCTGTACGAGGGCGTGGGGATGAGTTCCAGTTCTGTTGTGTGGAAATACATCATCACATAGCCACAGCTAGCGTGAATGATAAAGCTGCCTGAAGCTAAATCATGCGCGCATTGCCCTCTGGTGAAGTACAACTATCCATGTGTGTGCAAACACTTCACATTTATGACTAGTTACAAGAACTTTAGTGTGTTTCTTTTTCCAGTTCTCATCAGCACTGCTACTTTGTAGAAGCAAGTACTTGCAGTCTCAGCTTTTGTAGCTTGCTTTTTCTTTTCCCAAATCTGTAGCAGGGAAGACAACTGGTAATGCTCATTCATCTACTGGGGACAATCATTTCTATATGGAAGACATCCACTTCAGCCATCTCATCAGAATACACCAGTTTCTGATGTAAAGAATGAGAGAAATATTTCAACACAGGTAAAATTACACACCTGCTTTATTAATATAAACTGTTACAAACCCGAACACAAGAGAGCACCCACTCCCTCCTCTAAAGCAAACCTTTTTTTGTGTAGATAAGTAGGTTTAGCTCAAGCTCACAAGCAGCTGTTGCACCCAAGCAGATGTTAATGGCTGCAACTACGATTAAATGGAAACACTTCCCTCATCTGTAACACTTACCAACAGCTTGAAAGGCATTTCTGATGAGCCACCCGAAGGCCAACCTTACATTACCCATCTAAAAATGTTCCACCTTGTTCACCCACCCCTACACTAACACTAAAATGAATTCTGTGGCAAACCCAGGGCATGAAGGAATAGCCACCAAGCAAGGAAGAGTTTCTGGTCTGGCCTTTGGAAAAGACGACTTTGACTTTGGTTACTTGTTGACAGGGACAAATGAAATGAATTGTCCATGATCTCTTGCAGAGTCAACCTCCACCCCAAGTTACAAATACACATTTACAGCCTGATGTACAGCAGTAACGACTATATAGCACAGGATTATTTAAAGAATGAAGGGGGGTGGCGGTGGCCTAGTCCCAATTATCAAAGGACTCTGATAGCATATACATCAGTAACAGCACAGTAACAGAAGCAAATTCAGAGCAGCAATCAGATGTGCAGAAAACATTCTGAAGAGATTCTTCTCAAAGCCACTCACGTTTATGTAACTTGCTCTTTTTTTCAGCAGAGGGAAAACACCCAATACAGAGAACAACGCTGGAGCATTTTTGTGCTGCAGAATGTACTGATACCTTACATTTACACTAGTGATTTTCAATGATGAAGTCCGAGTCAGTGCATGAGCTGATTTACATTGGTGGCACATTCTCATTATTTAGCATTTTAGGCAGGTATTAATTTTTTTCGCACGATAGCTTGTACGCTGGCATTAGATTCTAGTTAGGATGATCTATTTTAGCCTAAAAAGTACTACAAGACTGTAAGCTACTGCTGAATCTCTTAATATTACAGCACATTATTCTTTTTTGCAGAAGACACACTCTGAGACCACTTTGCACGACAAACCTCCACCAATATGTAACACTAGTCATCTTTTCTACCATGCAAGTGTTGCTGCGTAACGGGTATTTTTTTTAATTGAAAAAAAAAACCAACAAAACAAAACCCATAATACTTTTGTTCAACAGTATATTTATTAGCCCTGGGAAACACTGCAATTCTACCCATCTGCTACATACAGGCAGACTTACTCCTAGAATCTGAAAGTTCGTAACTGAAGCTTAAAGCGATACTCTTATCCCAAAACTCAAGTACGTTTTAAATCCCTAGACAAGGTACGCATACTTTTCTTTCTTTAACTACTCATTATAAACTGAGTGTTCAGTTGTCTAAACAAGATCAGTTTATGTCTACCACAGAAGAAGTCAATATAAACTTTATTAGCCATGACTGCTTGAAGTATTTCGCTCAATCTGAAGTTAGTTTCCTACATGGAATACTGGTGCCTGAGGACTCCCCACTCATACGCTGGCACATCAACATACATTTAAGATAAAAATGCACCAAAACCAAGGGCAAAGTTTTGAAGAAAGCATCTTGTCACAAGAGATGCAGTGTTGTCTGCAGTTTTGCAAGAAGCTAGTACATACATGGGGATTTATCGCTAATATCACATCAGTCCATCAACACTTCCCTCCCTCTCATCCAGAAGGCCTGGACAATTATAAAACTGTTAATGTAAGAATAAAGTAAAACTTTTCATGGTTTCTTCGTGAAGAAGAATTTGTAACTAACTTAGTCTTCTGTATTTTAGAGGTATTAAAACTTAACTTTTAGTAAAACTTGCTCTTTTTTTCAGCATAATGGAAAAGCACCCTATGTAAAGGGCAATCCTGGAGCATTTTTCTGCTGCAGAATCTATTGATGCATGTACACCAACTTAAGAAAATGCTCACTCTTGACTCTTGGAAGATGTTAGCTATGGCAGACAGCAACTGACTTCCACCTGAGAATTTTTTTTATATTCAAGAGATTAGTAGTGCTACTTTCAAAGGTAATTCTGAATCATAACACAACCTTCCAAAATAAACACTGGGTAACACCACACTCAAAAGCCAAGCTTTTTCAGTTGTAGTTTGTTATCCTTCGATTTTCCAACGTATATCCACTGCTGCACTTCTAGTCACCATCACTGAAAAAAGGAAATGCAAGTTAGTATGCTCTCAGAAACCAAGAGACAGACAAAAAAGGCAAACCATATCTGATTGTTTTTATATATACAATGTACACATTTGTATTATATTCAATTTGTCCAAACAGTGTGAAAATACATCAATAGCTACCTAACAAGCAAAACAATCTGGGGACTACTTGTACTAATGCACACTTCTTGCACAACCCTGTCTCCCGAGCAAGTACCAAGGAAAGTCTCTGTAATTCCTCTGCACATCCCCCCTCCAAACTCTTGCCTACCGCAAATTCCCACTAGCTCTGGACCATCTCAGCAAGGTACTCAGGAGGCCTGTAATAAACCAGTATAAACACTGGTACTAATCTGTAAGTAATGATGCGCTATAAATTAAACTTGTAATCAAGAACATGTGAACAGTTTGCTGAATTAGTACAATTGCATCCTTATTTTTTACAAACTTAGTATTTACCTTTCCTGCCACGTAGCCAGTCATGTTCTATGTACTCTCTCTAAACTAACACTGTCACCATGCCTGTTAAGAATTTGGAAATATTTATAAGCTGCAGAGTAGGCTGAGAAAATATGCTTTTATCTTTAATATCTTTATTAAACACAACATGGCCCACTACCACCAGTAAGTGACAAAACACATATAATGAAACTGAGAAAAAAGCGCTTAATTTTTGCAAAAGAGAAGCGTTTTTACTCTTTGGAAAAGTAATTAACCTTCAGCTTCTCAGCTAATACAGAGAACTGAAGTTAACAAGGCACATACATACAAAAAAGTTGAAAACATTCTGACGTAACCTATATGATTTGGCAAAACAGTCACCTAGGATGCTGCATATTAAAAACCATATTCCATCTTTTTGTTACAGAGGATTCATGATCTGGATCAGCCTCAAACTAAATTTAAAAATTGACTCCTGATAATTTTTTTCAGGTTGGTGGGGGAGCAAGCGAGAAAAACTTTCTTTTACACATTATTTGCCTAATCCACTGACATCAGTGATTTTTGAATGAAAAGTAATTTTTGAATGAGAAAAGGTTAGGTTTTTTTAATATTTAAAAAGCCCCCTACTGTTTAAATGGTGTCCTTTCCAGCAGGATTTGTGATTTAAATATTTCAGCAGTCGTGCTTAAGAGGAACGCAAAGATAAGGAAAGCAACAACTTTTTTTGTTTGTTCAAATTTTATCAAGTGACAGAAAAACAAAAAGATGGTCAGGCAGCAGCTTTGGCTTTATTTAACTATATGCTTCCTTTGACTTGTTTCAGGCGAACAACACTGTACCAACTACAGCTTTTTCTTTTCACAACTTCAGCGTTGGTTCTCAAAAGCAGTATTTGCAACTAACAGCGAAATGTGCCCTTACATTTACAGGGTACTCTGAAAAACTAATTTAAAAGTTACATAAAAAGCACACACACCTCTTACATAAATACTTCCCTTGCAAAAGGGATCTGTCCTTATCCTTCACTGTATACTGGATTTTAACAGATTTTCTACACATTAAAAGTGATTTCCTGTTTTTTTCAGTAACAATTATTTAGTAGAAGAGTTTTCCAAAAAGTTGTATTAGCAAGACACACACTACAACTTCTTTTTTCCCATGTGAGTTATCAGAGAAACAGAAGAGACAGTCGCTCTTCCACATAAAGCCTGAAGACAGTTGCTCCTACATCTACTTGAAAAATATTTAATAGGATAGGCTTCAAAGTCCTGAAATACAGCTGACCTACAGAGTTTTAAGCCATTCTGGAGATGCCTCGAAGTCTGCAATATAAGCCAAGGACCTCTACAGAGATTACTTCCCAATCAAAGATTATAACCATTAAGTTGCATGTTCCGCACATGCAACAAGACTGATTAAATGTCTGTACTGGCTGGCATTTATTATTCCAATTCAGATTTGTATGGTCTTAAGAACATTCCTAGACTAAGAACTCTCTGCAGCATGATTTAAAGCGCATTTGTAATCGTGTTTTATGTTCAGCCATACCCGAATTGGACAATTTCTGCATGTGAGAAGTCTCTCTGTGTCATTCCTAACTTAGCAGGCTTAAAAGCTTATTTATATCTCCTCCTCCTCCTCCAAAATTGAAACAGGACATTGAAAACATTATTTAGCCACCAAGAATGTTCATCGAAATCTATGAACACAGAACCACCAGACATCTTCCTTCCACTGTACCTCATGTACTGCTACAGGCACCAGTCATCTCTGCCATCAACACAGATGAACCAACATTACTTCAGTGGTATCTTCAAGAAGTTATCACCCTGCAATCAAGAAAAAATAGAACAAATTGAGACAAGTACATTTTCTGGCATGAGTCAACCTACAGCGCTTCCCCCCACTTCAAAAAAGTCACAAGCTTGGGTTTGCAGATTATTCTGTTGTTTTACTACTTCTCTTTTAAGTGGTGGAGGATTCACTGGCTTGGAATGGACTGGAATGGCTTAGTGACAGGTTGCATGGCTTATGGATTCTCATTCCTTTTCAATGGTGCACTGCCATGTTAAATCCATAAGTTGAACGACAAAATTTACTGAGGACTAAACAGTAGTACAAAGCTTTTGTGTTTGTGCCTTTTTTTTTTTTTTTTTTAGTTG
>Ga0065711_1047191_pt1 | contig 12473 bp, 3 predicted proteins | sample Hoacrofraction12_FD_59098 | JGI IMG/M metagenome (GOLD analysis project Ga0065711, IMG submission 59098) | Hoatzin crop microbial communities from Cojedes, Venezuela - Epithelial fraction 12 v2 (version 2) | ecosystem: Host-associated > Birds > Digestive system > Esophagus > Crop | place... | reverse complement strand
GGGGGGGGGGGGAGGCTGGCTGTATCAGTGGTATTTTGAAATCTGTGATGGCTTTAGGAGGAATTTCACATGGTCATTCTCTATCCTTAAAGCTGTAGCATTCTAAAGCTTACAGCATAACATCGCATATTCATGTGTACAGTGTGGTGGTTCAGTGAGGGGCTTCTTATGGGTGCAGAAATATCTGACAAGGGCAAAATTTGTATTTGAATTAACTTTCAGTTTCCCAACTGAAGTGCAGCAGACAAGAATGCTTTCCAGCCAATACTATATTATTAATGTTTCTGTATAGCCTGTGATTACTGGAGCTCCAGCCTGTTTGCTTCCTTTGCTAAATTCTGAGGATATCATCAAACTATGCATCATGTCTTCCCTTAATCCTGCTTTAATGGTGTATCGTGTTAAGCACTAAGGGACGGAGTGAAGTCCAAATTTCACTGGTATTTAGTACATTTCAGTGTTGACAGTTGTGTATACCAAATGATCAAAAAGGCCTTGTTGCTGTGTGGAATAGTACAGGGCTATGTTAGTGTCTGTGGGAACCTTTGATAGATTTGGTAAGCTTGTTAAAGGCTGCATAGAACAACGTCTTTTTCTTCATTGACATTGCTGCCTAATAAATGGAGTTCTGGATAATGCCATTTACAAAATGTAAAGAAGTTTAGGCTGCCAATTCAGACTTAATCTAAACCTATCGAAGCAAATTAGCATTCTACTACAAAAAGATCCAATTTGCCAGTCCTTCGGGACTGCAGCATCTATCACGCCCTGTATAATGGTGTTAAATGCTGTCTTCTGTGCAGGTTGTTCTCCCTCTGCTGGGTGCTCTCCAAGTTTCATGGGTGATGATAAAAGAAAGACACTTTAACTTACCACAGCTAGAAGTAAAAAGATACTCACTACAGTACTGCTGCTTGCTACTGTCGTGGGCTACCGGAGGGCGTCACAGGCTGCTCTTGTCTTCTGTTTCTGCATCTGCATTTATTTCTGTTTGTACATGCAGCTGCCAGAAAGAAAGGTGAACTTTGCTGTTGTGTTCATATTGAAAAGTAGATTCTCCTTTTGCCAGGTAACTCTTCTTCTGTTCCACTGGCAGTCCGCTTATCTTAATCTAGATTAGCTCAGTCACATAATTAAAGGTAAAATTTTAATGAAAACAGAAGAATGGCTCCTTCAGACACACAGTCGTTGTGCCAAGCGATGAGAAAACTGGACATCTCTTACCTTCACCAAGGTTTTCCTCAAATTATGCAGCGCGAATTTGTCTATTTGACTTCAGTGTATACTTTTTTGGTTAGGGGGACGTACTAGTAACAAAGATTATTGGTTGAGAAGGGATACTTGCCTATTGTTCTTCCTTAACTGATTTATATAACTTACAAAACCTGTTTTTCTTTCTCTTTTCTAAAGCTGAAAAATTTAGTTATTATGCACCTAGAATCTTTCCTGGTTCTCTTTAAAGCTCCTTTATTTTTCTTTCTCTCTTTTTCTCTATCATAATCTTCCTCTCTTGCCCCTTAAGGCCTTGGAATATCTTTTCAAGTTCATTGTCCAATCTCGGATCCTTTACTCCAGAGCTACTTGTGGAATGGAGGAGGAACAGTTCCGCTCCAGTATCCAGGAGCTTTTCCAGTCCATCAGATTTGTGCTCAGCTTGGACAGCAGGAGCTCCGAGACGCTCATCTTCACACAGGTTTGCTATTTTCTACACCTTAACTGGCCAACTGGAAGGCAGCTGTTTTCTGCACAGGTGGTATATATGGGCACATGACAGTTAAATGCAGGTTAGTAGAGTTTTCTCCCTCTAACAAGCTGATGGTATTGGAAAATGACATAGCCAGCGTGTGCTGTTAGGCAGTAGCTTTGCACCACTTCACAGATACAGGCGAGCTGAACTGTGGACTCTCAAGAGGAAAGTGACTTCTCACATGAGAGTACAATTTCTGCTCTTCACAGAAGTAAACTCCATTTTTAAGTCTCTCGTGTCTTACAGTTGGCCTAAAGAAATTTTAAACCCTTAATTAGCTCAGGTCAATACTTAGGATCATAGCAACATCACAGTAGAGGAGTTCAACTGATGTACTCGCAGTCAGGTAAACTTAATTCCAGCATACTCTCAAATTACTGTCAGAATCATACGCAGCCTGACTGCAAGCATACTGTGTTACCCACGCTCATATTTAGCGTGTTATTTTGGATGTGGCCCAGATGACTGCTTGGAGACTTCATGTGGGCTTAAGATACTACTCCAAGTGAGTAAGGATGTTGCTAAGTTTTGTTTCATGTTTTAAAAAGTTTAAATAGTTATGTCAAATGTTATGTGTGTGCCTCAGCTCAGAGAATGTCAAAGACAGACCACTTAGAGCTTCCTGGTAATATGAAGGTGATTTGTAATCACTAATGTACTATTTACAGATGTATTGAACACCTACTGTAGTTTGCCAAAGCAGCAGCTGCTGTGAACGTTGCCACAAAACAGAGCGACTCCAGTGGTTAGGGAAGCTGCCAGCAATGTGATCTCTTTCTTAAGAAGCTGCTCTGAAAGATTTTGAGAACAGCTGCTCCAGTCTTTTATTTAATCACCCATTAGTGGGTATAATAAGATGAGCCAGGAACATGAGAAATCAGTGCGCAGATTTTACAGGCAAAGGGAGAGTGAGCAGAAGCAGTATCTTGTGAATGCAGGCTCTTCAGGGTTCTTTGTTTTTTTAGTTGTGTTGATCAAAAACACAGAGGGACGCTAGATTTGAGGATGGAGTTATTTTCCCTTTTTCTCTTTTTTTTTTCTCCTTTCTCTCACTACAGTATTTCTTACTTTGGACTTTTGTATTTGTAAAGGCTGTCCTTGTTTAATCTTTGAAAAGTTTACTTTTTGTTTCCCCCTTGCCACTGTGTTGCCCCTTGATCCCAATTGCCCCATAGGCCTCTCAGCCTGGAGGGCAGGCAAGCGGAACTGGGACATGTGCCCCACAAAAATGTGGTGGTACTTCAAGGCCGTCATTTAATTCTGTAAGTAATGATCCCCAGAACTGCACAAGTATTTCATCGTGGATGTTCCCAATTAATCCCTTTTCCCTACCCCAAACCCTCTTTTCCTGCATTTAAATCGGAATTTAATGTTTAAGTGGCTGGTACTTTAAAACTAGGAAATGTGGAATATTTCAGTAATTAATGGAACAGCTTATGGCATCCACACACTGAAAAGTCAGTATTGAGGGCGTATATGAGATTATACAAGTGAAATTGCTCAGGAGAGCCAAGGAGATTATGTAGAGGTTCTGGAAATCTGGACAACTGTTAAATATCGACAGAAATGCTTGAGGCCCTAGCAAACATAATTTTCTTCACGCTTGTCCTCTTATCCAGGATATTAGAGAGCTCTCAGTATAGTTCTTTCCAGCAGTGAGGTTAAAACTGATTATGTCCTTCCTTCCTTCCAGGCAATTAGTCTGACATGAGTAATGTTCCAGAATATTTTAGGGTGCTGTACAAAAGAGAGCCCTTCCAGGAGCTGATGAAATGGTGTAGCTGTTCCTCAGGACGGCTCAAAAGCTTCCTGAGGAGGTCCCGTGCATATCCTTGCATTACTGCTGGACATCCTAAATCACCACAGAAATCCTCCTGCTTTACAGTAATAGTTAGAAATTAGTTTAGGAAAACTCCTGTAAGGATTTGTTGGGCCAGTATTGTAATTTCACTTGTATTATCCCAAAGATAAAGACCATGACTGGATTTGCGGCTGTTACAGCCTTCCAAGAGTACCATGAGCTATTTCAATGATTCATATTTGTTTATTTTGTTAGTACATTGTATGTATGTAGCAACAAATAGGTGACAACACCCAGGAGGCTATGTGGGGTTTTGTGTAATCTGAATTGATTGTAACAAGACAAGATGTTGAGAGAGAGATAACGAGCACGAAGAAGAAAGAGGTAAATTTATATTCAGAATAATTTAATGGGCTCTACACTTTTAGTTGTAAAAATAACTTAGACTTTGCTCAAAGACTAGTAAATAGATATCACTGTTGTTTGAAGGAAAAGATATTTTGAGGAAAGACTTGGCAAAGAAGGAAACTGTGTATAACATGGGATGAGGAGAGGCATGCCAAGCATTAGAGCCAGCATGGGAGAGGTACAGAAATGTTCATGGAATGGGTAAACAAAAGAAGTCTGTGAGGAAAAGGAGAACTTCAGAAGAAAATACTAATAGCTGGTGAGACTCCGGAAGGGCAAAGCTGAACAGAGATCTGCAATGAAGTTTGGTAAATCTGAACTTCTGCAGGAAATTGGTGTGGTTTGTGGGGAAAGCTTCAGACACCGGAGGTGGAAACAGTGAGAAGGGAAGTGTGCACGGGGGGGCTGGGCAGGGAGCATGGCGGCTGAACCAAAACCGGACTCTGCAGCAGTTCGAGAAAGTAACTATCTAGTGATTGAAGTATTTCTAATGAGGAAACAGGTATGGACCTTGGGTAGGATGTAGGGGCAGAAAGAGAAGAATTTTAAAACAGAGGTAGTGGCAGTTGTTAGGTGTGACGCCAAGTTTGCAGAACTTGAGGACAGGGCGATGCATGCGATTTTCTACTGTGGTAAAGAAATTAATTGGAAAAATGTGAAATAAGAGATAAAGAGTTTGCTTTTTTTTTGTTGTGCTGATATTGTTTCTGCACTTTAAGAAACACCTTCAAGGATAGCTCCAGCTCACTGGGAATATCCATCATTGCACGAATCACGTGCACACTTACTTGCATGAGGTGATGCCTCTTTCACATGGAATCGCACCCCACCCTGTTGCAGAAATACTGTAATGTCACTGACAGTGCTGCTCCAGTTAAGGGTCTGTCAGCCTGTTCTGTGTTTCAGGATACTTTCTGGAGAGTTTTAACTGTCTCAGGTAGTTGCTCAGTACAAAAAAATTGGTATGGAAGTCTCTAATCAGAAGCAAGTTTTATATTTATTGAAAAAAGTAAATCAACAAAAACGGACCATTTTCTGTTCTCTAGTACCTCAGTTTTTTTGTTTTAGAAGCTGTGTCCTAAAATACAGCCTTTTGAAGCTCTGCAGTGTTTATGTGCTCAACTTATCGCAAGACTAAGTATTGCAGCAGCACTTGATTTTTATGTACTACGTGTGATTTGTTCACTCTGGACTTTAGGTATTGAAAAACATTAGCACTAGCCATAGTGCACTATTTAGGAGTTTTTTGCAGACCCTTACTTCGGTGTTACTGTTGTTTCAGTTTCACTGCATGGAGCTGCGGTTTTTTCACTTTCTCCGTGTCATTTTTTCAGGCTGCGTTGCTGAACTCCTTCCCCGCTATCTTTGATGAGCTGTTGCAGATGTTCACTGTGCAGGAAGTCGCCGAGTTCGTGCGGGGCACGCTGGGCAGCATGCCCAGTACGGTGCACATTGGGCAGTCAATGGATGTTGTCAAGCTACAGTCTATTGCACGCACTGTTGACAGCCGCCTGTTCTCTTTCTCAGGTAGGAGAGGCTAAGTCTTGCTGCTAAGTAGGAGTAGGAACACGTTACATTTATTTTGCAGTTGTTTTGTTGCAAACAACTGCTGAATGTCAATAATCTTGGTAATTATTTACTGTGGCGGCATCATTGTTAGGTATAGTCGCTGTGGGTGCTTTGTAAGTTTCCCTATGGTAGAAGATGTTTATAGATCCATTATGGATAAATTGTAGTTACTAAAGGTTAATAAAAATACGTACATTAACAAATCAAGTCAATTATTAAAACTGCCAAATCTCACTGGATACTTTGTATTACCCTTCTGTTGTTGTCATGGACAGGAAGCTGATTGTCTGAGGAAAGGAAACAGGGAGGTGAAGTTGTGTGAGAAACCCACCGCATTCTTTTACAGTGTGTTTAATCTTTACATTCTAACTGTAGTATTTCTTTAGCTCAACATACTAGTAACTCTTTAATTCTTAATGAATTGAATGAAGAAGGGTTGAAGATTGTGAGTTAATTTCGTGCGTAACGGTCTGAATGAAAGAAGTTATAAAGGAAATAGTGGAAGACAAAAAGTACCATTGGGCTTAGCTTCCCTGTAGTGAGGATGTCAAGTTAGTGCACTGCAATTATTCTACTCAGTGAGAATGAGAACAACACGGAATCACGTTTAAACCATCTATTGTAATCATTTATAAACATACATTTTTTTTTCTTAAATTTGAAATTAATCTCAAAAATATGAGAGTGGAGAGAATGAGTAGATTAGTCCAAAGGTGACTGTGAAACAGGCAGTGAATTTTGTCTGATTATAGTGTTTTGAACCTATTTATAAAAATATTTGTCTTTGTGAGTGCCAGTGCGTGGGCCAAAACCTCCTTTTCTGTCTTCTTGACAAAGCCAGCTATAACTTTACCCACAGGGTCCAGGGCTTTAGTCCTTCCCGTTAACCTTCATTTCTGCTGTACAATGATACTGGCAACTAACGACGCTTTCAGCTGCTGCACAGCACCATGACATCTCACTACAGCATCAAGAACCAGAAAGAAAGGTTCAGTGCAGCAAGGCAGCTGTGACTGTATTAGATGCCATGCTTCCCACCCAGCATAATGACAGACCCCTATCCTATTCATTCCCATGGAAGCATCACCCGATACTCACAGGTCAGCAACCTCTCCCATGTCCTGTCTGCACACTGGAAGATGAATCTAGTTTCAAAATTGCAATTAAATTGCAATTCTTGCAATTAAAGGAAGATACATTCTCTTTTTCTTGCTTCCCCTATGGTGGTGCTTTATTTTCCTTTTATCTCTCCTGTCAGTCCATTTACTGACATCTTGCCACCTTTTTCCCCATCTCTCTTTTTTCCTGTTTTGGCTACCATTTTCTGCAGCTGTTACCTTCTATCCCTTCTTTAATAAGATTAAAGTTTGTAAGCCAGCTGAAAGAGAAGACTTAGCCAGCTTCCAGGGCATAGGTTGGAGAAGCTCTACTAGCTGTGACAATAGAGCTGGAAAGCAACCTGAAGTGAGGAAGGGTTTCCAGAAAGGAAATCAACATTAGAAAGTGTCAGTTCACAAGTGTTGTTTCCGAGCTGTATCGCTGTTGAGAACATCACATATACTGCACTGACGAGCTTTTGAAACCAAATGCACTGCTAATTCATTAGATGGAGCTCTTGGAAGGGTGGTGCACTACGGCCTGTACAGTAGAAGCTGCACCAGTTAATCAAACATGCTGTAGTTCAGTAGGCTAGTTTGGATACCAACAGGCTGCTGATTGGGATGGTTGAAATTTAATTTTCTTTTGGCAGACCTGTGACCTGATTTTCCTTCTTTCAGAGTCCCGACGCATCTTGCTGCCTGTAGTTCTTCACCACATTCACCTTCACCTGCGACAGCAGAAGGAGCTACTTATCTGTTCTGGGATCCTCAGTAGTATCTTCTCCATAATCAAGACCAGCTCTTTGGTAATCCCCTGCTTGATATTTTTTTTTTTTCTTTTTAATTGCACCACTGATTTAGTAAAATGAAGACTGAGGGATTTTTTTAGGTTAATACAGGTTTTTCGAAGATCCTTTTAAAAACAAATTTCTGCTAACTTTCTGTCAGCAGGAGAACATCTGAAATGAGGGTCTGCTTTTGTGTGTGTGACTCAGAGCGTTCTGATTACACAGTGTTCTTGCTGTTAGGAGGGGAAAAAAGCATATGCATTTACCAGGTTTGACACTATTTAATTTTCCTCATCCAAGCCCAGAACTTAGATGTCAATGGAGTTTAAAAGCTCTATGCAGCTCTAGGACTTGTAGTTCTGCAGGAGACAGTAACTAGCACTTTGTGATTCATGTTAAGAAATACTCTAAAATTATCCAATCAATGAAATCACACTTAGTTCTGGAAATTGCTGCTGAGTTTAAGCACCGAGGTTTGATGATCATAATACTCTGATCTCAAATGGTAACTTCATCATTTAAAGCAGTGCTCACAAACAGAGGGTGTTGAAGTTTCCCCACCTGACTCTAGAGGAGGAAGCTCATGGTGCTAAATATAATTCATACCAAATGAGTATTTCCAATTACAAGTTGCAGTTCTGTGTGAAAGGAATGAGGTGAAAGGTATCATGGTAATAAGCTAAAATAGTGCTGCCACGGAATAAAGGTTCCTGAACATAACTTGATCCCGTTGTGTTCTACAGTGTATGCAGACCTTTGATTATAGATTTACCTTTATGGCTGTGACCCTGAATGTTGCCATCAGAGACCGAGGAGGTAACACACACACTGGCATCACAACAGTATCTGGTACTCAATGATGAATTTGATTGTACTTCTTTGAATATCCATTGCGGAGCGCTCTATCAAAACGAGTATTTGTGGTATGGCTGACTCAGCAGAATTGTCTTTGCCAATTCCATTCTCTCCAGTTTCTAACTGTCTGTTTGCTCACCACTTACTGTAGGAGGGAGATGTCATGGAGGAGGTTGAGATGATGGTGGAGAGCCTCCTGGATGTGCTTTTACAAACTCTGCTTACAATCATGAGTAAATCGCAGTCTCAGGAGGCGGTAAGAGGGCAGCGTTGCCCGCAGTGCACAGCAGAAATCACTGTTAGTAACTAACAATCAGTTTCTATTTCCTGCTTCTCTAACCTTTGGTTCAGTCCCTCACCACCACCAGCACCTCATTATCATCTCTGCTGCATGAATGCCCAGGGCTTTGTCTCTTCCCTTAATAAGCCACAAATCCATTCCTTCCTCTGTGCAGTAGTGAGGTCTGCAGAAGCAGTGGAGCTCAGGAAGCTTTTGTGGATTTCCAGGTCATTTTCTTGTTTGTCTTTGCAGTTGTGATTGACAATTTAGAACTTGAGGCACATGCTAGCCAGGTAGCTGCCTAGGGCTTCACCCCTAAACAGGTGTCACCAAGGTCTATGTATCAGACTCTGATTCCAAAGACTGAGAATACATCACTCTCAGTGGACAAGTCCCTTTACTTCACGCCCTGGAGGGCTGCTGTCCAGGTTCACTGATTATTCCATGCAAAGGAAACACAACATAGTTTTGAAAAAGAAATTAACAGATCCTAAGTCAAGGGAGCCGTGGATCTTGGTAGGAGAAGCGGGAAAAGCCACCACCTTGTCCAGACTGCCAGCATAAGCCTAGGGGAAGAAATTTTTTCATTGACATATAATAGAAGAGGATAAAAAGAATAGAATTTTGCTGTTCGGCTCTGGTCTTTTCTGGATTCGTTGCCCTTTTCTGTTCTAGCCTATTTCAGTCTGTTTTCAGTTGTCGGAGTCTCTAATGCAGCTTTTGCACAATGTGTAATGTTAAGCTGTTGGTCAGAACATTCCTTTCTTTAGACTTGCTTTTTTTCAGATGGCTGAAACCTCAGAGATATTTTTGGGGGCAGATGTACACAAAGATACTCTTCTCACACAAGAGAAAAGATTATATCTTTCCACGCTAGCTCAGATAAAGTAACTTAACAGTAGAATCCTAATAAAGAACAAGGCATTTAGTAGTTTTAGACATGTTCTTTGATACGAAACAAGAAAGGCGCTAGCTTGCAAATGTCCAGTAACACCTCAATTTCCTTTTACTTCTACCATTTGACTCACTCTTATTTATCACATGCCACCATACACATAAGAGCACACCTTTTTCCTAATGAAGTTCAGCCCTGTAAAGTTTATTGCAACAACCTATGTCAAAGCTTCTGGGTAGATGCTTGAGCCAATTAGAAAAAGAATTAAAATGGAATGGACAGTCCCAAGTATAAAATCCCTTGTATTTGTTCCTGAGTTTATATTTCACGGCACAGTTATATGTGGAATCTTATTAGATACTGCTTAGAATGTAGCCTCTGTATTTTCCAAATTAATTGCTCATTGTCACAGGAAAAAAAATAGTGTTGTGCAAGGGATTGGCAGTCAAAAGACATACTCCTTACATTCTTGGCACTGCCTTTCTCATTATCTTGGACAGATTGCTTAACTTCTCTGTGCTTTGCTTTCAGATATGTAAAATGGGGGAGCTCATCTTTGGAAAACACTTTGGGATACTGTGGTAACTGGTTAGGGTGCTTCTGCTTTGCAGGCCAGAAATGTAATTGTAGCTCATGTAGGCTTACCCAAACTATATTCAGAATATCTTACTGGAATACTGTTAGTACTGTAGCTGTGACAGCACAGAACTGGTGAACACTAATAAGCCAAAGATTTACAAGATTCCAGACACCTTTTGTAGCCCATACTGATCCCATGCTGTCATCGTTATACTGTCTTGAGTATCTGAGCCAATTAGTTTAAGTAATTCCTGCTATGTCTGCATGAGCTGCAGTCACACCTTTGATAGACATAGTATATTAAGTAACTGAAAAAGGTGACTGTCAAAAACTGCATGCTTGGAGGGTGATTCGTTAATGTCTCTATTAATAATTTTAAATTATTTTTGTTCAGACTACAAGATTGGTTAAAAGACCTTTAAAACTGGCATCTGTGGAGGAGCCTCCAAGAGGTGTATTCCCATGTATCAACAGTAATTCAGGAACTGTTAACGTGCAGGATTTTTAATCACTGTGCATGTCAGCTTTCCTCTCATAGGCATTGGGGCCATTTCAGACCCCTCCCTTTATACCTTACCTCAGGTTGAGTTTTATATTTATGAAATTTCGGATTGTGTAAATGAAATAGTTTTTCATTTGGTCAACAGGGAGAATATGTGTCCTGCCTTCTGTCTTTGCTTCGTCAGATGTCAGACACTCATTTCCAGCACTTACTGGACAACTTCCAAAGCAAGGATGAACTAAAGGTACAGCACAACATCATGTTTGTAGGGTGACTGACCCACAGTGAGAGAGTAGAGGGGGATCCCTCCAGCAGTACTTGCTCTGCTAATCATTCCCATTCACTGGCACTCTCTTCAAGGACCTTCCTTTCACCTTTTAATAACAGGTGTTATGTTATAAAAACATTTAAGACCACAGGGCACTGAACTGAATTCATAAGAGCAAATAAAGTCCAAAGATAGATGTTATTACACAGAAAAGGATATCGTTATTGTACCAGATAGCACACAGTCAAGAGGAGCAGATTTTTTTTAACCCCATGTAAAGTCAGTTGTTCTACAGCATTCTACTAGATGTTCAATATATGTTGAAGCTTATTTATGAAGAGTGTTGATTTTATGCCAAAAGATAATTTCAAGCCTTTTTGGGGATACAGATGTCTCTAGCAGAGGAAGTCTTTTTTGGGAAAGCAGTAACCTTACTACTCCACTTTCTGCATGCTTCCCAAATTTGTGAGCATTAACTTAAATCATGGCTATTCACGTACAGAAGGGGTTGGCAAGGGGTACAGACCTCTCTGGTGGCTCTTTTGCCATGGACATTTTGAAATGGCACACTCAAAACAGCAGAAACCAACGTTTTCAACTTCCACAGGAAAGAGGAGTATCTCTGACAGTCTGTTTAAAAGGCAGAATAATTTCATAAGTAAAGATAAGATTTTGGATAAAATGCTTTTGATTAGCATGGCACTCAATAAAATATGAACAATAAGAAAAATGTAACGTGGCAGGAACTTAATGTTGCCTTAACAAATGAGATGGAGAAACAGAGAGAAATCCTCTCTGAATAGGCTTTCAGCTTCGAAATATTTCATGTACATACTGAGAGGCTGAATAAATCAGGGAGATAAATTTGGGACAATAGAATTCTTACCTCTAGGTTGCAGGGTTCAATTATCTCAGGTTGATAGTTATCTGAGATTACTACCTTTCAGATAACTTCTGAATTGCTCATAGGAAAATTATTTGGTAAATTAATTCATATTAATTTTAATAGGTATTTTTAAAAGCTATCTAAACTATAGTTCTTATGTCAGACCAGTGAAAAGGTTTGCCATTGAACTGAAATTGGTCTTCACACCCATAAGAACAAACACTGTTGTATCTCCAGCAATCTAAGGGTATGTTCCGGAGCATCACAGGGGCTGAAGATTTTTATACCCAGCTTTTTTCCAACTGTCAGTTGACCTAATAAAATATATTACTTTTTCTCTTTCAAATATTGCTGTAATAATATTTCCAATACTGTTTCATGGATGGAAAGGCATTACATTCACTCATCACTGTGACATCTAGGCAAAAATGAGGCTGAAAGTCAAGGAGCTTCTGATGATTTACTCTTAGCTTAGTTACACCAAGATCACAGAATCACAGAATGTTCAGGGTTGGCAGGGACCTCTGTGGGCCATCTAGTCCAACCCCCCTGCCAAAGCAGGGTCACCTACAGCAGGCTGCAGAGGACCTTGTCCAGGCGGGTCTTGAATATCTCCAGAGAAGGAGACCCCACAACCTCCCTGGGCAGCCTGTTCCAGTGCTCCGTTACCCTCAGAGGGAAGAAGTTCTTCCTCATCTTCAGACGGAACTTCCTGTGCTTCAGTTTGTGCCCATTGCCCCTTGTCCTGTTGCTGGGCACCACTGAAAAGAGCTTGGCCCCATCCTCCTGACACCC
>Ga0065711_1008623_pt1 | contig 12473 bp, 12 predicted proteins | sample Hoacrofraction12_FD_59098 | JGI IMG/M metagenome (GOLD analysis project Ga0065711, IMG submission 59098) | Hoatzin crop microbial communities from Cojedes, Venezuela - Epithelial fraction 12 v2 (version 2) | ecosystem: Host-associated > Birds > Digestive system > Esophagus > Crop | place... | reverse complement strand
CCTGCCCGGCCCTGCCCGGCCCTGCCCGGCCCTCCCTGGCCCGGCCCTGCGAGAGGGCCCCGGCGCGTCCCGGAACGCTTTCCCTAACGCGAAGCGGGCAGCGCCGCGGGGCGCGCGGGCTGGTGCTGCCTCCGTTACCAGCGGCCCTTGCCTCAGGGCACCCGGGCGGCTGGAGCGGGGAGGGGTCCCGGGTGGGGTGAGGCAGCCGGGGAGCCCCGGGCCTGCCCTCGCTGCTGAGACGCGAGGGAGCTGGGGAGCGAAGCGGTTCGGTCGGGCTGGGGCCGTGTCGTGGCGGCCCGTGTGAGGGATAGAGCGGCCCGTGGCGAGTCCGGCGGGAGAACCCCTGGGTGAAACCCCCTGAATGGCTTTCTAGGAGGGCAGGCTGGATTCCCGTAGCGCCCTTTCCAGCCTGGGAGCGACCTGGGAGAGGTGTAGCTTGGCTCGAGGCTGCCTGGGTAAGGAGGGACCTGCTAGGAAACCCTGCAGACAAGCTCCAGGCTGAGCTGAAGTCAGTGGCATTTAAATTTGAGCTTAAAAGTAGGCGTATGCTTGGCTGCCTTGCTGAGCTAGTATTGCTGACAGCTGAGGTTGCCAGTCTGTTAACTCTGCCTGCGGCTGTGTTTAAAAGCCATCATATATTTGGCGATGAATTTGAGTGTTTTCTGATGGAGTTTGGAAGTACATACTTCATTCAAAGACTGGGTAAACTAAACGCGGTGTTTAGTCGAGGGGTAGGTGTTACCAACCTTAGTAAAGTTTGGGTCATCAAACATCATGCAGACAGCACCAGAGGAAAGGTGCTCTGCAAACCGCAAAGCATCGGTATTTGTGCACTTTCTATTTTACAGCTTGGTGAGGGAGTGGGAAGGGGAACGCATCCAGAGGTTTCCAAGTTGCAGGCGTGTTAATTGGTAGAAAGGAAACAGCCTAATATGTTTAATGGCATACTGAGGAGATGGAAGAGTATGACCTTTGATTTCTCCAGCGTAATTGAGAGGGAGGGGCTGTGGTGTTTCTTAGACTGTAACTTGAAACAACCAGAACAAATCTCAGTTAACACAATGGAAAGTTAACAGATTTAAGCAGATGAATTTGAGAGAATAGTCTCACACTTTTCTTTATGATTTGCTACCATTGATAGTTTTTTTTTCTATATTATAGTCACATCTTGGAGCCTCTGTTGTGGATCTCACTGCAAATTCAATGTGAACATGGAGTTCCTAACAAAAGTGAATCAGCTACTGTGAGAGACAGTTGGGTTGTTTCACCTCAAGAAGACTTGGGAGAGTTTCACAGCCTGGTTTCAGCCTATTTGTAGGCAGCAGTGTGTCTCCAGTGTGCTTCGTATCTCTGGGTCACCTTTGGAAAATAGGGCTTTTTGTTATGATGGATACAGGCTCAGGGGTAACAAGCGCAGGCTGGATGTGAGATCTTGTTCCTTTTCTTGTTGTCTGTGGCCACTCCCATGTCTTGACTGCCACAAAAGCAGGTATGGACTTGCCTGAGAGGCACTCTTTCCCCAGCTGGTTTCGGTATGCAGTGAGACAGAGCCGTCAGCTAAGATGGGATGGGCAGTGTCCTCTCTCTCGTTCTGCAGGACAGGAGCATGGGGGAGGCTGGTGTTGCCAGGAAGGACCTAGTGATCAAAGCAGCGAACGCCCCTGTTCAGCATTTGGGTGCTTGTGCAAGTGGACTTGCTTCAGTGTAGGAGCAGTTAGGAGTGTTGGTGGGGATGAGGCACAGGCACCCCTCTTGCTGCTGAGCTTTTTCTGGATAAGGAGGGGAGGGCTTTTGCAGAGTTGAAGTGATTTAAGGGTAAATGAACAAATTATAATGAAAAAAGTAAATGCGTGAGCAAGTGAGAGAGAAGGGGAGGGGGACCACATACTGTAGAACTTTTTTTGTAGGATTTTTTTCCCCCATTGCCATAGTTGACTGTCGGCATTCTCCTCCTGTCTCCTCTCACTTTGAACAGAACGGATTGAATTATGCTGATCAGTTTGTGCCATGGGACACAGATGGTCCACCAGCCTACGCTTAAAGGGCGTGTGTGGGGCAGCACCCTTGGCTCCCTGCCCACCTGCCTATGGAGGAGTTCCATCTGCTAATGCCTTACTTCCAGAGAGGATAAGCTGCTTCGCCTGCCAGGCACTGGATCTCACTGCCGTGTTACCTGTTCAGTTAAACCCCAGACACCTTCCACATGCAGGTGCCTGCAGACTGGCTACTTCATCTGTCCTTCAACTTAACTATCACAAACCCCTGCAATGCAATGGTTTCACTTTTGGTTTAGGAACCCCAGGAAGAAAAAACATTAAAGGACCGACCGCTTAACTTTTGCAGGACTGGCTGGTCTCGCGCAGCGGCTGCAGTGCTGCCCTGCACATGGGACCTCCTTGTGTTGCCAGGACCCAGCCTGCCCTTAGCGTGGGGCCAGCATAATCTGGTGTTTGAGGGGTATCTGGCCCCTTCAGACACAGCGCAGGGGCAGGGAAGGCCACGCTCACCCTGGGACTGCAGTGGCAGAAGAGCCCAGGATGTCCATGGAGACCAGTCCCAGCATAGGGATGCCATCCCAGGGCAGAGCTGCTGCCGCAGGCAGCACCGAGCACATCGCACAGAGCTCCTGGAGTCACACTTGCGGGCAGTTCCGGTACAGCTCCGTGTGACACACGAGACACCTGTATACACAAGTGGCTGCAGCTTGTGCCTCTGGACGACGCAGTTGCAAAACAGAGGAGCCAAATGAACTCAGAACAGAAAATTCCAGTTCTAAGTTTCCTTTTAGGTCTCAAGGATACTATTCCTGTGAGCTGGCAGAGCAGACAAGCCTTACTCAGCCAAATGGATGAAGCAAAATACTGTATCAAAAAATGTAATGAGTCAAAAGGAAGAGTGGACCATAACTAACAAGTCAGACAGGCAGGAATTGCTGCGCAGCAAGCTCATATCAACAGAGAGCTTACATCACTGACATGAGTCAATGAGTACCGTTTCTAACCATCTGTAAGTTTGGGGGTCACAGAGTGGACTTGTGAAGTTTGGAGATAGCAGAAGGGCAAATTCAGGAAGGAACAATTGAGTAACCACTGGAACAGAGAAGTGCATCTGAAAAATTTTCACCTCCAACGTCCCAAACTGAGAGAACAAGGGCCTTCTGTGCTGATGGGAGAGAATCGGAACTTGTCACTGAGGTATGACTGAGGGAAAGAATTTCCTTTGAGAAAGGAGAGAGTTGATAACTGAGACAAAATTGGGTATGTGAATGATGCCAGCCACACAGGGAGTCCTAATGGAAAGTCTCAAGATGGCTGTAGTCAGAAATAAACCTAAGCCTTTGACTTATGTATTTGCAGCGCAGAGACAGAATAAGCAGTGGCTCAGGCATTGCGTTCAAGGTAGTTAATAGCAGGCAGTCTGCTCTGAGAGGCAACAGTCTACATTCTTCAGGTGCCTTTGTTCTTCTTCATCTTCAGTCCCCAGGTGCGGGCTGAAGAAAGCATGAAATGAGTGCTGAAGGTGTGATTGAAAAGGCTGCATTTCGGGCACACCAATGCAGCGCTGTGAGGTGAGTATTGTTTCTGTTTTCTGCTTTTCTTTCACAGTTACAGCAACCTAGCACTGAAACTGCAGGGACTATGCTGGGAAATGACTCCAGGGGAGCAGCGAGCCTTGGTTGTCAGTTTGGGTCTGAATGGCAGAATGCCTGCCTGAAGCCCCAGGAGAAGAATTAGCGGAAGTGTGCAAAGCTCTTCATGGACCTCATAGCCCTAGAAGAAAGCAGGTAGCTATGAGGGTGTCCTAGGAGGACTTGTCAGGCTGCTAGCTGAACTTTGTGGAAAGCTGGAGAGGCCTTGGCGTAGCTTGTGAGAGGGAGCGATGCTTGGGAGGTTGGCTAGCCTAGGATAGGAATGACCATCATTTGTCCTCAGCATATCTTGATAAGTAGGTAAAACATTAATGCCCACAGCATGTTACTGCCTTCTGGTGAAGGCATGGGGAGGCAGGTACATCTTTCTAAACTATGGAGTTGGTTGGTTTAAATTTACCTAAGCTGGGAATTGCGTTCCTGTTCCAGGAGAGACCCTCCCTGTTCTTAACACCTTCTGGTATGAATGCTACAGTTCTAGGCTCACCACAGCTTCTGTTTCACTGTCTTGGAGAATAATACTATTCTGGAAATAACTTAGCCTCTAAAGATATACAATGCTAAAAAGACTCTGTTCAGACTATTTTCCCCTCTTCTTTGTAATGAAGCCTTCACTGAACCTATCTCTGGGCACTGATTTGGACCAAAAACATGATGAACTGGTTGCTGATGAGTGTGTGTGCTTGGAGAAACCAGCCAGGCTTACATAATGTTTTTGTGGTGAAGTGGAAGAGTCAGGATGGGAGGTTCGTGATCAGAGATGCAAGAGATCCGAGAGGATATACCAGGAACTGAAAGATGTGTATTAATATGGGTCTGATGAGCTACAAGAAAACAGAGATGTAAGAGAAGGTAGGATGATCCGAGTAGGATCAGGGTGTTGGCCAGCAGAACAAGGCATGGGAGGAAATCCAGTGTGGCAGAGGGGATTAATGACAGACTGACTTAACCCCCTGCAGTTATTCCTTTTGATACATACAGCTAGCCGAAAGTTTAATCCTTCAGTTAGGAGAGAAGTAGATAACTGTATTTGCCTTTTTTTAATCCCAAGTTATAAAATATGTATAAGGTTGTTTCCAATGGTGTGAGGGCATCAAGCAGCAGGATACTATTTCCTTGTTCATGGATCCAACCTACTTTCAGCCAGTACCAAAGAGCTGTTTTTCTCTAGGTTTCAGTCAGGGCTGACTACCAAGATTGTCCTAGCTTTGTTTGGAGCTTTCTTCTCTATGCTTTATCTGCTTTTCCTTATGTCCCCTGTCCTCAAGACTCCTGTGCAAAACCGTACTCAGAAAGCCATGGCCCTGTCCGTCCACATCCCCCCTGCCCCCCCAAGTTCAAATTTCTGGGTGTTTGCCTTTGCTTTGGTCAGTGACTTGTGCAGTGTTTTCAAATGGAGATTGCTCTTTCTCTGCTAGACTCTTATCTTGTAGCTAATTTAAGGCCAGCAGTAGCATCCACCCACTTTCGATATTTCACCCAACCCATGGCAACACCTGCTTTTTCTGGAGCCTGAGTTTTGGATCTTTCTTCATGCCATCACAGTGGAACTGTGTGGTGATATCTTGTCATCTCAGGTTACTTGTTGGCACTGTGGGACCAACAAAGGCTGTAGCTCCAGGAACCCTTGCAATTGCCATGGAGAGAAGCTGATATGGGTTAAAACTTTCCTAGCAAAAATGATGAGCTTGGTCCTACCATGCAATTCACGTTGTATCTGTGTCAGAGCACTGGTTTAGTAGAGCAGGAGAGGCAGGTTTGGAAGTGAATGGCTGAAATGGGATCAGTTATTTTATCATTCTTGGCTTTTGTTGGCTTTTGTAAATGGAAATATGGCCTGGCAGAGTTTGTGGTCGAGGTACAAGAGTACTGGCAGAATGGAGGTGCATTCAGTGCATATTTACTTGGGCAGCAGTTGTTGGAAGCAAGGTAGTTTCTGGTCTCATATTTGGTTCCTGTGATAGGGTGTTAATCATACATGCTGCTTCAGCTTTCGTGTCCATCCGCCGTGGACACTCATTGTCACTCAGGCCTATTGCTGCTCAGGTTGGCGAGTGGTGAAGCAGCGTAGTGGGAACCTTCTTTAGATCTCAGGTTCAGTTACTTTCTGACAACACTTCTTGCATCTAAACAGGCCTCACTCAGTCCCCTAGGTTCAGGGCTCCCTAGCACATTCATTACTTGCTCCTCCATCTCAAACACATTGGGGATTTGACTTTGCATAGTTGATGTGATGGGTCTCCTATTTAATGACTCACTCATTTGTCTCCCTCTCTCTAGCAGTGAAGAAAGTCCTGTGGCTGTAACCTATGTCCAGTGTCTCTGCCTTTTCCGCCACCCATGTTGGGTGATATTGAGCCAATGAGTTCATTTTGTTTGTGCCTTGCTTTCTTAGTCCATAAAATGAGAGTAGTGAGACCATTACTCTCCCCTCCCCATCCAGGATGAAGTGAAAGGCTGCATCTGTGCGATATAAACAAAGCCCTAATTTACATGTAAATGCATATGATAACGCTGTAGCAGCAGAGATGTACCAGTGAAGCCTTCCTTGTGTGCAGGCAGCTTATGTCAGCAGAATAGGGTTCTTTTTTGAGCAGAACTTTTCCAAGCACCATCAGCTATATCAGCAAAAACATTGAATGCCAATATAACTGCATCCTCATAGGACCCAGAGCCCCATGATATTTTAATTCCTAACTTCTGTTTAGGTGCTTGCATACTTTTGAGGATCTGGACCTATGACTTTTGGCACTATGGAAGTGACCCTAAACCCTTCTCCCATCAGTACCCTGGCGAACAGGTTCAGAGCAGATGTGGTCTCACTTTATCAACGGCTGCAGAGTGCTCTGAGAAACTCTGGTAAAGGGCACTGAGCCCAGCAAGCACGATCAGGCTGCTGTGGGTCGCTTCAGGGGGGACCACAACTGCTGCTGCTGCTTCTGACAGTGTTATTGGTACTGCAGGAGACTGGGCAGGTTCCTCCTTATTCACCTGGTCCTGTGCGAAGAACAGAACTAAAAACCCTGTTACCTGGAAAATGTGTCTTTGTTGATAGTTTTCATTTCACCCCTTACAAGGTGGCTCATGAGAAGACAGCATACTGTAGAGAAGAAGAGAGATGGTGAGGACAGTACTCTAGCACCTGAGCAGTGACCAAACCTTAGCTTGGAGAAGGAACGAGCAGTTTGTCCCCTGTCAGGTACCAAGCACAGTTTTGCAGGTTCTCATTCCCCTGCCTTTCCTCTTTAGAAAAACTGGATGAAGAGAGATGGACAATTTGAGGAAAGGCGTGGCTAAAGGAGTTTTTTTTTTAATGCTCAGCTTTCTACTTGCAGACTGAGTGGGTGCAACTCACTAATCCAACAGAAAATTATCCCATGGAGAACTGACTAGTTTTCCTTCAAGTCAGTGAACTGAACTGACTTGGTGGCCTGGGGAAGGTGGGCATAGATTAGATATAAGGAGAAACTATCCCTTCTGTGCAAGCAATTGCTCTTGAATTACATATCTGGTATTAGGGGTGATGGGAGCACAGAAAGAGCCAGCTACCTGAAGCTCAGTCCAGAGAAAAAAGTCAGTGCAGGAAAACAGAAGGCTACTACCTCTCCTTTTGGCAAGAATGTTATCATTTGGGTAGAAGAGAGGCTTTGCCATGCAGTGCAATGGGGTGAGAGACAAATTGAACAGAATCCTTAACTACACATAACTAGGTAGTTAAAAACTTTCCATTCAGAATCGAAGTAAGTAAAAGCCATGCTTAACCTAAGGAAAAGAGAGATGTTAGAAGCTGTGCTGAGGAAATCTGCCGCGGGACCAGGGATGGACACTTGGGCTTCCATCAGAGAGGTAGTGTGATGCCACAGGCAGGACACGTACTGAGCGCTCGAGTTGTCTTTGCTGCTCACAGCGTGCGTGTTGATCAGCATCAGCCAAACTGGGCAGCAAGGCTGGCTCTGTGCTTGCCCCCCAAATGCAGGGGCGAGACGTCTGTGCCCGGCAACTGTAAGGCAACTATGGGAAATGTCAGTGTTCACAGGAAAATCGCATCTCCGGTGAAGATGCTGCAGGCCTGAGTGGCTGCTGTATCGGGCACGGCCATAAGAGGGAAGTGTGTGCTCAGGCATTCGGTGTCTTTCTCCGGGCTGGAGCAACCCCCGCTGGGTTGTTGCGGGCCCTGCGAGCAGCATGGACTCTGCCCGGGTCCCGCCTCCTGTGCAGGGCTGAAAGCAGGGCCTGTGCCTCCGGGGGCACCCGAGCGCAGCCACAGCCAGGCGGGCAGGTGGCGATGGAGGGGATGGGGAGTGAGGGGAGCCGGGGTGGGAAGGTGAATTGCCATATGCAGGTACCTGTCACCTCCTGGAGACGGAGAGGATGAGATGTGCAACCCTGACCACTCCTGGGAGAACAGGGGCTGCCTTGTCCAGGGATGCTGGGCAGCCAGGTGGGGAAATCTCATTTCAGTTGTATCATCACACATGTATCTCAGATCACTGGCTGTATAAGAATCATTAGAATAGTTTAGGTTGGAAGGGACCTTGAAAGGTCGTCTAGTCCAATGCCCCTGCAATAAGCAGGGACATCTGCCACTAGATGAGGTTGCTCAGAGTTCCGTCCAACCTGACCTTGAATGTTTCCAGGGATGGGGCATCAACCACCTCTCTGGGCAACCTGTGCCAGTGTTTCACCACCCTCATTGTAAAAAATTTTTTCCTAATGGGCCATCCCTGCCTGTCTGCCTTTGCTACGTGCTTGTTAAAACTCACCACAGCACAAGGCAGAAAAGGACACCTGCACCATGCAATATGGGAACATGAGGCTCAACCAAGTCTTTGCCTGTTGGCTCCCATGGGTCATGTTAGCTGGAGATGGCTGAGGAGTTTCTACTTGCCAGCTGGCCCGGCTGAGGGCAGGTCTGTGCCCACCCTAGTAACGCTGCCCAAGCTCTAATCACATCAGCACCTTCTGGAGGAGCTGCGGGAACCTGATGTGGCAGTGGTAGCTTGGTAGAAGTCCCCAGGCTGTGTCTGGTGGTGTAAGTGGGAGCTGAGTTTCATCTTTTGGCATGGGGTGATACCTGGCTGTTGTGTAGCAGAGGAGTTAGGGACTCAGCTCATGGCTCCTATCTACCGTTCTCATGCTATGCTATAAATCCCATCACTGCTGTTCTGGACTTCTGTTTCCACACTGTCAGCAGGGAATGGAGCCTTCCTGCAGGGACCCACAGGATGCTTTGAGGAGAAATGGCATTGAGACTGATTTCCTATAGTTACCTGCCAAGAAACGTGAGAAGCAGGTCCAGTCAGAAGCACCAAATAACCTGACCACCAGCTTCCCAGGAGTTGGCACTGCAGAGAGACATGCACTCATCTCCTCATAGATCTGCTTCTGAGGGACATTTTTTCCTCAGAGGCGGAAACAAAGGAAAAAGAATGAGACAGAGCTGAATTTATTCATTGTTTATGCCATAGCATGAAAACAAGATGCATCCAAGAATAAGCTGTACAAGAGCTGTAGGCAGGTGTTGTGGCAAGGCTGGGGGAGACAGAGTGGGTGCATCTTTTGGCGGCAGGCTGATCATGTGTTGAGCTTGTGCTTCTGAAGCATCTTATGCCTGTGCAGCAGAGGGACCTATAGTTGTAGAAGCAGGGACTGTAAGGCTGGCTGGTTATCTAGGGGCAGAAGTGATGTGAGTAGGGGGGAGCTGAGGCAATGTGTATTGCTCAGGATGTGCATGTTCTGTATTATATATGGGCAAGGGTGCTGCACAGCAGGGGATGTAGTGGGGGGGGGTCTGCGGGCAGGGGGTTGCTATGCTTGTGAATACACGGGCAGTGTGCTGCCTGGTGCTGTGCGCAGGGCAGATGTGCTGGGAATGGCTGTGTGTAATGACACAAGAGGTTACTTTGCCGTTAAATGAGGTGAAGAATTACCATGGCGACCGCAGTCTCCTCTCCCTGCCAGATGCCAGGCTCCCAGGCAATAATGTTTGTGTGTTATTCTAAAAGCCCCAAGCTCGCTCTCCCTCTTTAGAGAATGAATGAGGACCATGCTGCCCCCTCTCCAGACTGGGAGCATGGTAGACACTGGGATATGGGGTGGTTTCTGCACCCTCCGTCTTTCAGTACAAGGAGGCCACTGTCTGGGCACCTCCTACACTGGTGGGTGCTGCAGTACAAAGACAGAAGGGCTGTGGTTTGAATTACTATGATACATTATGGTTCTTGCACTATATGTCCACACGGTGCCCTCAGGAACAGCAAGGTCTAAGCCAGTTGCTGGTTCTTTGGCACCTACTGTGCATGAGCAGGGAGCTGTCTGTTGGAGGACCTTGTACCCGTGCTGCAAGAGAGGTGCTCTGGGGAGCACCACAGTGAACAGCTTCAACCCAGGCACCACCAGGAGCTTGGAGATCACCAGCAACAGTGTTGTGGGTTTGCATGGCAAGGTTTTGGTAGCAGGGTCTACAAGGGGTGGCTTCTGTGAGAAGCTGCTAGAAGCTTCCCCCATGTCTGATAGAGCCAATGCCAGCCAGCACGAGGACGGACCCACTGCTGGCCAAGGCCAAGCCAATCAGCATCGGTGGTAACACATCTGTGATAACATACTTAACAAGGGGAAAAAACTGCTGTGGAACAGCAGTCGAGAGAGATGAGTGAGACTCTGTGAGAGAAACAACTCTGCAAGACACTAAAATCAGTGAAAAGGAGTGAGATGCTCTGGGCACCAGAGCAGAGATTTTTCTCCTGTAGCCCCAGGAGCAGACCATGGCGAGGCAGGTTGTTCCCCTGTAGTCCATGGAGGTCCACAGTGGAGCAGATATCCACCTGCACCCTGTGGAAGGGACCCTATGCCGGAGCAGGTGGATGCCCAAAGGAGGCTGTGACCCTGTGGGAAGCCCATGAGGGAGCAGGCTCCTGCCAGGACCTGTGGACCTGTAGAGAGAGAAGCCCACGCTGAAGCAGGTTTGCTGGCAGGGCTTGTGACCCCATGGGGGACCCACGCTGGAGTGGTCTGTTCCTGAAGGACTGCACCCTGTGGAAAGGGACCCATGCTGGGGCAGTTTCTGTAGAATGGCAACCTGTGGGAAGGACTCGTGCTGGAGCACTTCATGGAGAACTGTCTCCCGTGAGAGGGACCTCACGCTGGAGCAGGGGAAGAGTATGAGGAATCCTCCCCCTGAGGAGGAAGGAGCGGCAGAGACAAGGTGTGATGAACTGACCTCAACCCCTGTTCTCCGTCCCCCTGTGCCGTTCAGGGGGGGGAGGCAGAGAAAAATGGGACTGAAGTTAAGCCCCGCTTTCAGGTACCACAGGAGCTAAGGTGCGTTCCTCAGAGGCCTCATTCCCTTTCATCTTCAGAGGCCTTATGTCTTTTATCAGCTCTCTAGGTTTAGTTCTCCATCGTCTGTGAGGCCATATAAATCATATCTCTCCTGTGCTCTGAGTCAAAGGTTTGGGGAGATGGTTGCTTTATGGTCTGCGGGGAAAACTTGGAGGAGGAAAGGCTCTGTGGCCTAAAATGTTTGGACATGCTTGGTTTGGGGAGGAACACTGATGCATCCTGCACAGACCCATGTGCTAAAGCCAGAAAGAACAAACCAACGCTGGTCATGCTGAAGTGTCACAGGAGACCATAGAGGTGCTGTAGACCAGCGGGTACGTCCTCATGTCACTTCTGCTGCACTGGAACATTGCAGGCTTGCAGAACACAGCTCAAGGCAAAGGTCTAGTGCCCCTCCTCACTGATGTGCCCATTGCGGCATCTTCGCTCGAGTACTCATCTTTGCCCTTTAAAGGTTTGTCTGTAAAGCACGGAAAAGCATGCTAGACACTGACAAACAGGTATTGTCATCTTGCAGAGAGCTGGCAAGAGAACAAATAGCTACACTTCAGTGGAGGTGAAGCAATCTCTCCACACAGCAGAGATTTGCTAATTTGCACGGTCATGAGGTCTCATTGGAGAGATATTTTTAAATGAAGAAGCAGGGAAATGATGCAAAATAGATTTGAGCATATTCCAGGACATAGTTAAATTTCTCATAGTGAAAACTGGTAATAGATCAGTCTGTGTGATATGAACATCTCATCACAAAAATACATCATGGGAGGCTTCTGCTATCTATTCTTGGCTTAGCACTGACCTTGGCTATTAGATCTCAATTAAGCAAGTATGTGACTAATGTTTCTCTCTCTCACTTTTCTGCTGCAGAAAATAATATTCAATGAATCAAACGCTGAGTACCTGCACACTTACTCTCCAGATGGGACCCATGGCTTCTCAGTACGTTCCGTGTCACCTGAAAAAACAGCGTTTATTGTGTGAATTGCAGCAAATGGAAGTATTAAAGATCTGTGGAGCCAGGAATTGCAGCCTTCAGCATGGAGCAGCCTCTGTTGTTCCAGAACAGCGTGCAGTGATGCTTGCAGCTACAGGGCAGGGCTGAGTAGGCCACAGGGATCAGAAAGAACGTGCCATGTCTTCACTTTTTTATACTTGTTCACCTGGGATCTTTCTTCCCTTTAATTTCTCCCTAATCATTTTGTCCTAGGAGAAGGGATGAAGTGCTAGTGGACTAGACAAGGGTAGTAATAAGACTATGCAAGACTTGCCTCGCTGCATAAGACCCCTGTGCAAGCCAGGACATGTCTGCAGACTGGTTGCACTTTCAGCCCAGGTAAAGGATGAAGCATCATTAGGAGTGGTAGATACACCAGAAGGCTGTGCTGCCATTCAGCGTGACCTGGACAGGCTGGAAAGTTGGGCAGAGAGGAACCTGATGAGGTTCAACAAGGGCAAGTGCAGGGTCCTGCACCTGGGGAGGAAC
>Ga0065711_1047190_pt1 | contig 12474 bp, 8 predicted proteins | sample Hoacrofraction12_FD_59098 | JGI IMG/M metagenome (GOLD analysis project Ga0065711, IMG submission 59098) | Hoatzin crop microbial communities from Cojedes, Venezuela - Epithelial fraction 12 v2 (version 2) | ecosystem: Host-associated > Birds > Digestive system > Esophagus > Crop | place... | reverse complement strand
CACCCTCATTGTAAAGAATTTCTTCCTTATATCCAGCCTAAACCTACCCTGTTTTAGTTTAAAACCATTACCCCTCGTCCTGTCACTGCTGTCTCTACTAAAAAGATTGTGCCCATCTTTCCTATAGGCTCCCTTTAAGTACTGAAAGGCTGCAATCAGGTCTCCCCACAGCCTTCTCTTCCCCAGGCTGAAGAAGTCCAACTCTCCCAGCCTGTCCTCATAGGAGAGGTGCTCCAGCCCTCGGATCATTTTTGTAGCCCTCCTTTGGATCATCTTAGTGGTTTTTCTAGAACATGTTCTTATCCTCCAGTACTCTTACTCAAAGTGAGTTGTTCAAACCTGTGCTCATTAGCAGAGAAGAAAAGGCTCATTGACTATATATATGTATACTTTGACAATATTTAATAAGTAATGCATGTATTATTTAGAGACTGTATTTATCGAATGTTTACAAAAACAGCATTCAGTCAAAATAGATAGTGATGAAGAGTTTATTTCAGGGAGCTAGAGAAAATGCTTAGGTAGAAGATCTCTTAAACCAGATTCTACTTAATCTTCACAATTATGTCGAATTTGAGATGTAACTCCAAAATGCTGGACGCCTTGGAATTGCAAACCAAAAAAGTATTCTCTTAACAATTCAGCAGTCTTTGGTCTACAGCACTGTCTATGCAGAGGAATTTGTGTTTACTGTGTTTGTCCAGATACACAGCCCCTCTGCATGCTGATTGGGGTGAACTTCCCTTATCTGTGCATCATTTTGATGGGAAGGAAACCTGGGCATATAGACTTGAGGGGGGGAGAGGCACAGCAAATCTTCAGCTCAGACTTCACCCAGTCTGAACAGAGGTGAAACCAGGATGATGGGGTGTGCCATGAAGCACACCTGCTTCATAGTCGAGGCTTATCCCACACTTACCAAGTCTTCTGAAAAGCATTGGTTATAACTGGCTGTGCAGATTGAAGAGTTGCAAATGACAGCAGTGTTGACTTATCTGGCTTGTATTAACTAATTACAAGTAGAAAACTATAATTTAAATTTTAAATAAATGTAGAAAAAATCTTCTGTCTTAAAGAATAAGTATTCTAGGTAATTGATGTCTGTTTATGGCGGTTCTTCACGTTTTCTCTTGTCACAATTCAATTTGACTAACTCAAGAGAATCTAAAACAGTCATTACAGATGATGTTATACTTCTAGAAAAACTCCAGAGACCTAATAATTGCGTTTTGTCACCTACACAGCAGACTGCCAGTAGTGCAGCGTGTTCTCTTTGTGGAGGAAAAGAAGAAGGGAAAAAAAAAGTTATCTTTCTCCTCATGCAGAAGGAAAATGAGAATGGTTTTTCTTTTCACGAAAATAAAGAAATGCAGTTTAGCAAATATGGCAATGACCTGCTACATTGGAGGCCCAGCTTTAAGTTCTTGCCTTGAGGGAACTCTTATTTATTGTACTGTTAAACATCCTGCGGTGTAGGGACTGATCATGGCAAACACAGATTCAAGTCGTTCCTTGAAATCATCCAGCAGCAAATTGGAGGCCAGTGTTTCCCAGTCTCAGATGGTAGATCTAACTGCTGGACAATTGGCTGTTATGAAGCCTATCAGTATATTTCTGGACCTGGAAAACATTTCTGACAACAATTTGTTGAGAATATTTTGATAAAAAAAGGTTGTATTTTTCCCCAAGTACTTCTGGTGTGTACTTACTAGGTGAATTTTTTGCATCCAGTTATGTGTTCATGTCAAAATGCTTCTCAAGGTTAGACATCAATACCTAGTGGTAAGAAAGAAAGGAAATAATTTGTGCCATCATAGAGTGATGAAGGACCTAGTTCATCTGTAATAATAACCAGGCATGCCAAAGTAAGAGCAGGCTATGAGTTCCCTCTTTCATTCAAAGACCTTGCAGTTTTTAATACCAATTATTTTATAAGAGGAAAAGTAGTCAGGTCTTTTCAGAATAATCTCCCAGGCTCTTTAAGGAAGAAGTTAAATGAACTCATGGTATATGAAGTTCCACTACACAGAGGGGCATTTTTTGCATGTGCTGAGGGCTTAGAAAAAGATATGGATGGGCAAAATATGAAAGAGAAATACAAGAAGAGGAAACTTCTTGGGTTTTGCTCAGTCTACGGTTTTCACAATACAGTAAAGGAAGCTGTGTCAGATCCAGGTTACAATATTTGGTTTTTTTCCTACTATTTATGTGGTTCATTGGTGGATGAAACCATGTTCTATATTTTTTATATGTTGCCAAGAGCTTTTGTTCTTCTAACAAAATATTGGAGATCCTGTTTGGATCATTTACCAGTACCCTTTCAGCTCTGATACAGCTTTAGCAATCAAATAGCTTGGGGAAAAGAGGAGGGGAGGATTGCAGTCATCACTGATGTCAATGGAATATATGCAGCACATCCTCAATGCTGCCTTTTGCAAGAAGTTTGTGTTTTGTTCTGGAGAGATTGCGTACCTGCTTAGACCATCCGTGTTTTAGTGTGGTACCACATACATATAGCACATATTTTGTTTTAGAAGTTTCTGATTTCAGGCTAAAATCCAAAAATGTCAAGCACTGTTTTTCTTGCAAGGTGGAATCCTCTGTAAAGGATGCACTTATTTAAGAAAATGTCTACTGGAGGAAAAGCAATGGCCCCCTGTGTGCTTGGGCCCCTTCCGTCTGCCTACAGCCAGGTGCTGTTGTCCGATGGCGTGTGGCAGGCAGCCCCCGAGCCCTCTGTGGCACACGGCGTACATTCACCGCGTTACACTTACTGTGAAGGGACGGGGCATTGTCAAAGGAGAGGGCAATTTAAATTGGTAGTTTCTGTTCCATAAAAGTAGAGAAGATTCACCTAGCTACAGTACTGTCTGTCCCTCTGTGCAATCCCCCTCACTAGCTCAGAATCAAAAGCTGATAACCTCAAGAACCTTACTAGGCCTGTAATTTCTTCTTTTTCCATCTTTCTATGGTGAAACAAAAAGTACCACATGTGGAAACACAGTATTGCAAGAACTGTATGTTTGCTTAATTTTAAAAATTTTGAACCCAGTCTCACCCCAAAATCTTTTGAATTGCAGGCATTGGAAGAGCCAGCCAAGACTGCTAGTGTGACTGAAGGCACTGCTTTGGACACTCATTCAGAGGTAGTGCTGTTATATGTCTTTTAAATTTCTGTTTGAAAATAAAAAACAAAGGTTAACTGAGTGATGTGCCCTCCTTTTTCAGATGTGCTCCCCTGCCCAGCTCAGACAACAAACAGAAGAGCTGTGTGCTGTCATTGATCAAGTCCTGCAGGACCCGTTGACTATGGTAACCCATCTGTATGTGTGATTGATTTTTCTCTTCCTTTCCTTTCATCTTGTCGTTAATAAGTCTGTTCTCTGTTGAAAATCATTTTCCAGCGCCGATGCGAATCTTCTCCAAGTTTCCTGCATATGAGCACGGAGTCGGATGTTGGCAAGGTAGGTGAATAAGCCCAAAAGTTCTTTCTGGGTAGACATAAAGCAAACAAAGACACAACAGTAAAGCCTATGGCAATAGAAAGGTTTGGTTAAGGGAGGCAACATCAGTAGAATTGTCTGGTGATTTGAAAGAAACGGAAGCACAGAACTGTAGCCCTGGAGTAAGTGCAGTCTTTGTTGCAGGATTCTTTCCTGAAGTCAAAAGGAGTTGTTATGAAAGAAAAGTTGTTTATTAAGGTTTCAGAGGCTAGAAACCACAAGAAAGAAATCCTTCATACCTTACATTCCATATTTCAAAGTCTCTGCCATTCTCCCAGATTTCACCCCATCTATGGGTCCTTACTAGAGAGGAGCCAATGTTTCTAGCTTCAGCAATTGGAAACATCTTTCAGAATAAATTGTGTTTTCATATTCATTATTGGTTTTCAAATAATGGGATAGTTAAATGAATATATGGACTTGCTCTAAAGTGCTGATTTAAATGAATATATAGACTTGCTCTAAAGTGCTGATTTCCTTTCAGCTCTGGCCCCTCACAGGAAGGAGATGTCTTCTACCTATGTTTACCCTGGAGAATTCAGAAACTGGTAGTGAGAGGCAGGAATAACTTTCTATACTGATGTTAAAGTTCTGGTTTCACTACATTATATTGGTGTGCCTTCTGGGTTCAGAAAGATGAATAACCAAGGGAGGAAAGTCCTGTATTCAATTTGCCCCAGGTAAATTTAAGTTGGTATTAGTAGCTATAGAAAAGTGAAAGTGGCAGAAATCCAACTGGAAGCAAGAGGAAAGAGATTTTTGGCAGGGGAACGCATCAAAAAGATAATGCATTCAAAATATCCTACACAATGTCCAGTCCAGCATGCAAAAATAGGGCACAGAGCCAGCATTCCTGAGTGGGTATATTCAATATACACTTCAGATTTAATTTTCATTTTTGAAATTACTTCTCTCAACCTGCACACAGTGGTGAATCAGGCTTCAGGCAGCTGAAAGTCAGAAACAGGATAGTAACCAAAAAAGCAGGCAGAGATTGTTATTGAGGAAATTTTTTCCAACGCCTGCACTGAATCCAAAGTGGTTAAAATGCTACTGTTAAGTTGGTCTTTTGAGGTAAAGCATCCAAAACCTACTTCCTTGGGCAACTGAGAATTGAACCTTGACCAAATGGAAGGCATGAGTTAGCAGTCATGGAACCAAATAAAGGGACAAAAGGTGAATTTAACAGGATGCAGCATAGGGACCCAGCTAAAGGTTGTAAGGACCTCAGAATGAGAGAGCAAACTGCTTAAACTGAAGGTAAAAGAGAGTCATAGACAGGAAGGAAAAAAAAGTGTATGTTCTAAGTAAATTCCTTAGAAATACTGGTCAGAAGAAAGCAAGTTCTTGCATATGAGAACATGGAAAGAGGACATTTCAGGTTATTTTGTGAGCAAATCTAAGTTAAATTTCATGGGGCAACCACACCTGTGGCTGTCTACTATAAGCATTTTGTTAGGACAGTTCTCAGAGATAATTTAAAGGCCAGCTTTGATAGAGTGTGATCAAAGTTTTTAAGCAGTAAAAATGAAATCGTATTTTCTACAATAAATTTATCAAGAAAAACTTTAATATACCTTATTGTCATGTGCCTCATGAATCTTTCTGGAAACTAATATTTTCTTCGATTTGAGCAATTAACAACTTGTCACAATGATGATAATATCTTCCCTTTGCTCTCAATATATCTATTTATTTCCTACAAGGTGTCAACAACACTGCAGAGAGCAGCTGGGCGTGAAACAAGATATGTAAGTACTTTTATAATTAGTCTACATTTTACATGCAGAAATGTCTAATTTGTTTACTCTTGCTGCAGTACTGGGTGAGTCTGCACGTAGCAGACACAGGCATCTACTCATGACATGAGGTGTTGACTCTAGTACAGAGAAGCGAGTATGTTAGAGCACTGGCAACTAAGACTTGAGATGTCTTCTCACTGCTGTAAGTCCATCAGGGCTGGAATCTCTTCAGTGCGGTGTCTACTGATAATTTTACCTGTGTGATAAGAAGTTAAAAATAATTTATTCACATGCTTCTTTATTTTGGTTGGTTTGAGCATGGGGCAAGACCTCAGCTCTTTGGCAAATGGACTGTTATAGGTGCTGAAGGATGTATTTGTTTGGACTCAACCTGCACTGTAGGGGACTTGCAGGTTCTTCTGTATCCATCAGGATTTGGGGTTGACTTTTCCTTCCAAGGTACAGAGCTGGCTGCAAACCCCCAGTTTAGCCTTAGATGAACAGAAGCTGTTTTGTCACATATAAACGTGTTCCCACATATAAAGAAAACCTCTGTGTTGAGTCATCTGTTTAATTATTCAAACATTAAACAAATTTAACATTTTAATTTTCACTAGCGCACACAGTTATCACAGGTTCCATATTTTACTTACGACTCATCTAGTCATATGGTGAGAAACCTCTGCCTTCATCATTCAGCATTTCTATTGAACTCAAATAAAAGCAGTGCTGGCAAAGCAACAGAGGCTTTCCAGTTTTATGTCAGCACAATGCTTGACTGATCAAGAAGCAAATTTGCTTCTTGAATGTGGTGGCATGCATATTTTATTGCATACTGTGATTTTTACTTGACAGATTGTGCTGGCTCACACTAATTAGAAACGATATTGGAAGAGAGCTTTTTAATGACATAAAAGAGTGTGTTTCAGAGGCAGTCTGTGAGAATGGACTATGTTTAATACCACTTTAGTGCAGATCTCCAGCTCCCAAAACTGTGGCTGATGTATACCATAAATTCAGGCATCCAACTTGTATGCCTGGGGATACAGTTAGGTTTTCTTTGCTGGCATAGAAAACCACACTAACGAATTTCCTGCCCATTCTCCTCTAGAACTTTCTGGATAAATGAAACAAATCAATGTATAAAAAGATGTTTGGGAGTAGTGCAGAAGATTACCAGTATGCTAACTTTTTCTATAAATTGTACATGCATGCTGAATTTTTTTTGTGTGTCAGAAAACAGATAAGACAGACATGTTAACAGGTCATGGTCTCCATCTGCGCTGTGGTGGCTGAGGGTGTTAGTTGAAAGAAAAGCTTTCACTTTTTATGACTTATGGATAGGAAAATCTGTCATGTGAAAGAATGTATACATACATGATAATATTACTAATTATTTCAATAGGTTTTGTGCAGTAGTGGACTACAGAAATATGTTGAAATATCCTGCCATTTAACAATTAAAATGTCATAGTTTTGTCTTGGCTTTAATTACTCTTTGTCTTGGGCACTACAGAACCTTTTCAGGATGTAAATTACTGCACAAATAGTAAAGGAGTGTATGAAAAGTACTGAAAAAGGTCTGAGTTCAATTAAATTACAGCAGTTTGCATCAGCTAAGTACTACAGTTGTCATTTAGCAGCTTTTTAAACTGTATGGCCCTTTATATAATCCCATTCACCATTTTATGTTGGCTCTAGGCATGATAGTGCTGCTTTATAGTAATATAGACATAATAATTATCTAAATAAATTACTTTGGTGGGTATTGAGTGCCCTAATATATTTACTTGGTTGTCGTGTTTCCACAGAAGTACTGTCACCAAAGAAAGGTTTCTCAACTTTAATTTCAAGTTCTAGAAAATTTATAATTTTGTCAATTGGCCCCACTTACAAATGCTTTAAAAATAATTTCTCAAGATTCATTGGAATAATTACTTTACATATTATTGACATTTTTGTCCTTCTTGACAGTTCTACAATTCTTTTTCAAGTGCTATAAACATGAAACTAAGAAGTGAAAAAGCGAGGGAATGTGGAGCAGCTAAAAATGCACACAGACATGCAGAAATAAGTAGCTCCTGTCTTCATCTGCAGTCTGCTGTGCTTATATATATCTCAGGTAACCCCTTTGAAATGAGATTTACAATTAATTTGCACCACTGAAGTGCAGAATCTAATTCCAGCCACTTGTATCTGTAGATTGTTGTGAAGTGCTTTGATGTCTTTAAGCTCACAATGAGATTGGTTGTCACACTTAGTTAATGGTATGAAAGAGAGTCCCTACTGTGTGACTAACCACTACCAATAACTCTAGTTTACTCTGTTAAGGGCAGAAGATGTACTTCTTGTAGATTTAGTGCTAAATCACAGCTGTCCTTGTGTGGGTGATGTTTCCCCCACCAGAGGCTGTGTTCAGAGATGTAAGTTCTCTTGGTGGGGAGTAGACCCAGCAGGTCCAGAAAGTGATTAAACATCTATCTTTAGCACTTGGGAGACCACATCTGGAATTCTGTGGCCAAATATCTGCAAGGTCTTTGTCATGGGGGAACAAAGGAAGAACACATTCTTCCCTCTCCAAACGTGCTGGAATTGCTTTTCTGCTTGAAACTGTGAAAAGATATAGTTGAGACAACAAAAATCCAACTGTAGTGGTCTTTCTACAGAGGGTGCAGGCTTTAGTGGCACTGGCTTGTCTTGTACTATAGCTATAACATCTGTTCGTTGTATCTAGTACTTTTTTTACCACTATACTGAAGAATATTCACATTTTAGAGTCTCAAGGCCTGAAAGTCATGCCTACATCAAGGAAGGGCATGTTATCTGTATGGAAACATTGTGTTATCCAGAGGAACTCCTACAGAGTTTGAAGGAACTGATCACCAGAAATCCTGAATCTTGCCACAGTGCAGGCAAATAAGTGTGTGGCATGTGACTATTTCGCATACAAACACAAATACTTTGTATTTAGCACACTTACCCTTGATCTTGAAAACAGGGCTTCTGCTGTTCATTGTATACTCAGAAAAGAAATGTAATGCTCCAATAACGTCGTTCTGGTTTTCATAATGTAAAGTCAGGAGAATGAGAAGGTTGGACCAAGCTCCCCATACAATTGATAGTGTTAATAATATTGATGCTACAAATTAACAAACAAAGGCAGATTCAGAAATATCAGAATTTACTTTTCAAGATGAAAAAGTGAAATCTCGTTGCACTTAGAAAAAAGTATCCCTAAAATTTTAGCAACAGGCATTTAGAATTGATTATACTTAGTGTTAAAATGGAAATGACAATATTTCAACTTCTCTTACCAATTGCATCAGTGGTAAAAGCTTCTGTACCCAAGCATGATGCTGTCCATGTATTTTTCCTCCTCCTAAAACAGGCCTCAGAAAAATACAAATAAAATGACAAATGTAAATGCATTACTTTGTCAGTCAGGAGCCATTAACAGTGAAACAGTGAATCATCATGAGTGAAAAAATTTATCCTTTTGGATTTTTGTTCCCATCATTGCTATTGTAACTATGATATTGTGTGTAATATTGTATATATTTACCTTTTTTGCAGGCCAGCCTTTACAAATCGGCACCTATGATGACAGAGAGTCAGTTGGTACGTAATGCATAGCTGTGCTATGCTGTTTTTCAGTATTTGCACAAGCATAAAGTCTAAAGTAATTAATATCTACTTTCTTAGACTTTGAAAGAAGCTAGAATCAATACCCTCCTACAAAGCTGCATTGCTTCTACAGAGCTGCATTGCTTTTTTCTGTACTGAATATACACTTGTTTTAAGTAACTGTAAACTCTGACACGACTTGTAAATCCATGGATCAAATGACAAACTAGAGTCTTGCTGAATCTTCGGGTGTATGACAGCTATAGAGTCCACTGCTGTTTCTGGGGCTCTTTTAATATTCCACTGCTACAACTTTATTTGTATATGCAACAATGTTCTGGCGTCTGTTTTCTTCTTACACAGTGTTTAAATCAAAGCTGGCTTAATTAGTGTAAAGCAAGGGTAAAATGAAATAAAGAAAGGGAGATTATGGATCAGATATTCATTTTATCTATGATCATGATTTAGTGCTGTTGGAGTCAAACTTTCTGAAGAAGAGTCAGAAGAGAGGTCATGGAGCCTGTCCAAGTGACAGTGACAACTAATGAATTCTTTGGGAAAAAATGAGAAGTGGATGAGAGATTTTCACCGTTGTATTTCAGCTAATGGAACTTTAGGGACTTCCTGAATCAATTTCTTCAGTTTAATAATCTTTGGTCATTTCTTCTTTCATGATTTTTTCCAGTTACTTTTTGAATCTTGTTATGCTTTGGTTTCTACAACATTTGTGGAAATAAGGTTTAATTTTTAGTTATGTGTGAAACTACTTCATTTCTTTGTTTTAAACCTACTGCTTGACTTCAGTTCCTGTGCTGAAACAGCAAATAATTGTTCTTTCTTCACTTTCCAAATCATATTAATGATTTTCTAGATATTAACCATAATACCCTATCAGTCACCTCTTTTCCATACAAAGAATGTCAAAATTGCTTGATCACTCTTTGAGAAGTACGGATACTGTCCCGTATTATTGATGATCCTTGTTGCACTTTTCTGTATCTTTTTCAGGTTTCTGTTTTTGAGACTGGGAGACTAAACCCATAAACTGATCTTTTCTAGCTCTGAACACAGCACTTCCTATTTGCATGATAACATGATAAGGTTCTTTACTGTTATCTCTATTCCTTTCTTAACAATTTCTAGTCATTTACTTAGGTTTTCTTACTTGTATTGAGCAGTAAGCCGATGTTTGCACAGAACTGTGTACAGTAAACCAAAGATACATTTTCTGAGTAGTAAGAGCTAGCTTCTGAGCTAACTAGTTCATTACTGGATTTGTAAATTTAGGATGTAGTTTAGTTTTTCCCTGTGAAAAGTGTCAATGTTGAATTCAATTGTTTCACCTGTTTTTTTATCATTCACTCACTCAATATCGTAAGATCTATCTGCAATTCTTTGCACTGATATTTTGATTTCACTCCTCTGAATGATTCAGTATTACTAGCAAACTTTGTCACCTTCTAGCCACTCTTTTCTAGCTGATGTACATCCATTTTTCAAAGCCCAGATTCCAGAACATGTTTCTGAGGAACTCTGTGACTTCCCTCCACTGTGAAATTTAAGCACTTGTTCCAACCTTTTGCTTCCTATCTTTTAGCTGGTCCACAGGAAATACTCTCTTTTACTTTGTAGCGGTTTCATTTCCTTAGTGAACCCTGCTGAAAGACCTTCACCTAAGCCTTTGGAAATCCATATGCAGCATTTTGTTATCCCTGGTCATACATTTAGGGACCTGGTGGGAAAAAAACACGAACACTGAGCCTCACGTATGATGGTCTGTGGATTCCCACTTGGTTTTATCTAATGTGTGCTCCTAGATGCCCAAAGATGCTCGTATTGCGAGTTTTAAACATAACCTGCATCTGCTGTATCAGCCAGTTTTCTTGCATCACTGACTCTTTAAAATAAACGTGGAAGATTTATCAGGCATAAGTGCCCTTTCAAAGGCCAGTCCCTATCGTTTGTCCATATGCATACTAATTCCGTTCTTTAGTATAGTTTGCTCCTACTGCTTTGCACAGCTTGACATGTCACACACAATGATTTGTGATTTCTGGTCCTCTTCAGGATTCTGTAGTAAGACCTGCCCTATAGATGCCACTTCTCATTCTTCTGGTGCTGATTATGTGTGAAGTTAAATAACAGAATTCAAAATGTGTCAATTTCATGCTGGAATTTTTTTACAACTTTGTTTGTTCCTTGCACTTTATTTTTTCATGTTATTGATTTATTCTCAAATCTCTCTTATTGACACTGTACTTGAGACAGTTCCTCCAAATTGTTTCTGTGGCAGTGAGAACTTCACTAGGTCTTCTTGTGAGAAAAGCTGAAGTGAGGACTTAAATTGCAGCCTTGGTCTCCTTTGTGCATTTTTTTAATGTCTTGATTATATCTACCAGCCCTGTAGACTTTTAGTTGTAAGGAAATTTAGCAAGTTTTTTTCTCAAAGTCATACTTGGGCTAATCTACGACATTTTTATACAATGGTATAAATTTTCTTTCTTTTTTTTCCCATTTTTTTTCTTCTTGATTGATTTTGAACACATATTTCTGTCTTTGAAGCCTTTTCCTCCATATTCCTTTTTTCAGTTTTTTGCACTGCACTGTGAACATCCCAGACTTTACTGACCTCTTAAACTCTTCTAAGCTGATGCACACCTTCTCTGAAATGTTGCTGTCTTAAGCAGTATTCTGGTCAGTTCTAAAAATTTCATCCTTTTGGCAGCTCCTTTCATTTATTTTTTAAGATTTTTTTTATAGCTCTTGTAAGTATTTAATTATCTATTTTATCTTCCCTGTTTTAAACTGCAATCACTACAGTGTTTTTTGTTCAGACAGCAATGCTGTCTCTGAGCAGATTGTGATCTCTTTTCATAAATAAGGATTCTTCAACAGTAACATTTTTACTTAGAAATTTTGCATCATTTATCATTTGGTGAACTACTTCTCTTCTGGAGTCTCTGATGAGCTCTACCAGGGACAGATTATTTATGGTGATCAGAAATGTTGTATCTGTACCTCTCAACTACGTGACTTTTATCCAATAGATAGGTGAAACATTAGGCTTGCCACCATGACTCTCCTCAACAGATTTTCTACTCTTTTAAAAGATAACTATGAATGACTCATGACAACAAAGTGCAAAGCCATGTCCAGCACACCAACACGACACACAATAGTGCCATTATCATTAACAATAACTTTTTATTTATATATCGTGCAAATAAGGCAAAATTCACACGGGGCCAGTCTTGCATGCCTTGATATCATTGTTCTAGGTCTTTTTGGTTTAGACATTTTAAGGCTGTATTAGTCATCCATGGGTTTTGAGTATGCAATGGAAGGATTTATAAAAAAATATTTATATAATTTATAATTTATTTATATAAAAAATTGTAGAAGAGGAGTCACAGAATCACAGAATGACAGAATCACAGAATAGTAGGGGTTGGAAGGGACCTCTGTGGGTCATCTAGTCCAACCCTCCTGCCGAAACAGGGTCACCTACAGCAAGCTGCACAGGACCTTGTCCAGGCGGGTCTTGAATATCTCCAGAGAAGGAGACTCCACAACCTCCCTGGGCAGCCTGTTCCAGTGCTCCGTCA
>Ga0065711_1047188_pt1 | contig 12476 bp, 15 predicted proteins | sample Hoacrofraction12_FD_59098 | JGI IMG/M metagenome (GOLD analysis project Ga0065711, IMG submission 59098) | Hoatzin crop microbial communities from Cojedes, Venezuela - Epithelial fraction 12 v2 (version 2) | ecosystem: Host-associated > Birds > Digestive system > Esophagus > Crop | place... | reverse complement strand
TTCAGAGCCCCTGGGACCCATCCCCATCCCCTGCATGGTTCCATCCCCTCTCCCCCCAGGTTGCTCTGCCTCGCATCCTTAGTGCTGAGATGAGAAATGACCTGGTCAGACCAAACAGCAGGTACAGGATGTCCCTGGGACCTAGCAAGGGGCAGAGGAAGGGCTCAAATGACCCCAATGGTACAAAAACACAGCCACATAAAGCAAGGTCTTCAGCCAGGCCAAGGCCTCTCCATCCATCCCCTGTCAACCCAGAGGGTTTTGGCCCCCTCCCAGCAGCATCCCAGCATGCATTCACTGGAAATCTGACCCAGCTTCCCAGGGACTAGCCCCATAGGCTCTCCCAGAAATGTCCAGGTGTCCTGTCACCTCAAAGCAGTGACAAACTTGAGAGTGGGAGCGATGGGATTGTGCCCAGGATGGAGGCAAGCAGGGGGTCTACTCCAACCTCTCTGAGCTCCTCCAGCTCCTGCTACCACCACAGCAGGTCACACTGCTGCCAGGGAGATGACAAAGCAGCATCTCAGCTGTCCCATCCTACATGTCTGCCCCAGAAAGTGGGACAGCAGCTTCTGTAGGGTTTCCCACAGCTGCTGTGAGTTTGTGTGACTTCGGTGAGACTGGTGGGTTGCAGCCAGGACCTGGCTCCTGTCCTGTGCCATGTTAGGGGTCCCACGCAGCGTGGACACCAGCTCCCCCATCCCATACAGCAGCTCGCTCCTGGCTCAGACAGCTGAGGACTGCTTGATGCTGTGGAAGCTGACACGGGTCGGGGAGGTGGGGATGGACATGGCTCGAGCCACGCGGGCGCGGATGGAGTGCTTGTCCTGCCATCGGTGCCATCGCTTCCGTACAGCTGATCGGACCTGGGGGTGTCAGACAGAGGAAGGGACATTCAGTCACCACGTGGCTGTCCAAAGTTGTTCAGAGGCACCAACTATCCTCACCCTCAGTTTTTCAACCAAAAATGCTACTGAAACCCTGCTTAGCTGCTTGGGGGCAGGGATGGTACCAGGAGCCCATGTCACCTTCCAGTGCACCCAGCCCTGTTTGATGTGATGCCAGTGAAACACAGTTCTTGCAGCTGTGAAGAGAGATGAACCCGACTGATGGTGCCTCTGAGCGCAAAATGGAAACAAGAGGGAGAAATAAATCTGAGCGGGGGCTCTGCAAGAGAGGCAGCAGCTTACATGCTGCATCCGGATGCTGCAAAGGGCTGGGAGGGGTGTGAGCGACAGACGAGGAGGTTTTATGGCTTGTCTGGTTCATGCTAGTGGCATTTCTTCAACATTAATTCCGCCCTACAACAGCCCAAGTGCTTTGCGTGGCAGGTAAATAATGAAGAACTGCCTTTTCATCGACTGCAGCGTGGGATGGCCCTGGGAGATGGGCACTGGACGCAGACGGCTGAGACGGTGCGGTTGGGTGAACACTGAGATCCCTGGCCAGCCCAGCTGGTATTGAGAGATGAAGGACCATGAATTGCACAATGTGATATACTCCTGGGTCAGCAGCTAGCCCTGGCCCAGTCCCTTTTCCTCATGCATTAATTATATATGATTTAGTAACAAAGAAATCTTGTCTGGGGCAAACTCTTCTGAGCCAGTAAAGGTGCAAGAGCATTTGGGAGGAGGCAGAGGAAAGAGCTGCCCATGATCAGCCCCAGGATTGGCCTCTACTCTCACCTCCTTTGCTTTCTGCTGTCTGTGTTTTGGGTCAGGGTCCCGGCAGTGCCCTCATCCGTGTGCCAGGTACCCACATGTGTGTGGGAATCACCCTGGGGAAGGATTTCCCAGGGATGGGGGGGACCATTGGCTCTTCTGCTGCACCAAATGACACAGGTTCACCCCCAGAGCTTCTGTCCTTGGGGGTGGATTTTCCCGACAGTAGCCATTCCTATCTAGGCACAACCTATGGCTGCAGACATGCCTAGAGCAGGAGGTAAAGCACCAACTCTGATCAGTGAATGCCTTTGGCTGGGGAACTGGATGCCAGCACTATCCAAGCCCTGTGCAGGGGCAGAGCCTCAGGCCGAGCTTGCGTCTGCTTGCAAGGAATGGTGTAGACCCCCCTGAGTATCCCCCAGTCCCCGGTGCTCACCTCGCTGTTCAGGAAGCAGTAGAAGACAGAGACAAAGAAGCCCTGGAAGGAGACAAGCAGCAGAGTCACCGTGGAGGAGCGGCCAACAGGCACCCCCAGGCTCAGGGACTTGGAGCTTTGGGGATGTCTGTTTTTGGGAGGGGGCAGAAGCAATGTGAGGCATCAGCCAGGATGGTCTCCTCCACATCCCTTGGTGAGGGGACTCGGATGGAAGCTAGTGCTGAGGATCATACCTGGAAGGACTCCAAAAAGGAGTTGAAGTAGATGAAGACGATCCTGGAGATCTCATCCTCCCCTGGGTTGACAAAGAACAGCATGTAGGTGATTCCCAGCAAGGGCAGCAACACCAGAGTGGCCTTGACTGCTTTCCTGGGGAGAAAACACAGACCTGAGCTGCTGCAGTGCAGCCCTGGGCATGAGGACTCTCCCCATCCCACTCCCAGCTCCAACATGGCTGGGACTGGTCTGGCTGGGTCTGGGAAAACCAGTGACCACGGGAGGACGGAGCAGAGTTGAGCTGTTTTCCAATGTGATCCTCAAGTGGGTGCGCTGGTTTGAGCACTGGGCACCTTCTGCGGTTTCTCCATCCAGAAAAGGGCAGCACATTGTGGAGGCCTGACCTTGAGCTGGCACGAAATGATTGCTTGGCTGATCTAAGGCTCGATTAAAAAGGAATTAAGGAGGCTAAAATAATTCACACCCTTCAACATGGGTTTATGAAAAACTTATTCCAGCTAATTAATTTGCTATCTTTTCTTGATGAGATTACAAGTGTGGTTTGTGAAAAGTAATAGTGCTGATACAAGAGGAAAGATTGGGGCTTGGCATCTCATTCGTTTGGATTAGAGGACGAGAACAATGCCAAGTCAACACTTTTTGCTTAAAAATCCTGTTAATGGACAGTTTCCAACATTAGCTGAAAACATGAAAAATGTCATCCATGGCAGGTCTGGGCTGGGCAGGGATATGGCCTGGGACTATGCTGCATCTCTGACCTGGAGGAGAGCCACAGCCACTGACAAACTGGCAGATGGCACTGAGGAACTGGAAATAATTGAGGACATGAGCATCTTCAGGCTGGCAAACTATGGGACAGCACACACACCGGTGTGGCTTCCCCAGGGAAGCAGCCACGGTAGCAGGGGACCCCTCAGCTCTTTACCAAAATCTATAGTCTAAGGTAAGTAGGAGCCCTGCAGGGCTGTCTCTTGCCTAATTTAACCAGGACTGCCCAGTTTATAACCTACCAAACTCTCCAAGTTTTCCTGTTGCACAAAATGTTTCTGGGGAACAAAAAATTTTCTTCTGTCCAAAGGTGAAAACCCTTCCCTGCAAAAATCAGGAAAATACCGGAAAACCAAGACTCAAAATTGCTGACTGAGGCCAACCAGCCTATTTCAATAACCTTCATCTCTGCTCACCCCAAGCAGAACTGTTCATCCCAGCTCAATACTCTGTGAGAGGAGAGCTGGCATTTCCCAGTGACAGCATCTGATTTTTTCCATTCTCAACTTAAAAAGTCACCATCCACCCCAAACCTGCTTCTCTTGATCCAGCACACAATGAGATTCCCCAATTCCTGCCCAGAAAATGATCCATAGAGAAGCATTGATAAAGACCAAGGTGTCTTCTCCTGTCCCAGGCAGTTCAGAGAGCTGCTCTGACCTTGCACCTCCATAGTTGTCTGCAAAATATTCTGCAGCAGGGAAGGGTTAAATCTTCCTGCCGCGTGCTGCTGAGAGCACTGCCTTCTCCTTGCGGTTTCATGAGGAGGTGTCTGGGGTGGCATCGATTCATTACTCCTTCCTTGCTCTTTGCTTTGCTGCCAAGCGGCGATTTAATTCTCACCTCCGTGCCAAGATTTGCAGCTCTGAGCCCGGCGAGCTTATCAGACCCCACCACAAGAAGCTTTTGCAAAGATGCTTAGCTCCAAAAGGCTTCCTTCAAAGGCAGATCCAGCTGTCCATGTTCTCCATCACAAAGCTCTCACTGGCCAGGACTTTTGAACAACCCCAGATACAATGGCCACATGCCTCCAAAAAGAATTTGAGGTGCTCTTAGACATCTCTCCATGCTCCCATCCCCCTGATACTTGGCTGCTGGGGCTGTTCCTGTGCCCCGTCCAAATGATGCTAATGCAGTTTTTAGGTCTGCTTTCTGCAGGATCATTCATGCTTTACCTGTACTGGATCGTCTCTGACGTGGTTGAAGCTCGGAGCTTCGTCATGAGGATTCGGACAATGTTGAACAGAAAGATAAAGTTGATCTGGAAGGAAGAGGGCACCCGGTTAGTGTCTGCTCCCCCAAAGTTTCCTCCCAGTTCCTCAGCAGAGGCAATGGGCCGTGCCAGGGGAAATTGGAACGTTTCCTCTTGAACCTGATCTGTTTCCTTCTGTGCACAGGACACCTGCATTTATCATTTTTAAAGCACCTTAGCAATACGATTTAGGAGTTTGTTCATGGGAGCGGGGCAGCAGGGCACACCAGCAGAGTGACGAGGAAGGGCAAGTGCTAGAGAGGGACGAAAGCAAAAAAGTTGGAAGGGAAGGAGGAATATAAAGTGGCTGATGGGATTTTGGGAGAGTGGCTGCCATCAGAGCAAGGAGCTGCTTGGACACTCTCCCAGCTGCTGAATCGCTAATGAGGGCACGGGAAGGTAGCACTGGGAGCTCAGCACAGCTGACACAAATTAGAAGTGGCCTGGCTACCTGAAGGTCTGGGAAATGAGAAACAGGCTCAATTATTCAGTGAGGCCAGTTGGTGCCACTGATTCTTACTCTCTTGGGTTTTCTCAGTATTGGGCAAGGAAGGAGGAAAAGCTGCGGGACCTTGTGCTCAGTTTTCTCCTTACAAGCACAGGTTGGACCCTGGCACTGCTGCTTGTGACTTGCCACCACTGCCCCTCTTTGTTCCTTCACAAAACGGCAAAGCTCCAGCAAATTATGCTCCATAAGACCCCTGGTCAAGCATCACTGCTTAGCCAAAGGCCAGGAGAAAAGTGATGTGGATCAGGGAATGGAGCTGAGGTCTCCAGGCTTCTGTGAATGCTTGGCAAAGCACTCACCTGCGCCCACACAGTGCCAGGGCAGGGATGGAAGGACTTACTGCTGCATGTGGGAGTCTGCCGATGGGAGCATCCCTATCGGAATGAGGTCTCCAGGCTGCCTTTCCAGCCCAGCCCAAGACAGCAGGATCCATGCACGCTATTTGAGTTTGAGTGCAGGGAGCAGGGCTCGCATGGCTCGCGGATTTGCTGCTGTTGGGCAGCAGCACGGCCAGCTGCAGCGGGGCAAAGCTGGAGGAGGAGGTGAGACCCTGCTCAGGAACAGCCTTACCTCACGTGCAGATGGGAAGGACCCTACATTTAGCGAGCAAGGTCGCTTTGCCCTTACCAGAAGCACCAGGATCATGGGGCCTTGGTAAATGTAGTCGGTATAAACTCCTGCTCGCTTCCCAAACCAACACCTGCAAGGCAAGGACAAGCCGTGTCAGGGACATGCGGTGCTGGGGACAAGCCTGCATTGTGAGTGACCTGGACTTACTCCTGTCCTTGCACAACCTCTGTCATTGTCCATAGGGTGAAAGCACTACAAGTTCAACTGCTGTAGCCGCTCTGGAATAGCTTTCCCAGGAACCCCGTATATGGCAACGCGTGGGGGCTTGTGGGGGTGTCTATGGGCCCCATATGGATGTGGGAACCGGTTGTTGTAGGATAAGCAGGGACGACCTTACACGCGCACAGGTCTGGGTCGTCTCTGTCCCCAGAAAACCCTGCGGGAGCTCACACCAGCACATCTGTGTCCTGGGAGCACCTTGCTGGGTTTTGTTAAATCAGTGCTGTGCCTGCGTGTGTAGCACAGGGCTGCTGAAGTCAGGGGGAAAATCTTGCACCGAAAAACAAGACAAGCTGTCGTTCATCTGAACGGGCTCCTTTTACTGTCACCATCCGCAGGATGAACTCTCAGGTGCCTGTTAAGTCCTCCGTTAGCAAGTCTCTGTGAAAATGGCTCAGGTGGTGGTAGTTTATGTCTCTGCTGGTAGATTAAATCCCAGCTCCATTTAGCAAACACATTGTAGGAGCTCTGGCTTAATCTTGCCTTTTCCCCCTTAAATATCTCATGTGCCCTTTGAAGAGCAAAATGCAGCAACAGGCGGCTGCAGGCAGGGCTCGTGAGGCAGAGAGGCTAAAGATGGGATAAAAGAAAGAATAGAAGAATATAATATTTTTTTCCTCCCACCTTTTCCATGTACCCTGCCTCGTGTCAGCCCTTCCGGGCACGATCTGTGCCTGCCACAGCCCCTGGCACAACTGATCTCTGCGGGATTGGGTTAGAAAGGAGAATGGGGAATGAAACCAAACAGGCTCACTTCTCATTGTCATAGTACAGCTTCCCGATGGCCCAGGCGACGATGATGGGAAAGGGGATACCTGCAGATGAACACATAGATGAGTCTCAGGGGTGCTGTGCTGCAGCTAAATTCTGCTCCAACAGCAATTTTCTCACACAGGTTAAACCACCGGGTGAGCTGATATAGGCATGCAAAACCCATCCTCCTGCTCCTGGCAGACATTTTGCAGCTATTTGGATGCACAAGAAGAGCTGGAGCAGAGGGTAGAGGTGGGCATCACCCATCACTAAAGTCATGGGTACCAGGTGAGTGAAGGGGAAATCCTGGCGCTTACACCAGCCGATGCAGATGAACATCCACTTGCGGAGCTTGTCCGTGGAGTAGGTGAGCACGATGGCTGTGTGCAGGTAGCAGCCTTCACCGAACATCCAGAAGAAGTTGGTGACGTGGAAGTAATTGTAGGCAGCAGTGACCAAGCGGCACCAGACCTGATAAGGAGACATGGAGGGTGAAGAGCAGAGCTCTGTGTTGCAGTGGTGAAACTGAGGTACGGAGCAACACAGAACCCAGCAGAGCAATTGAACCCATGTTTCTCATAAGCCTGGGTTGTCCACCAGGCAGCCATATTTCACCCCTCAAGCTGTTTTTGTGGCCTCATATCTAGGATCCTCAAGCTCCCCACACACCCCAGACGCTCGGGCCGGGCTCAGGCCAGCTGCCTGACATAGCTGCACCTACCACGTTGCTCTCATGCACCTCCGGGTTCATCGTGAACTGCACCACGAACCACGTGGCATTGCGTAGGATGAAGGCTGTGATCAGGTTCCAGTGGATGATGTTCCTCAGACACCGGATGCTCCTGGAGAAGAGGGGACCAGGGACCATCAGAGTGTGGTGGGTGGCGGGGGCTGGCAATATGTGGGCTGGGGGACAGGGCTGTTTGTGGAGCTGAATGTCTTTGTTGGGACCCCAAGGGTGAGCTGCTGGGGCCACGTCCTGGGTGAGGTGGGCAGGACCAAGGCCAGGTGGTGGAAGGCACTGAGGAGGACCCTCTGCCTCCATAACCCACTGCTTTAAAAATGCAGAAGGAGGAAATTAACCCTGAGATAAGCACGATCCCTCCAGAATGGGGAGCAGTGCCCATGGGGGAGGATATGGCATAACACAGGGACTGGGTCTGTCCCCAGCCCGAGGAATGTGGGGTGACCTCCCTGGGCTCATCTCCCGGCAGGAGCACAGCAGCGAGTCAGGTCACTCACCGCAGGCGCATGAAGAGCACAAAGGCGACGAGGAGGGCCCCCAGCGAGACACAGTGCCCCAGGTAGTTGATGATGACGGCAATGTGGTAGTGCAGCTTGCTCTTCTTCTAGGAGGGGGAAGATGGGGAGGGGATCAGCAGCAGCCCTGGGTACCACCACAAACCCACCTCCTCCACCACATCACCTCTGAGAGCTGCACTGCAAATTTTGGGTCCTTTTTCAGAAAGGAACTGGAGCCCACCTGGTGCAGGACATTGGAGATGGAGCTGGAAGGGGACATGGGTGGTTGGATGGGGCTAATGTGGATGGGAGAGGCACCAATCTGGCCCTGCAAAGGGCTCAGGCATTTCATATCCTACCCATGTCAGGGCTCATGGTTGCTGCCCCTTCATCAACCCTGCGCAGCGCTAGGACATCCCCAACTCATCGTCTGGGGAAATCCAGCAGTAATTAAGCGGAGCTTGCTGGCAATGTGACATCTGATGTCTCTGTTCATTCCCTGTTGCCCTGGGGGCAGCTGAGAGACTGGGATGATTTTGGGAAGAGGGAGCAGGGGATCTGGGGAAGGTGTGAGTGATAATTAAATTAATTGATCGCTCCTGCTGTTAGGCACTCATCCAACCCGTGAATTAGCAATTAACTGAGTGAGAAAACCGCTCCTGGCAAGAGATATCAGCATCTTAAATACCAGAGGGGGTATCAGCTGCAAATGAACAGCCTGCATCTCTTCTCTTCTGCTTCGAGGAGTGGCTTGACCTATTCAGGGCCTTGTAATTCTTGGTCCCCATTTTTTTTTATCCCTTTCAGCTTCCTAAACCTCTTCTTTATTTCATCGCCAGTGGGGAGGAATGAGGTTTGCACTGAGTGCTTGTGTCAGGAGGGAGCTGGAGGAGGGCAATGGTGCTGGTGGGCATGCTGATCTGCACCCAGTGGCCCTGGGGCCAGAAGACCTCATGCTGCAAAGCCTCTTGGATTATTAACAGGGAAGGAAACAGGTATGGCTTTATTTTTGGCAGGGAATGAAAATGCAAATCAAGAAGGGGGTCTTATATGCTGCATGCCCAGCCCACAGCTCCCTTGGGCCATTCCTGACCTGGATGCTGTTGCCCTTCAAAACTCCATTGTCTGTCCCTCACCCTCCTGCCAGAATCCTGGCCAAGGGACTACCAAGGTCCTACCTCTTCGCTGAGGATCTCCTGGCACTGGGAATAGTTGACGCGTGCTGCCCAGCTCCCGTTAGCGAGGCACTCCCTGTAGCCGTTATCTGAAAGAGAGGGTGCACGTTGAAGGGTGAACGGTGCATGACGATGGGCACAAAGATATGACCTGATGACACTAATGCAGGGGTCACTAGCATCAAGCCAGTAGCATCTTTTGCTTTGAAGCCAGCTGAGATGCTGGTTGTGATTGCAGAACCAATATCCTTGGGACATTTCAGACCCACTCAAAAGCTTTGGGTCTGCACCAGCTCTTCCCCTTGGCACTCGGGGACCCCGATGCCTCTCACCACCGAGACGTGGTGGAAGCAGCACAAGTTCGACTGTCCTGTTCCCCTCCTCTGCGCCGTTGGCTCGAGGGATCACGTGCCATCCTGTGAGCACTGCTGCAATGGCAGCATGAAGTTTTCACTTCTCTTCCTGCATTAGGAGACTTCTTCACCTCCCAGCAAGGACCGTGAGCGGCAAGGTTAGTTGAGAAGGAACGGCCATGACAGCCCCGAGTAGCCTCCGATTAGCATCAGCATTAGGGTGATGCCAGCACTGGGGCGATGCTGGGCATCTGCTGTTAACAGGAGAGACCGTGAGCCTCATCAGGGTGATGGGATGGGACAGGGATGGAGATGGCTCTTGGGCAGGCACAAGTATAGATTAATACAAAGGGATTCCTGCAACAGCATGAGAAGCACCACAAAGCAGGAGCCGTATGTATGCGATCTTCCACTGCTGCGAAAAGGTGTGGGATGGAAAAACTGATGTTTTCTGTGGGAAGCAAGATGTTTCTTTCATCAAAAGCAGCACTTGAGTGGTCAGAAACTCAACCATGTGCTAGAAATGGCTTTGGGCACTTTTCTAGTGCCTTCACTTCTTCCCTGCTCCCAGCATGTCATCGGCAGTGAAAATGCAGTCATCCGTGCCGCTGCAAGGTTCCCCAGTCCTTGCTCAGCTGGGAGTTGCAGACCTCTGTGCCAAGTCTAATAGCAGGACAGGCTCTCTCCTCTTCCCCTGTCCCCAAGATGGGACCATCTGTCCTTTCCTTCTTCACTGGGACACATCCAGGAGGACCTGCTTATAAAGCTGCTGCTGTGAAACCACCCTCCCTGAAATCTGGGATATGCGGGCTTTTTTGTTTTTTTGGTTGATGGATTGCACAGAGCCCCCCCAAAGAGCTCTGTACCTGGAGATGTATTGTCACGCATGACCCAACAGCCCCAGATGCACATGGCTCTCTGAACTCCCCCACCCCTCACCCACCGTAACCCCACTGGTTGCTGCTCATCTTACTCGTGGTGTTGTACCGCACGCCATAGAAATATTCGGGGCAGGGGCGAGCCACCAGCTGTCCCACTGCGCTCCGGGGCCAACACGTGCCGATCAGATCCACTGAGGCGTTGCACTGGGGACCTGTGGGGAAGAAGTGTAGAGAGTTAATGGAGGTTTCTGGGCCACCGTGGGCCAACTCCAGCCTGTTGAAGGGTCAAGGTTTGCCTGGACAGCTGGGGCTGTAGTCCTGGCTGAGCTGGTGGGTCACCAGCAAGCTCAGTTCCCAGAAGTCCCTTGTGGTAGACACCAAATGGGGTCTGTGCTAAGATTCCTCAAGGGCTGGTTGATTTATCCTGGCCATTACTGTCACCCTGGTCCTGTCTGAGCACCTGGGTTAAGCCCAGTTCTGGCACAAGTCTGATTTGCTTACCCAGCTTCCCAAGTCTACTTGGGGTTCCCTGTCTATGGTCGTTTAGCCCTGCTCCCTTCTTCAACTGTGACTTTGACATCCCGCCCCTCATCAGCCAGCAATAAGCCAGATTTTCCCTTTGCTGGTAGTGATTCCAGCCCGGTGCTGATGGGATGCTCCTCAGAGCGCCTCCAACCCTTTCACACCTCCTGGCTGCAAGATCTCCTTCCTAGCTGATACTGTTGGTCTCTTCCAGCCTTTCCTGGGAAGAAAGCTCCAAGTCTGCTGCTGCTATTTCAGATTTCAAGCAGGATTTGTGTGCTTTTCCCAGCTACACAAGTGTGCTAACGTAGGCATTAGGTAGGCCACATTGCAGGCTTTTTTATGTGTAATTTGTGTATATTTAGAACAACACGTAGTGTAGCTAAATATGTCCTAGCTACATCTCAAAGTGAGGTAGGAAGCACAACGGCTGTAATATCCATATAATACAATCCTTGATAGGTAGCAGATGGATGGGCAGCAGACCCTGGAAAGTACGGAGTTCAGCGTGAACCACTCCTGGGTACCAGAGATGTTGGTGCTGCCAGCGCAGGGACAGGCATTGCCGTTTCCTAAGGCAAACCACCCCGATCCGCAGCTCCCTGGGTGCGAGAACACAGCGTCTCCTCTCCACCCAGACTCAACGGCTGTTATTTGAATGCCTTTCCTGAGACTCCCTAGGGGTAGAGCCGGCTAAAGAGCGACCGAGCAAAAAAGCAGAATATTTTATTATTAATACAATGAAAGTTTTCGTGGGGGAATATTTGTTTTCATTGATTAGCTGAAAAATTGGCTTCTTGGTTTCGTGGGATGTTCTCAGAGTAAATTTTCAGTGCAAAGAAAAGGAGGGTTTTCTTCAGACACCTTTGCAAGGGGAAAAACTTCCAAGCGTGTGAGCTGGGGAAGCATCAGAGCGTGGTGAGCGTTACCTTCTGCCTTCCATAGCTTGTAGTGAGAAATTAATTTTAACGATGACCTTTGCTTTTAGCTTTGCTAATGTGTATGGTTGCTGCGGCAACCTTCACTTTAAGTTAACTGTTTTAAGCCGGTATTTCTTAGGAAACAAGGGGCATTTCATCACATGTAGTGTGTGTGTTTGTGCTTGTCTGCATCCATTAGCATTTGTTGAGCCCCTTAGTTGTTTTGACCCAAATCTGACTGAGAAATAGAGGGTCACCAATAATGAAGTCCCTTTTTAAAATTTTATGATAATATTCATCCAAATAGAGAAAAGACAACTGGTAATTGCTTCAGCTAAGGACAAAGTTAAATTGCAAGTGCTCTCCCTGTTAGGCACCTGGGAATCCACCCTGGTAAGAAGCCGCGTCAATGTCTGGAATAGGAAAATCTTTGCTTGGAATAACCCAGCAAAGGAAAACAGGGCTTGCACAGTGCCAATGCCCAGAGCAGCTCATGCAGTCTTTGAAAACCCTCCCTGTGACCAGTGGGGCTGAGCACAAACTCCTTTTTCTCCCCATCCCCTCATGCCTCACTTTCCCTCCTACACCCCAGGGGCTGTGCTGAGGCAGAGATGCAGACTGCTCAGGGAGGACAAGCAGGCAGGCTCCGTAACTAAAAGTTAGCAGAGCTGGAGAGTGGCAGCAAAGGTACAGACAGATTCATGGAAATTATATGGTCAGACAAAGGTGGCATTGTTCTGTTACACATCTGCTCAAGTTTGGATTTAATATCTCCGCATTTCTCCAAAGCAGTCGATTTAATGCTGTTAGGCACGCCCAGTAAGGCACTATGGCCACGTACCAGATGAGTAACTGAGAGGATGGGTCTTGCAGTCCCACCATGGCAGGGATGCGGGGTGAAGGTGGAACAGCATCA
>Ga0065711_1047187_pt1 | contig 12476 bp, 8 predicted proteins | sample Hoacrofraction12_FD_59098 | JGI IMG/M metagenome (GOLD analysis project Ga0065711, IMG submission 59098) | Hoatzin crop microbial communities from Cojedes, Venezuela - Epithelial fraction 12 v2 (version 2) | ecosystem: Host-associated > Birds > Digestive system > Esophagus > Crop | place... | reverse complement strand
GGCTCTTTCCTGGTGCTGTGATCCCAGGCTGCCCAGCCGGGCTGCGGCAGGGCTGGGCTGAGCGGGGCAGCCTGGACCTGAGGAGCGGGGAAAGACAGCAGAGCCAGGGGCTGCACTCGGGGCCTGGCAGCATAGGGGCTCAGCAGCAGAGCTGGTCTGAATTTTTCCTGCAAGTACCACTGGGAAATGCTGTTGTTTTACATAAAGTGTTTTCTTGGAAGCATATTGCATGATCAACAAAATTTCTGGGTCCCAACCGGAGCTCTCGGGGTCCTGGAGCATGGGACCAGCAGTGTGAAAAAGCTGTTAGGGTCTGGCAGTGTATTTGTCTGTGCAGTAGGCAATGGGCACACTCAGTAACTCAGTAAAATCCTTGAGGGTTTGCTGCACCAAATAAACATGAAAATTTCAGAAACATCAATCTCCTGGAACAGGGGCAGCACACACGGTGTGTTTTATCTGAGGAAACATCATCATTTCTTGGAATTTTTGGTTTGTGAGAAACTGAAAAACAAAAAAAGTCTGTGCATATAGTTTTGTTCTGACTCAGACCAAATCCGAATCTTGAAAGCGCCCGAAATTCCCAGAAACCTCAGAACTCTTTCTGATCATCTCTGGAAGGAGGCTCGCTCTGCCGCTTGCCATTTTGTTCCTTATTGAAAGAAAGGTGGTTTCTGCACAAGTCTTTTTCAGGAAGCACTTTGTTCTCTTGTGGCGGTGGCTGAAATTTTCAGAACAGAACATTAAAAAAAGACTTTCACAGTACATAAGAGAGAGGAGTCTACAGCTGTAATGAGGTAGGATAGATTGGAGCACGTAAAAGCCTTGAACATTGAGAATATCACCCTTATTTGCATTTACTTCGTACAGCCACAAAGATAATGACTTTTTGTAGTGTGCTGTGGTCTTACTGCTCTCAGGAGGGGATACAGGCAGACAATTTTGAAATCCTTCTCTCTACAGGCAGTTGTTAGACCATAACAGAAATGTTAGTTGATAACAGCGGGGCTTATTTGTATTTCAGTATGAAGTTTCAATGCACTGCTTGATACTTCAATGCACTAAAAATATTGCTAAGGATATTACTGACATAAGCATGCAAATGAGATTCATAGCACTTGTTTTAGATATTAAAGTGTCTTTCCAGGCAGTGATGTAGCTCAGGTTACACACAGGTAAAAGGTCTAAGCTGAATAATGTAGAGCTTTTCCACTTGTCATCAGAGGAGCTTTTTTCTTTTTTTAATTTATTTATCACTGCCTCACCATTCACAGGCAAGTGTAGGAACTAAATCTTCTGGGCAATACCAGTTGCCTTGCCAAAACCATCTCAATATAAAAGTCTTAATGGAGTCAAGGAACTGGTCTTTATAGTCTTGCTGACTCCCTTTAAATTGCTTTTACTTTTGGCAGTTCCACACAAGAAGATGGGTTTAGCTTCAGCTGGGCACAACAAAGTAACAATTAACAGTGTCTGGTTTCTGGTGAGATCCTACAGGGAGAAAATAGAGCTTTGTTGACAGTGTAAGTGCAGTTTCATTTATGGATTGAGAACATGATCCAGCCATGCCATATAATGAAAGCCAATAGACTTGGCTTTCTATTGCCACATCTGTGTACGTGCGGTGGAAACCACCTTTTCTGTGTACACAGTAGGAAATAAGTCCTGCCTTAAATAAATTGATTGAACGATGAGCTTGTCAAATTGTTACATGTCCTTTCTTGGAACAGCTTGAAACTGGTTCTGTGCCAGTGACGCTGCTCAGAGATGAGGATGGCTTGAAGTTTTTAACTGTTGGATGTTGAACTGACTTGATAGTAAATAAAGGTCCTGGCTGCAATTTACAGACAAGCTGTGAGCTAGCTGTAGAGCTCAAAGACCTCATTGCTGAAACACAAGGAAGGGAAAAGGAAAGCGATGAATAATTTGCAATTTAGTGTTCCCTTTTTTTCTGCCTTCCCTTGTGGAAGATGCAAAGTCCATTTTTCAAAATCTGCTGAAAAAATGCTCATGATCCTTACTAGTGAGGAATGCCTAGCAAAAGGAAAGACAAATGCTACTTTTTGCCTTGTGTTGTATTTATGAGGTTAAAGTTCAGCATAAAATCAGCATGAAGCCATGGCGCTAAGATGAAAAGACTTATGACACGTAGTAAGAGCAAAAAAGTCCCTTTCTTCAGAGGTGCTTCAGGTGCTTCATTACTGTCACAGAACAGTAATGTGGGAATGAGCTTTCAGTTACAATCCCCCGTTTGGGGGTCGGAAGCTTGCCATTTCAGTCATAGATCAAAGCCATAGCATTCAACATTTTCTTCCTGCCCTGTCTCGGCAGCAGTTCCCTGGAAATGAACAACAGGGGTTTTCAGCGAGTGCCACTGCCTCAGCCTCGGGAATCCAAAACTGACTCAGCAGCCTCTGTATTGCTATGACCCCGCTCAACCCAAGGCAGATCTCCTAGCTGAGATGAGTGCTCTGGCCCCTCTGACCTGAAGTCTCAGGCACCTTCATCCAAGGATCTCCTCTGACGTGAAGCCAAGTCATCTGTGCTGAGCCCCAGTCCTGGAATTGGGTCCCAGGAGCCCTGAGGGTGTTTTGCTTCCAGTATCTGCTAACTGTGTCACCCCTCAGCTGGGCATTTTAGGATCCTACTTCGAAATGGCTATGTTCACGTTATCCCAATGCCTTGCATGAGGACCAACTCCTTGTAGCATTTGCAAACAGGACTGGCTCGCTTTGAAGTTGTTCCTTGGACAGTACTGAGCTTTGATAACTGTATTGTGGGCCATTGCATCTTGGGCGTTAAGATTTTTCATAGAATTTTTTAAAGCTTTTTGAATTACACTTCAGGGCTATCTGGGCAAAGCTATCAGGACTCAACAATTTTTTCCCAGCTCTCTTGCTCTCACTTGCATAAAAGCACCGAACAGCCCTAAGAGCCCTCCAAAAGTGGGGTGTGTGGAGAATCCCTTCTCACCTTCTGCCTATGGTGCATTATTTGTATCCTGCCTCCAAAAGTGCTAGATTTTCCTGCTGCTTGCGGCTCCTCAGCCCTGCAGATGAACTCTGTCCAGAAGGGGAAGTCAGACACAGTAGATATCTCGGCAGGAATGAGTCAAAAGGAAAAGGGACAAAAGGAAGTCAAACACTTGGTATAGATGAGTAAACTGTCCCTCATAGGGAGTTGAGGAAGGAGGTGGAAGACCGAGGGATGAAGATAACCTTCTTTTCAGTTTCTTACTATCGAAAAAAGATTGTTAAGATATGTGTGGGGGAAAGGGCACGCTAGTAAAAGTAATTGTGAGGGCAAGTGGAAGAAAGAGACAGTATTACTGGATGACAGAGCTCACCTCCCACTCTAGTAGAGGAGATCTGCAGATTTCCATCCCAAGCTGTGTGCTGTCAGTCTTGATATCTGCTGAACAAAACCCAAAACTTTTTCATTATTGTGACACCAGTTTTCCTGTTCATTGCTGATAAGCACAATCTTTTCAGCACTGAGACATCAACTGAAACTTTTATCTCAGGACTCTTCAACACTGAGGGCAAGAAAAGTCAGTGGAGACAGTGTCAAAAAATGTATGAGTTATATCATTAATTTCTTTCTTGTTCTTTTCTTCATGTTTACTTTACATTTTTTCTTGAAAAACAGAATACAACTCGAAAGAGCAGGGTAGAAACACAATCGCAAGAATCGTCTCCTAGGGTGGATTTCTACTACAACAAAAAAAGAGTTTCTACAGAGTTTGGAGGAGCGCAAGATCCTTGCTGGAGGTACAGCTGTAAACCAGTGATGGTAACTCTTGTGTTTGCACGGCACCACCTGGTGGGTAGCTCCACATCACTGCAGCTCCCAAATCCTATGCACGCGATGGCAATTGCTGGACAAGCTTTTTGCATTTTGTCTACAGTTGGACTTGCGCTCGAGGCCAGAAGCACCCATACCCCAGCCCATGGTCACGCACAGGCGTAACGGAGTCTCCAAGACTTTGCCCCAGTGTCCCTCCCTTCGCTGGGTTTCAGAAGGAAGGGGCACAGGTGAGGTCAGGTGTCCTTCAAGCTCATCCCCTTGCAAATGTTTGAGTCTGGTTATCCATAAACACTGAGCCAGAGCTGCGGCTAGGCTAAAGTGCAGATACAAAAGAAATGGGGCTGGGAGTGCATAAACCGAGCTCCTGCTTCGAAGAACAGTATCAACAAAACCTGGTTTTCTAGCGTACGTAATTGGCATTAGTAGTCCTCTACATCCATACAGGCAAGGAAAGCTGGGGTAGCCTAGCAATAGCTGTCCTCTGGCTGAGGCAGATGCACAAGGGAAAAGGGGGAATATGCTTATGCAGTTAAAGAGCAAACTGTCTCACAATGTTTGTGCGATAGAGAGTGATTTTCGTGCTATTATCTCCTAGTTTCCACAAGTTTGACATTCCAAACTACTTCTGAAAATGTCATTTTACATTTAATAAATGCTTGCCTTCCTTTTGGCTTTTGCTGTTGATGCAGATACATTTAACTAGCAGCCTGTATCTCCATGCTGCAGCTGCAACAATACCCTTCAGAGAAGGATTCACTTAAATCCTGCACCAGCAGCATGACTCCCTCCTGGTCAGTGTAGCTGCCTGGGGTTCTTCCACCTGTTTATATTCAAAATGGCTGATGATGCTGGACTTGTCTCTTTTCCCTGGAGGGAATTTTTTTGAGGATAAATGGAAGTAGTTTAGGTTCAACTCCAGATCACCTCAGATCCTTTTCTAATTGTGTTAATTGATTCCTTTTAATTATGATTTGAATATTTTTCTTCCCCATTTTTTGCTCTTAAGAGAAAGTTTTTCACCCCATTGTTGCAAAAAAAAGTTTGAAAATATAAATCTCAGTGAATGACAACCCATAAAGTGAATAATTAAGAAATAATCTGATTTTTAAACAATCTCTTGGTATTTCTCACATTTATGATTCCTAGATGCATGAGATTGGCAGTAGGACCTCCAGGTATAAGTGTTAAAGAATAAAAATAGAGTGTTACTTTCTAGTCCCGTGCTCTAATGAAATTAAGCATTCATTCTAATTTAATTTGAAAGATCTGTATGCATAGCTTACAACACCTAAGACTGCTAGAGCATCAGTTGCACCAGCTGGTGCTAACTTGGACTCACGTTTTCACTTGTTCTAGCCTGTACACCCACAGAAATGGTTATATGTCTTTATGAGAAATGGGGGGTGGAGGTGAAAATCACTTTTATACTCATCCGTTATCATGTTTCATCTAAGCTTCACTCTAAAATAATTTAGTTTCATATACTGAGTATACCAAGGGCGGTTTTGGGAAGCTGCATGCTGAATATATCCTCAGCAATGGCAGCAATGAGCTTAACTCCTTAAATTGCCCCCGAGTTAAGACTTGCCTTTCCGACATAAGTCACAAAGGATGGGATTCAGCTCGTGTAAATTAGTCTAAAATGTAGGTGACTGGCTTAATCTCGTCAGCTGGAGGGAGAGATGGGCACTTCTAGAAAGAGATTTAATTTTATTCCAGGACAGCCATTTTAGAGAGATGGGACAGACCCCCCTCCAGGCAATGCCTCCCTCTTCAAGGACAGAAATCTAGCCAGCGAGGGCTGGCAGCTTTTACACAGCTAATGTGATTCTTATCCACAAAACTGTTGCAGCGCCAGTTGGTTAGCACTTGAGCTTTAAACTCACACTTATCTGGGCTGATGGTGTGGAGGAAGATGAAAAGGAAATGGTATTTTTGCTAACAAGACAAGGGTGAAAGTAGGTACAAGCGGTAGCTGAACGTGGGAGACATTGTTCATGGCTAATCCGACCGTTTTATGCCAGTGGCCAAGTCGGAGCCAAGTAAAGTAGCGGCGACAGTGAAGAGGAGGCTGAGGAACGTGTTTGCGTTGCAATTGCTCCTGCACATCTGCCGTCCAGTGCTAGCTTGTGTCTGGGCTTTGGCCAAGATGTGGCAAGTCCCTGATGCTGGCCACAGCTCTCCAGTTTCTGTTGCATCTGACAGCCAAAACAGAGGCCGGACAGGTCCTCAAAGACCTCCCAGGCTCCCCGAGTCGCAGTCTCAGCTGCCCTGGGAGCAGCACGCTTCAGTTTTGCATTGGGTCGGTGGGGCTGTGCATACTCTGCAGCAGTTTGAAAATGTATTTACTGGGACAGAGCCCCGCGCTGCATCAAGCCAGAGCCTGCTGAAGGGAAAGAAGCTGGGGAGAGGGGGGATAAGGAGCAGAGACCTGGAAATCAGCAAATCTGAATTTCCTGGCATAAGTTACAATCACAGAGGAGCGTTGCAGGCACTCAGATTAGGGGCCAGGCTGGCTGTCCCTCCTGCTGCTTCTTTCCCCCTCCTCGGGACACCAGTTATTTGCTCTGGCCTTGTCCTGCTGGTGGGAGCGAGCGGGAGGACGTTTGTGGTGCCGGCTGTTGCTCTTGGGGAAGAGGCAGCACAGCTCACCTCGAGAGAGGGGGGCCAGGGACTTTTGATTTGGAGGAGGATCTCGCTGCATGTGGGAGCACGGTTTCAGGGTTCCACGGTTGTGAAGGTGTGTGCCTTCATATGGGGAGGGAAGGTGATGCCAACCAAGGCTTCTACATGTGTGATGAAGAAAATCAGCCTACTGAACAACTACATTTAAATGCATTCAATCTAGCTCAGTGAGCAGCAATTATTGACGTACTAGCCTTAATTTTTATCCTGTTTGCTCAAATTCTTTCTCCTTTATAAGTTATAAGAATGCAAACAAACTGTGTCATAAAATTGCTGATTTAGAAAACACATTTCATTTTTCCCCATTGTTACGAAAAACAATAGATGGAGCTGAAACCTGCAGGAAGTAGCTCTTATCATCTCCAGCCACGGGCTCGTTAAAGACTCAGCCTCTCACATTTGCAGCTATGTTTCTAGAATCAGAAACTACAAACAGGTCGCTACATATTCATAAGAGCTGAGGCTGCCCCTCGTCTATGTTTGTGGGAGGCAACACGGAAGGTGAATAATATCCCCCATATCTGAGGTGGGGCAGGAGGAGTCTGCAGGGTAAGAAATCCAGTACAAATTAGTCCATGCTGTGGGAACTGGGGAAACACAAAATATTTTGGTCTTCTGGAGGCTTACATGTGGTCAGAGACTTGAAAAGCTGCCTGCCGTCTAGCTGCCACTGTAAGTTCAAAATCCTTGCATTTCCCTCCAAGGCCTTAAAGTTGAGGTTAAAGATACTTCGACATTAGATGGGGAAAAAGAATTCAAACCCAGAGGAAAGTTTGCTTCAGGCCCTAGCAGTGGCCTTTTCACACAGCCATAGTGCCAAACAACATAGGAAATGAAGAATTCCTCGGAATTAATTATATACTTTTATAAATTTTGCATTTTTCTCATGTGGCTCCTAGCTGCTTCTTAGGAGTTTGTTCAGTGCTGAATTGGACAGTGAGGACCAAGGAAAATGCTGCTGCAGATGCTTTTGGACTGAATTTTCACTCTCAGTCAGCCTAACAGGCTTGTTTCTCTGCCACTGGATCCAGCTTCCCCAGAGGACTCCAGGTCACATAGGAGAAGAAGCGGCTGGCAGGAGACCAGCAGGTTGGCCCCCTCTGCTGGGATAGCTGTAGCTGCTTTCGGTGTCTCCATCAGAGCTACAAAAATATGCTGGGGCCTTCCCCCAAATGTCTTCAGGTTCCTTTGCTCACTCATGGGTGTATTTCAGTGCCGATACAGCGGATGCTCCCACACTTGCTGCCGGCCAGGGAGGTGTGAGCCCCCCTCGGCGCCCTGCTCCCTTGCCTTCAGCGGAGGGAGAAGGGGGTTCAGTGGCGCATGGCTGCTGCCGTCAGGGCTGTCGTATCAGTGTGTGACAGCAAACAGCCTGCCGGAGGACTGCAGTGCCCCTCAAATAACTGAGGACGCAGGTGTTGGTTGCTCCGGGAGCCTGGCACCATGGCAGAGGACAGCAGGAGGCACTGTTCCCCGTCTCCCCTCGTGCTTCGCACCTCCGTAACTTGGCAACAGCAGTAGCCGTGGCAGGTGCAAAATTCGTTTTTCTGAGGTGGCGAGTGGCTCCTCTTGGGTGAGGGACGAAGAAGTGAAACCCCACGTAGCATGCAGGGAGGAAACCCAGGGAGGGAAGGCGGGAGCTGCGCGGTGTTCACGCTGGGAAGGACAAGGAGCACGGGACAAGGAGCAGCAAGCAGTGACCTCCCCGCCTTCACGGGGGTGACGGGACTCAGCAAGGCTGAGCCGCCCACTGAAAACGAAGAGCGGGGTGGCCGAAAAGCAGAGGTTGTCTTTAGGCTGATGGCCCCCACCTCTGGTCTCGAGAATGACCCCTGTGGCATAAGTGCTGTAAAGGTGTTCCTCACGGCTGCCTTAGCCAGTGCTTCCCCACCACGACATTAACTGGCAAGACCCCAGAACAGGCCCATGCCGGGGCTGAGTGTTTCCCCCCACCGCCTCTCCATTTTGCAAGCTGTAAATGCCCTGGTCATGGGTGGGAGAGGCAGGGAGAGGCACCTCACCTCCTGGTGATGCAAACCAGGACCCATGAAAAGCACACAAGAGCCCCTTCCTCTGTCAACAACCAGGGGTTTGCCCCCACTTGAGACAATATGCCTTATCAAAAAAAAAGGACCAACAGGTTTAAATCCCACTAAATTTAAGCAATCTAAACATGTAAATCACCTTCTAACCAGAATCCTGTGAGCAAGAACTGGACTGAATGCGGAGTAACAAGAGAAGGTGGGACTCGGAGACGAGAGAGGAATAATAATCGAGTGGGGGTAAAAACGTACATTAATGGAAACATTTATTTGGTGGAACAGCTATTCAGAGTACCTAAAAGAACATCCTTTCCTGATGCATTACATGCAAATGCCGAAATTGCTATTACGAGTGGAAGACATACTTAACATTGCAGACGATAACTTAAAAATTTTGATTTATGGATGAAAGTACATAGTATATACTGAAATGAAAATAAATAAGTGAAAGGGCTTCTGACACGTAAGGGAACTTGTTGCTGTAATATATATATATATATAAATTAAAAGAAAAAGAAAAGGGTTTATTCTTTACCCATTCAGCCTTCTTTCTTGAAAAAGGTCTTCTATTCTTATCTAGAAGGGTAATTTCAGAAGAGATCACCAAGCGCAGCCTGCCACTGTGGCAGCATTAGCTACCAAACCAGGGGAGATGCCCAGGAGTGACCGCTGTGTGCTGTCTCACCAGCTCTCCGGCTGCTCGCTTCCCCACCAGCCCCGGCTCCGGGCAGGTCCCCTGTCGCTGCTGGGTGCCTTGGTCTCCCTCTGTGAAATTCCCCTTTCGCCTGACACTGCCCTGTGTAGCACAAGGCTCCCCTTTCGCGTTGCCTGCCCGTCGCCAGGACGCAGCCGGCTCCTTGGCCTCAGTCGCTGTCACCCTGCGGCTGTTGCCTTCTGCGGGAGCAGGCGATGCTCCAACTCAGGCCACACGCAGTAGCCTCGGCCGCTGCCTGGGAACTGGCCACTCGCTGCTGCCAATGTCTGAGATGTTCAGGACTGCTCCTCTGGTGTGCGTCTTCTTCAACTCTTTGCTTCCGCTTAGGAAGATACGCCGCACTTTTCAGCGCAGGGATGGCAGACAGCAGCTCACTTTGGTGCGTTTGTTGCCCTGAACGATGTTTTCCTTGAGAAACGCTGCTTACCTTGGAGGCGCCGCTTTGGCTCACAGGTCTTTTTGTGCTTTGTCCCCCCTCACTAGCAATGGCATTGCAATTATTCAAAAACTCCTTACTGAAAACTTCCTACTTCCCCTCGTATTCAATTTGGGGAAACCAAAAAGCAAACTAGTGCTTTCAAGTTTGTTTTGTGGAAGATTTTTATGATGTGCTATATGCTTGGTACAGTGATAACAGTAATCCAGTTAGCCTATATTGCCAAACTGAAGAGTTTGTTTGGGGTTATACAAGCTTTTGCTGGCATTAAACAGTCTCCGCTTTGATCCCATTGTTTGTTATTGTGCTGCAAAGAGTTTCAACAAAAGGCACAAATGAAGAGATGCAGATGCATTCCTGAGACATGCAATGGAAATGAAGATATGCCAAGAACTTCCTGAGAGAAGAATTGCAGAACTGAAAATACATTTAATCTGGAATAGATACACATTACAGTTTTATTTGAGACCTGAACAGACGGCTACTTTGGAGCTCAGATTGCAAAAACCACAGAAGAGTGTGCACTGCTCTCTGCCAGAACATGACTGGAACTTCTTTTGGGGGACAGTTATTGGCACTAAATACAGCTCAGTGTGAACAGCAAGAAAGGAACTGACCTTCCTTGGCATCAGAATACTCCTGCGTATGAGTGTCTTTGAATTAGAAATGCAACATATGCATTAGTGCAGGGGCCCTGCACCCTGCTGGACCACATTTCTTGGGCTTAAGAAAAATTCTTCTGAAGCTTCTTTCTCATTTGCATTGTTAAAGGAAATGACTGAACACAATACAATAAACATTCAGTCATGCAGCAAAGAAATATCTGGACTGAGAGCAGAATTCATTGTCGCCTGGGTCAAGGATAATTGCAGATGAGTTGACAGCGCCTGCAGTTAAAAACTGAATGGCAGAGAGGCCCACAGATTTGCTTTAATCTGTCTGCGTGGATTCGGTTTCCTCTTTGCCATCAGTATTTGCATTGTTGCTGGGTTCAGTGTTAACACATTGTATGCATGTTTTCTGATGGTGTCGGTGCCCTTATCAGCCGTTTCTGGGCAAGGCTGATCTTCTTGCGCAGCCCCTAGTATCTGCAGTATATGGCAAAGCATAGCCCAGCAGAAAATCAGCCTGGTGCTCTGCACCTCTTCTCCCTCCGGGCACCGGCCTTTCCGCCTCACCTGCTGCCCAAAGTTTGGCACTTGGCCCGTGCCCGCTGCCGAGCAGCACCAGCTCCAGAGGGGCTCCGGGGCCTTGGCTGTGCCCTGAGGGACCCCGAGCCGTGCGGCAGCCGGAGCAGTGCCGGGCAGCCAAGCCAGTGGGTTTGCATGCAAGGCTGCTGCTCCTCTGCCAAGCTGCAGCTGAGCGGAGCCCTGCCACGGCAAGTGCCCTGGGACGGCTCTCCTCGCCCAGCTGCCCTGGGCACTCCCATGAAGGCTTCCCCAGCGCCCACCTTCTTTCCTCGCTTCTTGGGTTGCTGTACCCCTCGCTTTCCCTCTTCACCTGCTCCGGTGCGCCCCGAGCACCCCGAGAGCCGTGCATGGACCGGGTTCTTCCCCAAGTCACCCCAAAGTACCTTTGCTGCCCTGAGTGGGAGCTTTTTGCACACACAGCTTTGCAAGAAAAAGCAACGTGGATGTAAGGAGCAAAGCTGTAGCCCCATGAGGACGGCAGTAAGCGTGGAACCACTCCAGGAGCTGCAATGGCTTTAGTGCCACCTCAGCAGGCATGGGAACACAGTTTGACCCTATTTTTTTTATCTGATGGTCTGCAGGAATAATAACACGATTAAAAGTACTGACTGATGCTTGTAGGATCCAGATTTCTGCTTTGAGCTGCCGCAGGGAGCCCCTTGGAACTGTGCACTACCTGACTTCTCCCTCTTGCACGCCATTTCCTTTCTGCAAGAAATAACACTAAATCTTTTTGTACCTTGCCGAAAGGATTTCTTAGCAAATGTGCGGCTGGAAAAATCAGAAACTTTTCTGGGTGTAACTGCCATGCAATTAATAATTAATGAGCAGTAAGAGCATCTGGTTTATTCCCCCCACCCCTTTTCTTTTTCTTAAAAAGAAGGGGAAAAAACAGTTTTCTGTTGAGACACAGATGACACCTTTAAGCAACGGTGCATGATAAGTTAAGAAACTGGGTGGAGTGCTTCCTTCCTGTAATCCGTTTGTAATCAGTGAGAAGTTTGAGACAAATAGGACGTCTTACATAACGTCTGAAAAACAACTTGTGACAGTAAAAAAGAAAAAAAAAAGAAAGGCTCTCCCACCTTCCAGGTAGGCCTAGTCTGGGGTGTCCTTAAAGGCCTGGATGACAGCAGGTGGAATTGCTGGTGCTTGGCCAGCTGAGAACCCTTTCACCTGTTGCTTTCCCTGCTTGTTCAGTTGGAAGTCGTGTTTCTTGCACACCTAGTGCTGGGGGTAGAAGCAAACATGTCTTCAAGCGATTTTTGGTGGAAGTCAAGACCTGACAGCATCTGCTTACCGAAACATGGGGGAATATATTTTCCCAGTAGCTATGTGGTGCAAGAAGGGGACAGAGGGAAAAAAGAACAACAAGAGCCCACAAGGAACCCATCGTCCTGTACGAGACAGCCAGAGACTTGTTCTTCAGCACCTGCTGCTCCTGCGCTAGAGCTGATGGCTGCTCCGAAACATCTACGTGGCATATTCCAATTTGTCACATCCTACATCTGCGCAACAAAACCAAAAAAGCCCACTTTCCAAATAGGTGCAAAAGAAAACTGAAACACTTTAGTTGTCAAAAAAAAAAAAAAAAAAAGAAA